>Ga0256845_1000375_pt1 | contig 42811 bp, 38 predicted proteins | sample RiftiametaG_FD_189101 | JGI IMG/M metagenome (GOLD analysis project Ga0256845, IMG submission 189101) | Tube worm associated microbial communities from hydrothermal vent at the East Pacific Rise, Pacific Ocean - Riftia | ecosystem: Host-associated > Annelida > Integument > Unclassified ...
AAAAGATGATCCTTATTCCGAGAGGATTTGCTCATGGTTACAGGACTCTGACAGATGAAAGTGAAGCGTTGTATAAAGTTGACAATTATTATAATCCGGATTCCGAATGCGGTATATTATGGAATGATATAGATCTTAATATTGACTGGAAGATAGACAAAGATGATGATAAATTTTTATCAGAAAAAGATAAAAAAAATATCTCTTTTAAGGAGTTTATGAATAAATATGGGGGGATTTAAGTAGCAAGTAGGAAGTATCAAGTAGTGAGTAGCAAGATTTAAATAAAAAATATTTTATGCATAATTTTAAAAAATTAAAAGTTTGGCAAAAAGCAAGAGAAAAAAATGAACATTAGACTATTTAAACCTTCGGTTGGAAAAGAAGAACTGGAAGAGATAAAAAAAGCATTTGAGCGTTCGTGGATAGGGCTTGGACCTAATGTTAATGAGTTTGAGAAGAAGTGGCAGGAATTTATCGGATGTGAAGTTGCGATCGGGCTCAATTCGGCAACAGCAGCTCTCCATCTGGCACTTAAAGTTTTCAGGTTCCCTGAGGGGAAAAAAGTGTTGGTTCCCGCTCTAACCTTTGCTTCAACTGCGACTGCAATTCTATACAATCGTTTGATCCCCGTATTTGTAGATTCTGACCCTGTAACATTGGGAATGAGTTTTGAAGATCTTGAAAAAAAATATGATAAAGATTGTGTTGCAGTGATGCCTGTGCATTATACCGGTCATCCTCTCCCGATGGACAAATTGATCACCTGGGCCAAAGAAAAAGGTTTGAAGGTAATTGAAGATTGCGCACATACTGCCGGGGGTGTTTATGAGGGGAAGAAGCTCGGAACATGGGGGGATATCGGATGTTTCAGCTTTGAGGAAAAGAAATGTATGACAACAGGTGACGGTGGGATGATCTGTTCCAATGATCCCGAATTGTTGAAAGATGTTAAAGCATACAGATGGGTAGGTATTGATAAGGATAACTGGAAAACCGCTCAGGCTTATACGGATGCAAATAAAGATGCTATGCACTGGTTTTATGAAATAAATCTGCTTGGATATAAATACAATATGAACGATCTTTCTGCCGCTATCGGTTTGGCACAGTTAAAAAAATTACCGGGAATGAACAAAAGAAGATCTGAAATAATTCGAAAATATCTTGATGGTATTTCTGAGATTAAAGGGATTGAACCCTTGATCCCATTCGAACCTGAAAAATATTTTTATCAAATGTTCGGAATCCGTTCCGAAAATAGAGATGAATTGATGATCTATCTTAAATCAAAAGGTATTGCAACGGGATGTCATTATACTCCTCTTTCCATCCAACCTCTCTTTAAAGAATTCGGCGGAAATTGCCCCTATATTGAAAAGGAATATAAAAAATTTATAACACTACCTTTACATTCGGATTTGAAGGATGAAGAAATTGAATATATTAAAAATTGTCTTTATGAAATTAGTTAGAGTATCTTTAGAATTATTTTAATTAAGAATGCAATAATTTATTCTTTTAAAAATGATAAAGATTAAAAGATTAAAAGTTTCAAACATAAATAGTGAGGAGTTGAATTTATTTATTCTTAAAAACAAGGGATTGATTTTTCATGAACCGGAGTTTAATTTAATTGTTTCGGAATTTTATAATACATATTTTTTTTATTGGATTGCTTACGATAAAAAAGAGATTGTGGGGCTTTGTCCCGGGCATTTAATTAAAAATAAATTGTTAAATCAAATTCACTCTAACCCGACAATTTTTGAAATCCCTTATGGAGGATGGGTTTATAACAGGTCCAAAGTATCATTAAGTGTGTTGTTGAGTAAAATGGATATCAAGTTTAATGAGTCATTATCATATTGGTCAAGTTTTGAAGGTTCGGAAGAGATAAGTAAAAAGAAATATTATATGAAAAATGAGACAGCGATTATTAATCTAAAAGATAGTGAAGATGATATATTTAAAAATGTTATTTCGAAAAATACGAGACATAATATAAGAAGATCGGAGAAGAAAGGTGTCTCGTTTAAAAGTTTAAATATATCCGATTTTGAAGAATTCGAAGGACTTTCGGATTCATTAAAGTTAAGCCTTGATATGGATCTGCCTGAAAAAGGATTTTATAAAAAATTATTTGATCATTATCATAATGACAATAAAATATCTGCACTTGTAGCAATATTTAACGGCAAGAATATTGCAGGTCTTTTAACGATCGGCAATGAGAATTGCATGCATGCATGGATTGCCGGAAGAGTAAAAGAACTCCCAAAAAATATTTATCAGAATGAGTTACTATGGTGGGAATCAATAAAGTGGGCGAAAAAAAGAAACAGCGGAAAATATGATCTTTGCGTAATAGAAAAACAGCGATTACCGGGAATTGCTCAATTCAAACTGGGGTTTAGTAAAAATCTGATAAGCTTTTATCATTTACCGATAAGACCGATTTCGTATAGAGTTCTAAATAGAATTTTGCCTTGAAAATTTAAAAAAAATTAAAAATGGAAATTATTGATAATTGGAGTAGATTAGATATATCTTTTGCTAAAAATTCGAAAAATACCCTAAAAATATTTAATAGGGAGAATTTTTTATTGTATGGTTCCGGAAGAGAAGCAATTGTTTCTTTAATAAGTGGTATAGAAAAAAACAGAATAGTTCTTTTACCGGCATGGCTTCCCGAAGGAATTTATATGCCTTTTTTTGAGTTAAATTGGCAGATCAAACAGTATAAGATATATAAAAACGGATTTCCGGATATTGATCATTTTAAACTATTGTTGGAAAAAATTAAGCCTTCATTTGCAGTGGTTATTAATTATTTCGGAGTTTCACCCGATGTAGTAAAGATAAAGGAAATATGTAATAATTACGGCACTTATCTTATAAATGACAGAGCCCATTCTTTCCCTCAAAAAGATTGTATATTTAATGAAAAAACCGATGGAGATGTTGTCCTTTTTTCTTTTCCTAAATTGATCGGGATACCTGATGGTGCACTATTAATAATAAATAATCTAAATCTTTTGCAAACAATATCTAAACCCGGAGAATCGATCAAACATATTTTTTATGTGATTCACTCTCTGTATAAATTGGTTTATCCGGTAATAACAGAAAAGATTCGAATAAAAATTCTAAAAAAGATAATTGTGATTTTGATTAGTTTCATTAATTCAATTATTAAAGATCCTTATGAAAGATTAAGAGGCTATTTTTTAAAGCCTGCACCAATGTCAGGGATAAGTAAGAAAATATTGAAGCGTATAAATTTTAAAGTTTTTTTTAATAAAAGAAAAAAGTTTGCCGAACTCTATTATACAAATTTAGATGAAAGCAAATTTAAGTTTATAGGGGATTCCAAATTATCCGATAAAATTATGATTGGATTTCCTGTATTGATAGAAAAGAGAAGTGAGTTTGAAAAGCATCTTGCAAAAAAAAATATTTTCGGTCAAAAATTCGATAAAAACTGGGGATATCTCCCGGAGGAAAATCCGGGTCTTTTTAAAGATGTGGATAATTTAAAGGATCAACATTTATTATTCCCGATGAACCAAAAATTAAAAGAGTGTCAAATTTTAAAAATCATTGATCATGCAAATTCATGGGAGGTTAAATGAGGTTTTTAGGATACTATAAATATATAATAAAACGCTTTATTAGTCAGTCTATAATTAAATTCAAATTTAGATTGAAAAAAAATTATCTTGCGAGAAACTGTACTGTTTCAAAGGATCTTATTTTAGAAGGGAATAATAAGATAGGTTTTATGTCAATAATAGGTGGAAATGTAAGGATGGAGGAGAATTCTAAAGTAGGAGATTTTGCGAATATTTCAAATATTCAGATCGGTCGTAATTCTATTTTAGATTCCAAAGTTGTTTGTACCGGATATGGGAAAGGTAATATTGTTATCGGAGAGGAATCCTATATCGGAATAAATAATATTCTGGATTTCAGTAATAACATAAAGATTGGAAATCATGTCCATATAGCCGGTCCTTCAACAGGAGTATGGACTCATACCAGTTATAATGTCTGTTTGAAAGGATTGTCTGTAGGCTATAAAGATGAAGAATTCCATCCCACTGCTCCCATAACAATCGAAAACAATGTTTATATAGGCGGAAATTGTACGATATATCCGGGAGTGACAATACACCATCATTCCGTAATTGCTCCGAATAGTGCTGTAACAAAAGATGTAGCACCATATACAATGGTTGGCGGAGTTCCTGCGAAGATAATAAAACAAATAGATAAGAATAAATATGAATGAATAACAGATTGCCAAAGGTTACAGTCCTTATATTGAGTTTTAACGGGAAAGAGCTATTGTTTGATTCTGTCTCTTCATATTTAGCCAATAATTATTCAAATTTTGAAGTGGTTGTTATTGATAACGGATCAAATGACGGGACAAAGGAATATGTGGAAAGCAAATTTCCTCAAGCTGAAGTGATAAGAATAGAAAGAAACCGGGGATATTCGGGTGGATTTAATTTCGGCCTTGATTATGCATTCAACAAAAAAAAATCCGATTATGCTTTAATAACAAACAATGATGTGAAAGCCGACAAAAATGTTATATCCGAACTTGTAAGGACAGCTGAAACTGATCTATCTATCGGTTTTGTAACGGGAAAGGTCTATTATTTTGATAATCCCGATGTCTTACAAACCGTAGGAAAATCGGAAGATCCTATCCGATGGAATGGTGATCATATAGGCTCGGGTGAAAAAGATTCAGGACAATATGATGAAGTGAGCGAGAGAGTTTTCCTTGATGATATTTTTACTCTGGTTAGAAGAGATGTTTATCTTGGCGTAGGCGGATATGATACGGAGTTTTTTCTCCAGGCGGAGGAGTATGACTGGCAGGCGAGAGCCAAATTAAAAGGATTTACGTTTTATTACACTCCCTATGCAAAGATATGGCATAAGGAGAGTATGACAATAGGGAAACAGTCTGCATTAAAAGCATATTATGATGCGAGGAATCCGATGATCGTTATCCTGAAGTATAGATCTCCGGATTTTTTCAGGAGATATTTTCGGAAACATTTTAAAAACGGAGTTTTTAGATCTTCACTGGTTGTTTTAAAAAACGGTTTCAGGTTAAAAACTGCTTTTAAGATATGGCAGGGTTTTATATCCGGAATTATTTGGGGAATTCGTAAAAAGAAGTTTTCGATTGCTCATTTTTTGAAATATAAAAAAAGTTTATAGGATTATATAAATTAATATGGAAGAAAAAAAAATTAAAATGTCTCCTGTATGGGATAATGAAAACACTAAGTTTCTTCTTCTCTTGATGGCTTTGGCATTTCTAATCTATTTTACGCCACCTCTTTTATCGAAAGTCGGATTTTTATTAATTCTTCCGATTGCATTCAGATCAAAAAAAGACTATTTTTTTATTGCATTACTATTTATATTGATTGAAAAGCCGGGCGGTTTTTTTTACGGAGCACTTAGGAATGATCCAACAAGAATTCCCCTTTATACAATTACTGCCGGATTTTCAATAGCTTTTGAAGAACTGATGATTTTAATGCTATTTTTAAAAGTGTTTTTGAAAAAAAGAAAAAATCCCATTATTCTTAGAAAAGAGATCAACATTATATTTTTTTATTTATTATTTTTAGGAGTTTATTCCTTTGTATTGGGAATGAATGAACAATCCATCATTAAAGCTATCAGATTTTTAATGCCGTGGGGGTTGATCATTGTTATTCCCCGATTATTGATTTCTGAGGAAGATTTTATGAAATTATGCAAATTGTTGTTCCCTTTTATCTTTTTTGCATTATTCAGTCAGTTTTATGAGATGAAGACGGGAATGCCGTTAGTTAGCCTTGTGAAAACAAATTACTTTTTTGTATCAATGGCACACAAATTAAATCTGACGAGTGAATTTGCATCCAGAGCAATAGACAGCTCTTTTTTGATCTTTTTTTCTTTCTTCATGGCATTTCTTTATATAAAACGTCAGAAAAAAATATTTCCTGATATCTATCTTATTCTGATTATCTCTTCTTCGGCATTGGCAATAATTATGAGTGCAACAAGAGGATGGATAATTGCATTCGGTTTTATGGTGATATTCGGCGTTTTAACCGGAGGGAAAATAGAGAAGCTAATAAAGATCTTTTCATTATCTATTATCGGAGTTTTTGTTGTATTTTTTCTTGTCAGATCAAGCTCTTTGTATAAAGTTCAGTTTGAGAGATCGTTAACCCGTTTTGAAACGATAGAAGATCTGATGAGGGGAGACCTTACTGCCGGAGGTACATTAAAAAGGTTAAATGTAAGAAGTCCGAGAGTTATGAAAAAATTCTGGCAGAGTCCATTTCTGGGATGGGGATTCAGTGATGATTTCTACAATTATCAGGATACGCATGTCGGTAATCAGACACTATTGTTAAATGTCGGAATAGTTGGCTTTATTTTGATCCTGATCTTTATTGTTAAACTAAATTTTTTTGCTTTAAAATATAAACGAATAAATAAAAAAAATGATAGTGCTGGATCTCTTTCGTTTATTCCGGTGGCATTTTTCGGTTATTTCATTATTCACTCTACTTCACTGCAGATGATAGGATTCTCGGTGTCAATGAACAAAATTTTCCTGTTTTGCTTAATTTTTTCATTTGCTAATATAATGATTCATAATATGTCCGTTAAATCTATTAAAGTTATATGAAAATGTAAAAAAATAAATTCATTTAGGTTTATATTGGAAATATTTTAAATGTTAACGCAGAAACTTATATTAAGTTATTCGTCACGTATGGGTATTCAGTTCATACAAATGGTTGTAGGTGTCGTGGTTGCAAGAATTGCAGGTCCGACAGTTATCGGGACTGTAGCATTTGGTCTTTCTTATGTTTCGATGTTTTTATTTATTACGGATATGGGAACTCCAACAGCTCATATTAAGTTGATAAATGATGGAGAAAACGAAGGAGATTGCATTGTTACGTTTGCAACAATTAAATTTTTTTTAATAGGTATTTTTGTTTTTGTTATACTCTCAATTTTCTTTTGGCAGAAATTCATTTTAAAACAACCCTTTGAGACCAAGACTCATGAGGTTATTATTTTTATAACACTCGGGACAATTTTGATAAATGAGTTTTATAAAATTATTAATGCAACTTTTGTTGCTCATGTAGAGCAGGCAAAGCAGGATATTCCACAAATAATTTATAGTTTAATATTTCAGATACTTAGATTGTCGGTTGTACTTTTAGGTTATAGAGCTATAGCAATAGTCAGCTCAAAATTAATTGCAGTACTTTGTGTTGCACCTCTATATTATTATTTCTTCAGAAGATATCCGCTGGGGAAGTTTGATATGCAACTCGCAAAAAAATATTTAACTATCTCATTACCTGTAATTATTGTTGTTTTTTCCCAAACTGTTATTTATTGGAGTGATAGAGTCATTCTACAGTTCTTAACAAATTCGGTTGAAGTGGGATTTTATGTAGCTGCGTTCGGTTTTAGCAATTTTATAAGATTAATACAGAATTCAGCCGGAACTATTTTTTTCCCAACATTTACAAAGCATTTAAGTAATGGTGATTATTTTAAAATAAATAACCTTATTAAAAAATATGAACGTTTTAATTTTATATTTGTAATGCCATTTATAATGTTTTCAGCTATTTATTCCAAAACAATCATTAAAATTGTACTTGGAAGCAAATATTTACCAACTATACCTATTTTTTCAATCATAATGATTGCCGTATTTATTCCGGTTTTAAGTTTGCCTTATGGAAATATAATTTTTGGGAAAGGTATGTTTAAATTATCGGCTAAAATATCTTTTATTGCTATGATCTATTTTGTGATAATCATATTTATTCTATCGAATCCTGTAATTTTTGATTTGAAGGGAGTTGGAGTGGCATTAGGATTACTATCTACAAATTTATTTCTTTGGATTATGTTTGTTGTTTTTTCGAAGAAATATATTCCCGAAATAAAAGTATTAAAAGATTTAAAAATCGGGATTATTGGAATTATTTACTCTGTTTTATTTTTCTTTCTATTTAAAATTTTAGCCAATGGATTTATTGTTAAAACCGTAATGGCATTAATTTTTTTTATAGGTTACTGGGGAGTGTTGTTTCTGTTTAAAAAAATCAGTAAGAAAGATCTGTTTTTTATTAGAGAGATATTAAACATCAACAAGATGAAAAAATATGTTAAAGATGAGATAAGCATAAAAGAATAGATGAAAATAATCAATATACTTCCGCATATTCCGGCAGATGTGATTTATAAGTATACTTCACCTGAAGAATTTATTAAGAGATTTCCTTATACAAAATTTATAGAAATAGAAACATTCCCATACTGGGTTGGGTTTTTTCAAAAAGATTGGCATTGCCTTTGGGGAAAATATATAAAAAATCTTGCTTCGGATTTGGAAATTGAATGTTGGAGACCATATGGAGATAAAATAGATAAAGTGTATGAAAAAAAAATTGATGGAATATTGAATAGGGTTTTCCCCTCTTCTTCTTTTAATATTAAAAAGATTGGATCTATTAATAAATCACCACTTATGTTGGAATACTTAAAAAATGAAATGAAAAGTGAACGGGTTGTTGTTCATTTTTATGGGAGTCATAATCCGTTAATCACATGGATATTGCTGAAGTTAAAACCCCAAAGAAATAAGATTATTTTACAGCATCTCGGTTGGGGGTTTAGTTGGTTTGAGTTTATATATAGAAAAAACCCATTAAAGCTTATTCCCTATTTTTTTGAAAAAAAAGTATTGAAATATGTCGGTTTATATCTAACGGCATCTAAAGTTGAAGAAAAATTTTTAAAAAAAAAATTCCCGAAGTTACGTTGTGAGTTTTTTTATAATGGAATTGATATAGAAAAAACACCTTTAATTCCTAAGTGTGAAGCACGAAAGCGATTAAATATTCCTTTACATAAAAAAGTTGTTTTATATGTGGGAAGATATTACAGTACAAAAAATGTCGGACAGATAATAAAAACATTTATAGAACTGAAACTTAAGGACAATGATATTGAACTTTTTTTGGTTGGTGGATATGAAAATGATGAGTTGTATCAACAAGCTGTTGACAGTGGTGCAAATGTTATATTGAGACAGGATAAACCGATTACAGATTACTTTGCAGCAGCAGATGTCTATTTAATGCCTATTAATGATCCGATGCACCGAGATTTTGCCGGATTTGGAATAGCACCGATGGAAGCTTTAGCACAAAATACACCTGTAATAAGCCCTAATTTAATTCATTTTGAAAATCATAACGATATTGTTGATTTAGGAATTCGTTCAGAAAGCATCAGTACTTTGGCTGATGATATTAACTTAATTTTTAATAAAGAATATAATACCAGGCATTATATAAAAAAATATTTGAATTTAAAAAAAAACTCAAAAAAGCTAATTGATTTTTACCGCCATATAGATGAAATATTGAATAAATAATGTTATGATTCGAGTATAAATTAAAATAATGACAAATAGTCATGTTTTTTATTTAACGGATAAAATCAATGCAATATAGTATAAAAAAATAATCATGAAAGCTGTTATATTAGCCGGTGGATTGGGAACGCGTCTTAAGCCTTTTACGGAAGTGATTCCCAAGCCGTTACTTCCGGTCGGTGAAAAAGCAATTCTTGAAGTTCAGATAGAGCATCTTAAAAAATATGGATTTAATGAAATATTTCTGGCTACTAACTATAAATCGGATTATATCGAAAATTTTTTTGGAGATGGTTCAAAGTATGGTGTTGAATTATATATAAGTAAAGAAGATAAACCCCTTGGCACCGTAGGACCATTATCTTTAATAAAAGAGAGACTGGGAAATGAACCGTTTCTTGTCATGAATGGGGATATTTTGACAAAATGTGATTTTTCCAAATTGTATAAATTTGGTTTGGCAATTGACTCTGATCTAATTGTAGGTATAAAAGAATTCTTTACTCCTTTCAGGTTCGGTAATATTTTTTTCAATGAAGATTATGTTACACGAATTGAGGAGAAGCAGGATATTAAGACTAATATCCTGTCCGGAATATATATTATGAAGCCGGGAATATTTGAATATATTAAATATAATGAATCTTTGAGTATGGATGTATTGATAAATAGTATGCTTAAAAAAAAGAGTAAGATCGCAAAGTATTTGATAAAAGAATATTGGCTTGACATTGGTGTTGTTGAGGATTACAAAGAAGTTCAGGAAGTCTATAATAATCATTTTAAGGATGAATGAAAAATGAAAAAAGTTCTTGTAACCGGTGCTGATGGTTTTATAGGGTCACACCTTTCCGAATTACTTCTTGAGAAAGGTTATCAAGTTAAAGCATTATCATATTACAATTCTTTTAACTTTTGGGGATGGCTCGAAGATATCCCCGAAAATAAAAATCTGGAAATTATATCAGGAGACGTAAGGGACCCCCATTTCTGTAAAGAGATAACAAAAAATATTGATATAATTTTTCATCTTGCCGCTTTAATTGCCATCCCATATTCCTACATTGCACCTGATTCTTATATAGATACGAATGTGAAGGGAACATTGAATATCTGCCGGGCAGCCAAAGAAAACAATGTAAAAAGGGTGATAAGTACTTCCACATCCGAAGTGTATGGTACGGCACAATATGTACCGATTGATGAGAAACATCCTCTCCAACCTCAATCACCTTACAGTGCAAGCAAGATTGGAGCGGATGCTATTGCAATGAGCTTTTTTAATTCATTCGGTTTACCTGTTACAATCGCAAGACCTTTTAACACTTATGGTCCCAGGCAATCTGCAAGGGCAATTATCCCTACAATAATAACTCAGATCGCGGCAGGAGAAAAACAGATCAAATTGGGAGATCTGAGACCTACACGGGATTTTAATTTTGTAAAGGATATTTGTCGGGGCTTTATCGGAATTGCCGAAAGGGAATCAACAATCGGTGAAACTTTGAATATAGGATCAAATGTGGAAATTTCAATGAAAGATACATTAGAAACTATCAAAGAGATAATGAATTCCGACGTTGAATTTGTTGTTGAAAAACAACGCATAAGACCTGACAATTCCGAAGTATTCAGGCTTTGGTGTGATAATTCAAAAATAAAAGAATTAATCGGATATAAACCGGAATATGATTTGACCTCAGGATTAGAAATAACAATCGATTGGTTCTTGAAAAAGGAAAATCTGAAAAAATATAAAACAAATATTTATAATGTATAGAATACCACTATTTGATCTGAATTTTGACGAAAGTGAAGCAAAAGCAGCATATGAAACAATAAGATCAGGTTGGATCTCAACCGGACCTAAATGTACCGAACTTGAATCGAAGTTTTCAACAGCTTTAAATTCAAAATATGGATTGACTACATCCAGTTGTACAGGTGCACTTCACCTTGCATTATTGGCATTGGGGATCAAAGATGGTGATGAAGTTATTGTTCCATCACTTACTTTTGCTGCTACTGTTAACTCAGTAAGATATGTAGGTGCCAAACCGGTTTTTGCAGATATAACGAGTATTAATGACCTGACAATTGATCCGGAAGATATAGAGAAAAAAATAAATAAGAGAACTAAAGCTATCATTGTAATGCATTATGCAGGGTTCCCGTGTGCAATGGATAAAATAATGGAAATTGCAATAAAAAATAACTTGAAAATAATTGAGGATGCTGCACATGCACCATTATCTGAGTTTAAAGGAAAGAAACTGGGAACAATAGGTGATATTGGATGCTTCAGCTTCTATTCAAATAAGAATATAAGCACCGGTGAAGGTGGAATGTTGGTGACTGATAATGAGGAATATTTTAATAAAGCAAAATTATTGCGTTCACATGGTATGACCACATTATCTTATGAAAGATCAAAGGGACATTCCACAAGTTATGATGTGGTCGGATTAGGATACAATTACAGGATGGATGATATCAGAGCCTCGATTGGAATTGTCCAATTTGATAAATTGAGAAAGGATTTGAAACAAAGGGAGATGGTGAGAGATTACTATATCCAAGCTTTATCTGAAATTACTGAGATAGCTATTCCATTTTTATCTGTTCGTGAGTTTGTTTCCAATCATATTTTCCCAATTGTTTTAAAAAACAGTATAAAAGAAAAAAGAAATTTTGTAAGAGAAAAACTTGCTGAAAATGGAATACAAACAAGCGTTCATTATCCTGCTGTTCATTGCTTCTCTATCTATAAAAAATATAGTGCGTCATTATCTGTTACGGAGTATGTAACTGACAATGAGATTACTTTGCCAATGTATTCAAATTTATCTAATGAGCAAATTGTATATATATCTAATACATTTAAAAATATATTTTCATGACGATAACAATAATAACAGATAACACGAATAGTTGGTTTTTACCTTTTGGTAAACAGTTGCAAAAAAAATTATTGGAAAGAAAATATTCGGTTTTTTATGTTAATACCGGCAAAGAAATTAGGAAAGGAGATATTTGCTTTATTTTAAGTTGCTCAAAAATTATTAAGGAAAAATATTTAAAATTAAATAAAAATAATATTGTTGTTCATGCTAGTGATTTACCAAGCGGGAAGGGTTTCTCTCCTTTGCAATGGCAGGTATTAAATGGGAATAATGAAATTATTTTGACACTATTTGAAGCTGTAAAGGATGTAGATGCCGGTCCATATTATATTAAAAGGAAACTTTTTCTAAAGGAAACTGATTTGTTAGATGAGATGCAAAAAAAAACGGGAGATCTAATTATTAAGATGTGCTTGGAATATGTTGATAGAAGGGATGTACTACTTCCGATTGAACAAACAGGGCAAGAAAGTTTTTTTAGAAAAAGGGATAAAAAAGATGATGAAATTGATATTAACAAAACAATTAAAGAGCAATTTAATCATTTCAGGATTGCTGATAATAAAAGATTCCCTTTGCATTTTACTTATTTAGGTAAGAAGTATATTTTGAAAATTTATAAAGATGAATAAGAACTTAAACTCAAATAGTAGAGTAATTTATTTGAAATGGGTAATAAGATTGGATTACATTTTGATTCTCATTTTTGGAATATAAAAGCAGAAAAAGAGTTAAACAAATATATTGAATAAGATAAGGAGAAATATTTTAAAATACAATTTATTTTAATCTGTGAAAAAATCGATATGTCAGATAAATAAAAGTATAATCAAATTACTAAAATATATAATTTATAATGGTAAAATGTATAAGATATGATTATTAGAAGTAAAGCACCTTTGAGATTAGGAATGGCGGGGGGTGGAACGGATGTAACTCCCTATAGTAGTCTTTATGGCGGTTTTATTTTAAATGCAACTATCGATTTATACGCATATTGCATAATAGAGGAAAAGAAAAACAATGAAATTCAATTTATTTCTTTTGATCAAAATAAAAAACTAAGATATCCTTCTAAAAAATCACTCCCGATCACAGGTGAATTAGATATCCATAAAGCTGTATATAATAGAATTATCAAAGAATATGGTTTCAAGAATTCTTTGTCTTTTAAAATGACAACTTTTTCCGATTCTCCTCCCGGAAGTGGATTAGGTTCCTCGTCAGCCTTAGTTGTTGCTATTGTAAAAGCATTCTCCGAATGGCTTTCATTACCATTAGGAGAATATGAGATTGCAAAACTTTCTTATGAAATTGAGAGAAGGGATCTTAATTTTACCGGTGGAAAACAAGATCAGTATTCTGCAACTTTTGGTGGTTTTAATTTTATGGAATTTCACAAAGATGATAGGGTTATTATTAATCCGTTGAGTATTAAAAGATGGATTGTTGATGAACTGGAATCATCAATTGTTTTGTTTTACACAGGTGTCTCTCGCTCTTCAGAGCGAATAATAAAAGAACAAATTGCAAATGTTAATAGAAAAAGCGAGAAAAGTCTTAATGCAATGCATAGATTAAAACAAGATGCTGTTGAAATGAAAGATAGTCTCCTTAAAGGAGATATAAAAGAGTTTAGTAATATTCTAGGGCACTCATGGGAATATAAAAAGCAAATGGCGAAATCTATTACTAATACAAGAATAAATGAAATATATGAATCCGCAATAAAATCCGGAGCTTATTCAGGCAAAGTATCAGGAGCGGGTGGTGGAGGTTTTATGTTTTTCGTAGTAGATCCTTCCCGGAAAATGGTTTTAGTAAACAAACTTAATAAATTCAAAGGTTATGTAACCAAATTTCATTTTAGTGAAGGAGGATGTCATTGTTGGAAAATATTTGAATAAACATCAAGAAAATTTCCTTATAGATTTTTTTCTGAGGTATTATCTCACATGGATGTAATAGTACTTGCCGGTGGATTAGGAACTCGATTACGGAATGTAATAAATGATAGACCTAAACCAATGGCATTGATAAACGGGAAACCATTCCTTTATTACATTTTTTGTTGGTTGGAAAAACAAAATATAGAACGTATTATACTTTCGGTTGGTTATAAATCCGAAATCATAAAAGATTATTTCGGTGATAAGCTGAAAAACATGAAAATATTATATGTAATGGAAGATAAACCTTTGGGAACCGGAGGTGCTATTTTACAATCTTTGTGTAAATCTAATAAAAGTCCTGTTTTTGTTGTAAATGGAGATACTTTTTTCCCTATCTCATTGAAAAATCTTGAAAAATTTCATAGAGAAAATAATGCTTTAATTTCTTTAGCTTTAAAACATATAAAAAAACAATCAAGATATGGAACAGTCGTTCTTAATAATAAGAATAAAATCATGAAATTCGAAGAAAAAAAATATGTTAATTCAGGATTAATAAATGGTGGAATTTATTTGATTAATAAAGAATTTTTTATAGAGAAATATGGAGTAAAAAAAGTTTTTTCAATTGAAAGGGATGTTTTTGAAAAAGATACAATTGATAATCAATTGTACGGAAAGGTTTGTTCGGAGAAATTTGTGGATATTGGATTGCCACAGGATTATTTTAAAATAATGCATGATAAAGTTTTTTTTAGCAAGTATGAATAGAGCACTTTTTGTTGATCGTGACGGTGTGATAAATATTGAGAAAAATTATGTATATCGTATAAGAGATTTTGAATTTATTAAAGATGTTTTTAAATTTTTTATTGAGATTCAAAAATTAGGATATTTAATAATTATTATTACAAATCAATCCGGAATAGGTAGAGGGTACTATTCGGATAATGATTTTAAAAAACTTACAGCCTGGATGCTTTCGGAGTTTAAAAAAAATGGCATCAATATTACTGATGTTTATTATGATCCTTATCATCCTGAGTTTGGTAAAGGAAAGTATAAAAGGAAAAGTTATAAAAGAAAGCCAAATCCGGGAATGATATTAGAAGCTGCTCAAAAATACAATATTGATTTAAAAAATTCAATATTGGTAGGTGATAATGATAGCGATATTCTTGCAGGGGTGAATGCCGGTATTAATAAACTTTTTTTATTAAAGTCGGGAGTTGTTTCTTTAAAAGATGATATTATATCAGCTTGTACTCAGATAAAAAATCTGAGAGAAATAACCTGTTTTCTGAAAAATGAGTTTAAAAAAAAAGAATCCTAAGATTGCTGTTGTTAGCTTTGGAATGTCAGATTCAATAATACCTCTGCTGAAAAATATAAGCGAAAAAGGATATTGTGAAATATCTTTGTTCCTGACTTACTCTCAAACTTCAGGATTGGAAGGGATAATAGATATAAAAAAGGATAAACTTAATTCAGGAATATTTGAGAAAAGTGTAATCAAAAAAATGTTTGATAATAAAATTTCAGATTATATTGATGGTGCCTATCAAATTAATATTTATATTTTCCCAAGTTTAAAGTTGAAATCTATAGATAATTTCAAACTTTCATTCCAATTTGCAAAGAGATTAAGACAATATGATATTATTCATTTTAACGGACAGCATGGAGTATTACCGTATTTGCAATTCTTACTTATTAATCACCCGCAGATTTATTCTATCCATGACTATATTGGTCATACCGGAGAACGTAAATGGTTTGCAGATTTCATGAATAAATTCATAATATTTGTTGGAAAACAGATTATTGTTCACAATAAAAACACATTTGTTGAAATAATAAAGAATTTTCCAAAATTAAAGAAAAAAATTAATTATGTACCTTTTGGAATATTAGAGGTGTATAAGTTATTTGGAGATGAAAATATAAAAGAGAGAGAAAACACAATTCTATTTTTTGGTCGTATCTCTCCATATAAAGGTGTTGAATATCTTGTTGAAGCAGCAAAAAGGCTGAAAAAAAAATTACCGAATTTTCATGTTATTATTGCCGGAGGTGGTAAGTTTTATTTTGATATTTCAGATATTAAAAATGATTCCACATTCATAATTATTAACCGATATATCTCGAATGACGAATTAGCAGATCTGATTCGTCAAGCGACCTTGGTTGTTTGTCCATATACTGATGCAACTCAAAGCGGAGTAGTCATGACAGCTTTTGCTTTCAATAAGCCGGTCATAGCCTCGAATGTCGGAGGATTCAAAGATGTTATTGTTGATAATAAAACGGGAAAACTTGTTCCTCCTAAAAATAGCGATAAACTGGGAAAAACTATTTTTGAAACATTACAAGATAAAAAAAAACTTGAAGATATGAAGGAGAATATATCGGTTTTAAAGCAAAGCCGCGAATTTTCCTGGAGTGAAATTGCCGAGAAGACCGTTGATATTTATAGAAGGTCAATAGATACATGAATATTCTTATTCTTATTAGTTCCCTTTCTTATGGAGGAGCTCAGAAGCAGGCGGTCATAGATGCAAATCTATTGAGTGAAGACAATAAAGTTTTCTTGGGAACATTTAAGAATGGTCCTCTATCAAATCAATTGTCTGAAAAGGTAGAATTTGTTTTTTTTAAAAAAGGTAATTATTTTTTAACAATTAAAAAAGTTGCATCTTTTGTGAAGAATGAGCAGATTGATATTATTCATGCTTCACTGTTTGCTCCAATGATTATTTCCGCACTTGCTTCCATTATGACCAAAGTTGGAGTTGTATGGCATTTTCATTCTCATGAATATGATATTCCGTTTCGTTCAGTAATTAGTTTAAAAATTTTATCCCGATTTTTATCAATAAAAAAAATACTTTTTGTAAATCATGAATTAATGGAGTATTTTATAAAACGTTTTAAATTTCCATTATATAAACTTGATGTTTTGTATAATTCTTCGGATTATTCTGATGTGCAGGAATTTCTCCCCCAAAAAAGTAAAAAATTTACAATCGGTTATATCGGGCGATTTGTTGAATTAAAGCGGGTTAATTATTTGATTGAACTTGGAGAATTTCTAAACAAGCAAAGGGTAAAGAATTGGGAGATTGATCTTGTTGGTGATGGACCTGACAGGGAAAAATTAGAACGAGTTGTAAAGAAAAAAAAATTAAATGATCATATTAAGTTTTACGGTTTCCAAGCTGATACATTTCGTTATTATAGATCATTTGATCTATTTATAAATCCATCAAGGGAAGAATGTCTTTCAATTGCTTTGATTGATTCCGGAATAAGCAGTGTTCCGTCTATAGCATTTGATACAGGAGGGAATAATGAAATAATACAAAATAGTATAAGTGGGTTTATTGTTAAAACTAAAGAAGAAATGTTCAAAAAAACTCTTTTATTAATTAATAATCTTGAATTAAGAGAAAAATTCGGGAATCAGGCAAGAAAACACTGTATGGAGATGTTTTCTCCCCAAAAACATTTAATAGAACTGGAAGAGATTTATAAACAATGTATATTTCAAAAATAAAACCTTTACTTAGTAAAATTAATTTTTTATTTGGTAGAAATCCGAAAATTGAATCAAGATCAGACCGGCAAGATTTTATTCCCGATTCATACAAAGCAGTTGTTACAATCACCGCTGATTTTGAGCTTGCTTGGGGATGGCAGTTTGCTAAAGGTTTTTCCTATAGTGATGCCATAAACAAAGCGAAAGAAGCAAGGAAAAACATTCCGGCAATTCTTGATCTATGTGAAAAGTTTGGAATTCCTATTAATTGGGCAACGGTAGGACACCTTTTTTTGTCAGAGTGTTCAATTGAAAAGGGGATCATTCATCCGGAGATTAAACGGTTGAAAAATTTTGAAAATAGTTATTGGAAATTTAGTAATAATGATTGGTTTGAAAATGATCCCCATTCTAATTGGGGAAAAGACCCTGAATGGTATGCACCTGATTTAATTAAATTGATTTTAGATGCAAAAACGGAACATGAGATCGGATGTCATACTTTTTCACATATTGATTGCAGTGATTCCATTTGTTCTTCCGAAGTATTTGGAAGTGAAGTATCAGCTTGCAAAAAAGCTGCGAAAAAGTTTGATTTGAATTTGATATCTTTTGTACATCCGGGGCATACAATTGGAAATCTTGATAAGTTGGCTGAACTAGGATTTAACTCATTTCAAACCGATTATGCTAATATTCTGGGGTATCCGGAAAAGCATAAAAACGGACTTTGGGAATTAAAGAGAACTTATGAGTTTGCATATCGTAAAGACTGGTCTGTAGATTATCATATTTATCGATATCAAAAAATTATAGAAAGAGCTATAAAAAATAGTGTTGTATGTAATTTTTGGTTTCATCCTTCATTAGAACCAAAGTTTATATTTGATGTAATGCCTCATATTTTTTCATATATAAGTGATCACAAAAATGAGTTGTTTATAACAACTCCTAATAAATATATTTCATGGCTAAACAATATAATAAACCAGAAATGATACAAAAAAATCCTGCCTTGGTTCTTGGGATGTTTGAGACAGGTCTTGCTGTGGGAAGGAGTCTTGGGAGAAACGGAATTAAAGTTTACGGGTTAGATTTCAACAAAGATATCGGATTTTATTCAAAATATATTAAAGGGGAAATATGTCCTCATCCGATAAATGAGGAAAAGAGATTTATTGAGTTTCTTGTTTCTTTCGGTAAAAATATCGGAGTTAAACCGGTATTATTTATAACTTCGGATGATTATCTAAACTCCGTATCAAAGAACGTAGAATATCTTGACCGATACTTTTATATTAATCTTCCGGATAATAGTTTATTAAAACAGATTACGAATAAGTATAAACAATATCAGTTGGCTGAAAAAAATCTTATTCCTGTTCCTTACACATTCCAACCGGATTCTAAAAAGGATATAGATCTGATTGTAAATAAAAAATTATTTCCTTACTTTATTAAAGCTCTTGATGTTACTTTATGGAGAAAAGTATTCGGTGGTACCAAAAAAGGATTTATTGTTAAAAATGAAGAAGAATTAAGAAAAGTTTTAAGCGAGATCATTAGTAAGGGGATTAAAGTTATTGTTCAGGAAGTAATATCAGGTGAAGATACAAATCACTTTAAATATTGTACTTATATTTCAAAAAGAGGGAAACCTATCTTACATTTTACTTTGCAAAAGATTCGACAGTATCCGATTCATTTCGGAGTAGGTTCTTGTGTGAAAAGTATAGAGAATAAAGAATTGGAAAAACTTGGGGAAAAGTTTTTTAAATATATAGGATTCACCGGTGTCGGATCTGCGGAGTTTAAACTTGATAATAAAGATGGAAAATTCAAATTAATCGAATTAAATCCCCGTTATTGGCAGCAAAATAGTTTGGCGGAGAAATGTGGAATGAACTTCCCGATCAATCAATATCAGGATTCCATTGGCGAGAAATTAAAAGAGAGTAGAAATTTTAAAAATGGAATTAAATGGGTTAATATTTATATGGATTTTAGTTCTTATCTAAGTTATAGAAAGGAAAAGACGCTAAAGTTTTTTAACTGGCTCAGGAGTTTATCCGGACAAAAGATCTTTTCCGATTTTACATGGGATGATATTAAACCTGCATTGTATGAAATCAGGTTTGGACTTAAGATATTTAAAATACCAATCTTTATTATAAAAAGAATTATAAAATGAAAAAAAAGTTAGTAAAACTTATTCTAAAATATATAAAGGTAAGAGATTGGGAAAAATCAAAAAAGAGGGTGTTAATTAGTCTTAATTCATATTTTACTGAAAATGAATGGTTGGAAAAAATTTCAAATCTTGATGACGAATTTGATTTTTATTTTGTTAAAAATAAATTCAGATTTATTAAACTAATTACCGGTGCCGATTATATTTTCTGTTTTGGTCTGTCTTCATTTATTGAAGCAAGATTATTAACTAAAAAAAAAATATATTTTGGTGTTGTGGGATTAGAATTTCTAAAAAAGGTTAAATTACCTTCAAGTTGTGAAGTGTTTAGCCCTAAAGGTATTTCAACTATGTCTATTGCGGAATATTGTTTGGCAATGTCAATAAATTTAAATTTAAAATTGTACTATGCTTTTAATAATAAGTTAAAAAAAATGTGGGATCAGAGCAAAATATTGAATAAACCGTTTATATCAATAAAGAAAAAAACAATTGGAATTATGGGTGTAGGAAACAACGGGAAAGCTATAGCGGAAATATTTAAAAACTTAGGTTGTCATGTCAATGGTTATGATAAAATTCACTCAAAATCTCTAATCATTGATGATTGGTTTTACCCTGACCGGTTAGACTTATTTCTGAGTAATTCAGATGTTGTAATTGTCGCATTATCTGAAAATCCGGAGACTAAACACTTAATTAATCTGGAATTTTTCAAAATGATGAAAAAAGATTCTATTTTAATAAATATTGCACGTGGAAATATTATAAATGAAGATGATTTAATTATTGCATTAAAAAATAAATATCTGTCGGCAGTTGCATTAGATACTCTTATAACCGAACCGTTACCCAGACAAAGTAAGCTATGGAAATTTGAAAATGTAATTGTCACTCCACATATAGCAGGAAATATAAATCTATTTAGAGATCAGATACAAAAGGATTTTATAAAAACCGTTCTAAAAGGGAAAGTTAATTAATGTTTGATTTTATATTAAAGTATGGGAAAACTGAGTTACGAAAAAGAATATATAACAAAACTCTAAATATTTATAAAAACAAAAGATACAAAATATATGAGAAATATTTAACAGGATTTTCCATTATCGGTTTATCATATGAAGATGAAATGCATACGGCTTTTGAAGATGATCAGTTGTTAATAGTAATAATTGGAAATATTTTCCACAATTCCAAATATAATAAACAATATGGGAAACTTGAGCCGAAAGAAGTTTTAGCTTTATGCAGGGAAGAAGAAAATATTTTAAAGAGAATCAAAGGTGAATTTACAATAATTCGGTTTAAAAAATCAGCAAATAAATTGACAATAATTAATGATCATTTCGCATTAAAACCTGTATATTACAGTATGTCAAAAGGAGAAATTATTGTTTCAAATAATATTAATCTATTTAGGGAGTTAGATTATGACATTAATGACCTATCTGTTTTAGAAAAGATTCTATTTACTTACCCGATAAGTGATAATACTTTATTATCAAATGTAAAAGAGTTGAATGGAGGAGAAGTAATAGAAGCAGGTCAAAAAGATATCAAAGTAACAAATAGTTTTTCTTTGGAAGATATGATATTTAAATCCGAATCAGAGAAATTCTCTCACAAAAAACTTACAAAGCTTTTAAACCACTCTGTTAAACAGAAATCCTCAAATAAAAAAATAAATATATGTTCTTTAACCGGAGGTTTCGACGGACGTACAATAGTATCATCTCTGCTTAAACAAGATATTAATTTTTTCACTTATTCTTTTGGCAAAAGAAAAGGAGAGAATACGGAAGTGCCACTTAACGTATCTAACAGATTAAATATTGATTATAGACCTATATATCTTGAAAAGGATTTTGAAGACAATTATTTTAAATATGGAGTTGAGTCAATTTTTGCTTCGGACGGGTTATCATCCTTTGAGAGATCTAATTATTCATATGCTTTTAAAATTCTCTCGGAATATTCAAACACTGTTTTTAGCGGATTAATTACCGGTGAAATATTAAGACCGATTCATTTAAAATGTGACTATATGAATGAATTATACTATGAAATATTTTATGAGAATAAAAAATTTGATCTGAAAAAATATATTGATGATAATCATTTTATGAAATTTATAAATAAAGAATGGGCAATGTCTCTGAATGAACAATTGCAAAAAAAAATATTATTACGACAGCAATTGATAACTGATATTAAAAAAAAATATAAAAATGATTATTTGTTTTATCTATATGACCTTATTAATTTAGGATTTAGAAAATTTTATGGTAATGAAATGCACCTTGAAAGATTTTATGCAGATAATATATCTCCTTTTTTTGATATAGAAATTCTTAATTATTTATTTAATTCAACATATATAAATATTTATAAAAGAGCTTTTAAAAAATCATTGTTGTTAAGATGGAAGGGGCAAATAATCTATTCAAATATAATAAAAAATAATTATCCTGAACTTGGAGAAATTCCTGTTGACAGAGGATATCCCCCTAATTATTTGATTAAAATAATAAAAAGGATTTTTATTCCATATCTGTATTTAAAAAGAAAGTACCATTCAAAAAAAAATAATCTGGATTTTGATCAGAAGAGATGGAACTATTTATTTTTTGATTCAATTAAAAATAATGATTATAATTATTCTGAGATTTTTAATGCTGAAGAATTGAAAAAATATATTTCGACGTATAAAGAGAAAGACCACTCGGGAAATATTAATAAAGTAGTATCACTTTACTATTGGTTATATTTATGACGAAATATGATCCGATATTTACAATCATTCATAGTTAAGGAGAAAGTTTAATGGATATTAAAAATGCAAAAATTCTTGTAACAGGGAGTTCCGGAACCATCGGCAACTACCTTTGTGAAAAACTAATGGATTTAGGAGCAGATGTGACAGGTGTGGATATAAAGAAAAATATTTGGAATTATCAAATAGATGAAAGAACAATCTATCTGGATCTGAGAGACCAGAACCTTCTAAAAAAATTACCTGTCAAGTTTGACATGGTGATTCATTTAGCTGCAAATGCCAGGGTATTCAACCTTGTAAAAAATCCTGATTTAGCGAGAGATAATTTTTTGATGATATACAATGTATTAGAGCATATAAGGAAAAATGATATGAACCGAATCATTTTTTCCAGCTCCAGAGAAGTTTATGGAAATACGGATTATATAATTCATTCTGAAGATGAAGCGTATGTAAGACATTGTGAAAGTAGTTATACGGCAACAAAGATTGCAGGTGAAGCTATGATACATTCCTATAATCAGTGCTATGATATGGATTTCATCATAACAAGATTTTCAAATGTTTATGGTAAGTATGATTATAGCGATAGAGTAATTCCTCTATTTATTTTAAAGGCTGTATCAAATGAAGACATAACTGTATTCGGAAGGGATAAAATATTGGATTTCACCTATATAGAAGATACGGTTTCCGGAATAATTAATTCGATTGTCTATTTTGAGAGTGCCAAAAATGAAGTATACAATATTGCAACCCAAAAAGGTGCCTCAATTGAAAAAGTAGCTAAGAATATTCTCGAACTTACAAATTCAGGTAGTAAACTTTATTTTGGAGAAAACAGATTGGGTGAGGTTTGTAAGTTTGTTGCGGATATAAATAAAGCTAAAGCTCTCATAGATTATAATCCTGAATATTCACTGTTTGATGGATTGAAAAAAACCATTGAGTGGTATCTTCCAAAGTTGAAGGAGTATAAAAAAAGTTTAATATCGCAAGGAATTGTTTTATGAAAAATCGAGTTACTCACTTTATAAGAAAATCAACCCATCTTCATGCTTCTTTTATTCAAAACCAGATTTCAAATCATATTAATTTTATACCGTCAATAGTATATAAAAATATTTCTAAAATTAATGATGGAGGATTTGCAGAGTTTAGAAACAGTGAAATATCTATTTTAAATTTAAATAAAACAGCAACAGTCAGTTCAAAATTAAAATATAAATTCAGGAAACTTATTACAGTCAACGACATTCGAAAAATAGATGAATTTACTGATAATTCCGATATTTTTCATTTTCATTATGGGACGGATGCAGGGATTTATCTTCTTTTATTAAAGAATATTCATAAACCCAAGGTAGTTTCATTTTATGGGTATGATTGTTCAGGATTTCCAAAAAGATTTTTTGGATTAGGGAGGAGATACTTAAATAAAAGAACGTTTAAATATGCGGATTATATCTTTGCTATGTCACCGGATATGAAAAAGGATCTGATAAATGTTGGTTGCCCAAGAGAAAAAATCATTGTTCATTATTATGGATCTGACACAAAGCAGTTCTATGAAGATCATCCATATAACCGTAATTCTAAAGAAGTTTCATTTTTAATAGTATCGGGTTTAGTTCCCCAGAAAGGTCATTTGTTTATTCTGAAATCATTTAAAGAAGCTTTTAAAGAGAATAAGAATATAAAACTGAAGATTGTGGGATCGGGAGAGCTGGAACCGGAAATAGCCGGATATATAAAAGAAAATAGTATGGGATCATATGTTTCACTGGAAGGAAAAACCGTTTATGCATCAAATCAACATAAGATGTATTTTAATAATAGTGATGTTTTTATTCATCCCAGTGTGACTGATGTTAATGGGGATAAAGAAGGGATACCGGGGGCAATAGTTGAAGCGATGGCAGCCGGATTACCTGTGATTTCCACATATCATGCAGGAATCCCATATATTATTAAAGATGGTGTGACGGGGTTGCTGGTTGAAGAGTGGGATGTAGATAATTTAGTAAAATCAATTTTGGATCTAACTGAAAATTTGGATAAAAGAAAAAAAATAGGTTTAGCCGGCCAGAAATATGCTTTTAAAAATTTGGAATTACTTGAAAAAGAGAAAGAATTGGAAAATCTATATAGAAAAATTATTAGTGAATATTAATAATCATGTGTGGAATCTGCGGAATAATTAATTTTGACGGGCAAAGGGTTGAGTCCAATCGAATTAAAACTATGATGGAAAGGATGAAGCATAGAGGTCCTGATGATGACGGAACTTTTTTCCGCAAAAATATCGGCTTGGGATTCGTCAGGTTGAGCATCCTTGATCTCACAAAATCAGGTCATCAGCCGATGTACAGTCATAATGGACGTTATGTAATTGTTTTTAACGGAGAAGTTTACAATTATCTTGAGTTAAGAACCGAATTACAGGATAGATATCTGTTTAAAACAGGGACTGATACCGAAGTTGTATTAGCAGCATATCAGGAGTGGGGAGAAAAATGTCTTGATCGTTTCAATGGAATGTTTGCATTTGTTATTTATGATTTAAAATCCGGTTCGATTTTTGGAGCAAGGGATAGATTCGGGATCAAACCTTTTTATTATTACAGAGATAATAATATTTTTATCTTTGCTTCCGAGATCCCTTCCATTCTTTCCGTAATGAAAAAGAAAACGGGAGCAAATAATCAGGCAATATTTGACTATCTTGCTTTTAATAGAACGGATCAGACTGAAAATACTTTCTTCGAAGGAATAAAAAAAATTCAACATGGGTGTTTTTTTAAAATTCAAAATTCAAAATTTAAAATTCAAAAATGGTATGATCTGAAAGATAATTCGACTGATCCCTTTAATGATCCTGAGCAATTCAGGGAGCTTTTCAGTGATTCTCTAAAATTAAGGCTGCGTTCGGATGTTCCTGTCGGAGTCTGTTTGAGCGGGGGACTTGATTCTTCGAGCATAGTTTCAACACTTATTGCCGATTTTAACAAAAAGGATCTTAATACATTTTCAGCAGTTTATGGAAAAGGTGAAACAGGCGATGAATCGGTATTTATTTCAGAATATTCAAATGAGTTAAAAAATATGTTCTTTACAACTCCGACTGCAGCAAGTCTTTTTGATGATAAAGAGGTTTTTATAAAGGCTCATTCCGAGCCGATACCATCTACTTCTCCCTATGCTCAGTTTAAAGTAATGGAGCTTGCGAAAAAAAATGTTGTGGTTACTCTTGATGGGCAAGGGGCAGATGAACAGCTTGCAGGTTATCACTATTTTTTCGGATTCTATTTTAAAGATCTTTTAAAAAGAGTTAAAATCATAAAACTATTTAGCGAGTCATTTCATTATTTGAAAAACCATCACTCTCTTTATGGGTTAAAAACAATGATCTATTTTTTAATACCTGAGATTTTTAAGTCGGGAATTAGGACATCAGAACATAATTATATAAATAAATATTTTTTAAGCCGATACTCTTCATCAAATACAATAACAAAAGATCTGTACGGCTCAAAGAGCTTGAACGATTCGCTTTTTGCCCATTTTGAATTCAAGCTTGAGCATCTTCTAAAATGGGAGGATAGAAATTCAATGCACTTTTCCCTTGAGTCAAGAGTTCCTTTCTTGGATCACAGGTTTGTTGAGAAAACATTGTCACTTCCTTCGAATATTATCATTAGAAAGGGGATGACAAAACATATATTGAGGGAAGCAATGCAAGGTGTTTTGCCCGAATCAATCCGTTTGAGAAAAGATAAGGTCGGATTTGATACTCCTCAAGATAAGTGGTTTAGAACCGATAAATTTAAAAATTATATTGTTGAACTGTTAAATTCGGAATCATTTAAAAACAGAGGTATTATAGATAAATTCAAAGCAGAAAAAATGTTTTCGGATCATCTTGGAAAAAAGATGAATATTTCCAAAGAGATATGGAAATGGATAAATCTTGAATTATGGTTCAGAGAGTTTATTGATTGATTAAAATATAAAGTGAAAAAATGGAATATGAAATAATCACTGATCCGGCAAAGATAGATAGAAAAGAGTGGTCGGATTTTGTTAATTCCAATAAAAGGTCATCTTATTTTCATTCATTTGAATATTATTTGGTTTTAAAAGAAGTAAAAAGAATAAAACCTTTGATTATTTCAGTTAAAAAGAATAAAAAACTTGTTGGGTTGATGATTGGAGAAATGGGTGATGAAGTTAATAGTCTACCATTAATAACACGAAGAACTATTTTTTACGATTTCCCAATTTTTGATTGTATAAAGACTCTTGATTTGTTACTTGAAAAGTTAGGTGGCATATATGTAGGGCTTTTTGTGCAGATAAGGCCTTTTTATGTTTTAAGTGGAGCTGAGAATAGTATTCTTTGTAATAGAGGTTTCAAGTTTTCTGATCATTTAAATTCATATATAGAGCTTGATAATATTAAATCTGTATATGAAAATTTTAAAAAGGATAAGAAAAAAGGCATTAACAAAGCTAAGAATAAATACAAACTTAAAATCATTGAATGTAGATTTGATGATTATAATTCAATAGATATTTCCTATAATATGTTGAAAGTGTTGTATAAGAGGAAACATCATCTGTTGAAATCAAAAGATTATTTTTATAATACGATAAACAAATCAAATGGGTATGCTAAAATAATTTTATCCTTTTTTAAAGATATTCCTATTGCTACACAGCTATATCTTATAAATAAAAACAGATTAATAACTTTCTATACAGCTACATTATTTGAATATAAAGATAAACATGCAGGTGATTTATTAATCTGGTACTTGATAAAAAAAGCATTTGCAAATAACATTAAAGTTTTTGATTTTGGAGGAGGTGGGAATCCTGAAAAGAATTATTCACCAAAGCTATATAAAGAACGATTCGGTGCAATCTTTGATAATGTTGGGAGATATACATTGCAAAAATCTTTTTTATACAATTTCTTTTTATGGGTATATAATAAAATCTTAAGAAATTGAAACAATGAATATATTAATTGATATCAATCATCCTGCTCACGTTCATTTGCTTCGTGAAGCTATAAAAAGTTTATCCATGAAAGGGCATAAAGTATTCGTTACAACAAAAAATATACAAATAGTAAAAGATCTTCTTAAGAAATATGGAATAGAATTTATAGAATTGGGTAATAAAAAAGACTCTTTGGTTTTAAAAGGAATATATCAACTGAAATATAACTGGAGAATACTCAGGCTCATCAGGAAAAATAAAATTGATATAGGTGTAGGGAGCTCTCTCACATTAGCTCAGGCATCAAAATTGTCAAAAATAAAATCGATTATTTTAGATGATGATGATGATAAAGTTCAGCCTCTAATTACAAAATTTGCCCATCCTTTCTGTGATGTTTTACTTTCTCCGGATGCGTTAAAAGGGAAAAGAAAAAAAAGAGGTACTATATATTATCCCGGATATCATGAACTGGCATATTTACATCCTAATAGATTTACTCCTGATCCGGAAATTTTAAATGAAATCAAAATTAAAAATGGAGACACTTTTTTTGTGATGAGATTTAATGCATTCAAAGCACATCATGACACTGGTGTTAAAGGATTGAATGTCAGACAGAAAAAAGAACTCATAAAGATCCTCTCCCCGCACGGAAAAATTTTTATCACAACAGAACGGGAAATCGAACCGGAATTAAAGAAATATCAGCTTAATATTTCACCAGAAAAGATTCACAGCTTACTATATTATGCAAAATTGTTTTTAGGAGACAGTCAGACAATGACTACTGAAGCAGCTATACTTGGCACTCCTGCATTGAAATGTAATTCTCTATCCGGGGAACTTTCCGTTCCTAACGAAATAGAGAATAGATTTGATCTCTCTTTCTCTTATAAGACCGAACAATTCAATAAAATGAAAGATAAATTGAAAGATTTACTGAATGATCAGGAATTAGAAAAAAACTGGAAAATTAAAAGAAAAAAATTGTTGTCTGAAAAAATAGATGTTACTGAATTTTTAACTTGGTTTATAGAAAATTATCCTCATAGCTTCAATAAAACAAATGAATATCAGTTTACTCAGAATCAATTTAATATAAATTCTTTAAGGAATCGAAAAGACTATTTTGAAACACTTTATTCCAATGAAGAAAAAAATCTGAAAATAAAAAAAACTATAAAACAGAAAGGCAATAGTGATTTAAAGAAATTAAATATTTTAGTTGATATCGGACATCCTGCTCATGTTCATTTGCTGAGAAATTTTATTGATATAATGAGAAAGAAAGATCACAGGATATTGATAACCGTAAAAAATATTACATCTGCAAAGGAACTATTGCAAAAATATAATTTTGATTATATTGATATCGGAACCAAAGCCTATTCAATTAGAGATAAATTCTTTAAACAGCTTCATTTTAACAAGCTGCTATTCCGGATCGTAAAAAAAGAGAATATTGAGATCGGAATAGGGACATCAATTACTCTTGCACATGTATCAAAAATAACAGGAATGAAATCAATTATTTTAGATGATGATGATGACGAAGTACAGCCTCTTATAACTAAATTTGGTCACCCTTTTTCAGATTTTGTATTGTCACCCGATGTATTGGAAGGAAAGAGGAAAAAGAGACAGACACTATATTACCCGGGATACCATGAACTGGCATATCTACATCCGAATCATTTTACTCCCGATCCAAAAGTAATAAAAGATGTTGGGTTAAAAGATAGGGAGAAATTTTTTATTCTAAGATTTAACGCCTTTAAAGCACACCATGATGTGGGTGTTAAAGGGTTGAGTCTGGAGAAAAAAAGAAAAATAATAGATTTGTTGAAGGATAAAGGTAAAATTTTTATTACAACTGAAAAAAAGATAGACCCGGAGTTTAAAAGGTATCAACTGAAAGTATCTCCGGAGAAGATCCATTCTTTAATTTACTATTCAACAATGCTAATAGGTGACAGTCAGACGATGACCTCCGAAGCTGCAGTTTTGGGTACACCTTCATTACGTTGTAATTCTCTTGTTGGTAAAATATCTTACCTGGAAGAGGAAGAGAACAGATATGATCTGACGTATGGATTTAGGCCGGATCAATTTGAAGATATGCTATTGAAGATCAATGAATTGCTTTCAATATCAAACCTGAAGAAACTCTGGGCAATTAAAAGAGATAAAATGTTGGCAGATAAGATTGATGTAACTGCATTTTTAGTATGGTATGTTGAAAATTTTCCTGAAAGTGTAAAGATCATGAAAGAAAATCCGGAGTACCAGGAGAGGTTTAAGTGATAAAGATTAAAGTAAAAAGTAAAAAGAAACAAGTATAAAATAAAAAGATTAAAGTAAAATGTAAGAAGGAAAAGATAAAATAAAAATAGTTAAGGAAATTGATTGTTTAGAATGAATTCTGAAAATGATCTGAATAAAAGACTTTTTATGTTTGCTGTACATACAATTAGATTTTTATCAAAGCTAAAATATTCTCCTGAAACAAAAGTGATTCGTCTACAGTTAACTAAATCATCGACATCATCAGGAGCTAATTATGAAGAATCACAAGCTGGATCTTCGAAAGCGGACTTTATCAATAAGGTGTTAATAGCTTTAAGAGAAATGAGAGAGTCCAATTATTGGTTAAGACTTTTAAATGAAGTAATTAGTCTGGATATAAAAAAGTCGGAAGAATTAAATCTGTTAATCTCTGAATCAAAAGAACTAAAAAAAAATATTAGGAACTATAGTGACCAGATCCAGAAAGAATTTAAAATAAAATTTTTCTCTGAAATTTCACTTTTTACTTTAATCTTTTTACTTTTTTCTTTATATTAAATAGAACAATGAATTCTAAAATCAAACTTATATTAGTTGCCGGTGCGAGACCGAATTTTATGAAGATTGCTCCTTTGATGTTTGAATTAAAAAAGAGTGATAAATTTAAGCCTGTTCTTGTTCATACCGGTCAGCACTATGATGAAAAGATGTCTGATCTGTTTTTCAAGCAACTCGGTATTCCTGAGCCTGATATTAACCTTGGTGTCGGTTCCGCTTCTCATGCTGTTCAGACCGCAAGGATAATGAAAAAATTTGAAAAGGTTTGCATTGATGAAGAACCCGATGCCGTTCTTGTTGTCGGGGATGTAAATTCCACTGCCGCCTGTGTTTTGGTTGCTGCCAAATTGAATATTAAAACAATTCATTATGAAGCCGGATTAAGGAGTTATGATCGAAGAATGCCCGAAGAAATCAACAGAATTGTAACAGATTCAATTAGCGATTATTTTTTCACTACTTCTCCAAGTGCCGATGAGATACTTGTTAATGAAGGCAAAAAAAAAAGGAATATATTTATGTGCGGTGATCTCATGATAGATTCTCTTGTAGCTAATTTGAAAAAAGTCAAAAAAATTGCTCCAAAACTAAAATTATTGAACGGATTACAATTAAACCCTTTATCAGAGTTCGGAATATCTAATTATGGTTTAATGACCATACATCGTCCTTCAAATGTCGATAATATAAACCATCTTGCCGAATTAATAAAATATGTCGGAAATGTTTCTCAAAAGATTCCAATTATATTTCCGATACATCCGAGAACATTAAAAAACATCAATAGGTTTGAATTAAGGGGAAAACTTGATTCCTATAAAGGATTGATGGTTTCCGATCCTCTTGGATATCTTGAATTTATGAGTCTTTTAAAGAATTCAAAATTTCTATTATCAGATTCAGGTGGAATCCAGGCAGAAACAACATGGTTGAATATTCCATGTTTAACATTAAGGGAAAATACCGAACGACCGTTAACGATTACCAAGGGGAGTAATAAATTAATAAAAATAGAAAATATTGAGGATGAAATTAAGCTTATTCTGGAAGGGAAAGGCAAGAAAGGGAAAGCTCCCGAATTCTGGGACGGGAAAAGTGCGGAGAGAATTGTAAAATTTTTAGAATCTGTTTTTTGACAGGATCACTATTTATATTTAACATAAGAATATGAAGAACAAAAAATATCCGGATATTAAGGCGTTGGTTCTCGATATTGACGGAGTTTTGACCGACGGGACTGTTAATGTTTCCGGACATGTTGCGAAGAGGATCTTTCTGAGAGATCTTGATGCAATAACCTTTGCCAAAAAAAAAGGAATAAAGATAGCATTTCTTACAGGGGAAGCCGAAAGTGATGCATATGTTGTTGTAAAACGTTTCGGAGGAGGACCTGCTTTATACAATGCAAAAGATAAGAGATCCGGGATAAAAGAGATATCAGAATTATTGAGTGTGGGTCTTTCCGGGATCTGTTATATAGGAGATGGAAGGAGGGATATCCCTCCTTTAAAAATGGTTGGATTGGGATTATGCCCCTCTGATGGAGATAAACTGGCTAAAAAAGTTGCCGACCGTGTTCTTGATTCATCCGGCGGTAGGGGAGTTGTTGTCGAAGCCGTTGATCTGATACTCGGGGAAAGTGATTATGAAGGATAAACCGGTTAAGATTATGGCTGTAATTCCTGCCCGGGGAGGTTCTAAAGGAGTTCCACGGAAGAATATTACTCTGCTCGGGGGAAAACCACTAATATATTACACGATTGATGTTTCGCACAGATCGGGTCTTATTGATGCAGCTATTGTCTCAACCGATGACAGGGAGATAGCGGAAGTAGCAATGAAATATGGTGCGGATGTTCCGTTTTTACGCCCACCGGAACTGGCTCAGGACGATTCACCGGATATTGATTATTTACAACATGCACTTGAATGGGTCGAAAGCAACAGAGGATGGGATCCTGAGATATTGGTTATCCTTCAGCCGACCATGCCTTTCCGTACGGTTGAGGATGTGGATAATACTATTCGGTTTATGATAGATCGGAAATGTGATTCGGTACGAACGATAGCAATCCCCACTCATATAACTCCTTATAAAATGTGGTTCCTTGATGATCCGGATACAGGCAAGATCTATCCGGTTCTTAAAACGGAATTTTATGATAAGATTTTAACCGATGTTCCCAGACAAAAACTCCGACCGGTTTACTGGCAGCCCGGAGTTGTTATTGTTACGAGATCAAAATTTGTACGGGAAGGGAAAGTGTTCGGACCTGATCTGAGAGGATATGTGATCGATATAAAAAATTGTCATGATATTGATGAACCTGCTGATCTTGAATATGCGGAATACTTAATAATGAAAAAAAAATCAAAGGAAAATTAATAAAATCATATATTTAGATGTAGGGGGATTCCCTTCTTTTTTTATTAAGCATGAAAACATACAAATATTAATAATAAGAGCTGGTAATTGTGGAGAATAAAATTATATTTGTTGCTCAGGACCGGGGGAGCGGAAATGCTCTAACTCCGGTTATAAAAAATATAATTCAAGAAAAAAAATTTAGTGCCAAAGTGTATGCATCCGAAAACAGTAAAAAGATATTTCAGAATTCTGGAATTATATTTACGGATCCGGAAGAAAATTTAAATAAAGAGTTCGGTGATTTCAAACCCCGCCTGATTGTTACCGGTAGCAGCATGAGGAGAAGTATAGAGAAAGAAGCAATAAAGTATGCAAGGGAACATTCAATAAAAAGTATATCAGTGTTAGATTTCTGGGGAAATTTTTGGCATAAATTCACGATAAATGGTGAGAAAGATCAGGATTCTTTACCGGATCATATTCTTATTCCCGATCAGATAGCTATGGAGAGAATGACGGATGAGGGTTTTCCTCCGATCAAATTGGTGATAACGGGAAATCCATACTTTGACTCTTTTAGTTTTTCAGATAATAAGGAAGATGAAAAAAGCAAAAAAAAAATATTATTTGTATCTCAACCAGTTTATAGAAACGGTAAATATTTAACAAACATCAGGAGAATCAAAGATGTAATAGAGGTTCTGAAGAAAATTGATTATTCTTTGTCGTTAACTGTAAAGCCTCATCCGAGGGAGAGATTCAATAGTTTTAAAGAAATAATAAAAAATGGAGAAATAGATATTTATCCGGGAAATGATATAAAGTCAGTTATAAAAGAATTTGATATTTTTATCGGAACGGATTCCACGGTATTGTTTGAAGCTGCATTCTGTGGGAAGCATGTTATCAGTTATCAGACCGATATTAAAAATAAAGATAGTTTGATTACCAATGCTTTGGGGATATCAAATTTAGTTAGAAATAAAGTTGATATGGAAAGAGTTTTAAATAAAGTCATTTATAAAAATTTTTATAGAAAAGAAATTCCTGTTATTAAGTATTATAATGATGGACTTTGTACAAAGAGAGTCAGCAGTTTTATTAAGAAGATTTTTTGATATTAGAAATATTGTTTTTTTTGTTGAGATTAGAATCATGGAGGTTTTGAAAAATGGCTGAATTGTGGATAGAGGATAGAGTGGAAAAAGATGGAATTATTGAGTTGGCAGCAAGGTTTGAGAGTCAGAATATTAATCAGAAGCTATGGTATAGGGTGGGAATTTCAAGGAAAAGAGACCTTTGCTCAAATGCAGACCCTTTTGTTCTGGGGATTCTTCAGATCGCTATGAATGCCGGAGAACCGCTTCAGGTTCACGGGCAAGTTTCACCCTCTCTTTTGAGAAATCTGGAAGATTTTCAGAGAGCTTGGGCAGTTTGGGTTCCTGAAAAATATAAAGTCATTAAGATCAGAGCCGATGTTGAAAAAGAGCAGGAAATTAAGGATCGTTTCGGAGCCATCATGTGTTTTTCCGGTGGTGTTGATTCCAGCTTTACTGCTTATAGACATACAAAAGGAGTTTCTACTGATTTCCCCTATGCACTTAAATCTGCTGTTTTTGTTCAAGGTTTTGATATACCGCTGGATCAGTCCGGATATTATAAAAATGCTTATAATAATATAAAATATCAGTTGGATAGTATCGGTATTGATCTATATAGTGTGTCAACCAACTTTAAGGAAATTTCGGTTTTCTGGCCTCATGCTTTTGGAACGGGAGTGGCATCCGTTCTATCTCTTTTTCAAAAGAAATATTCTCACGGATTGATCGCACAGGGTGTTCCTTACAGTAGTTATAAAAATCTTGTGGAGGGTTCAAACCCTATGACCGATCCGCTGCTTTCAAGTGATTCATTTCGGATAATTCCGGATGGTGGTGGGTTTCAGAGAGTAGAGAAAATCAAAGTCATCAACGAATGGTCTGAAGGGATGAAATATCTCAGGGTATGCTGGGAGGGAGAGGAGAAAGATAAAAATTGCTGCGAATGTGAAAAGTGTATTCGAAATATCCTGACATTTCGTGTTCTTGGACTTCCCAGACCTGCTGCTTTCTCAAAGGATGTCAGCGATAAAGGAATCTTGAAGCTCGGACCGATAAAAGAGTTTACAATCAGTATCGGTTACAATAAAATTATAGATTTAGCAGCTGAAAACGGGATGGAAAATTCTTCTTGGATCAAGTCTTTAAAAAAAGCTATAAACAGAAGTAGAATGATAAGAAAACTATCCGGAAATCTTTCAGGTAGATTTGTATTGTGGATAATAAGAAGATTTAATAAATTATGGAGACAACCCCCGGATAGAATAAAATTTTAACCGGAGAAATATTGTTGATAATCAAAACTTATATCGGTGTCTTGTATTTCTTATAAAAATTGAATTATTATATTAAAGATTTATTATAGAATTGAGAAAAGGAGTAAAACAGTGAGTATTTTTATTATAGGTGAATTGGGGATTAATCATAATGGAGAACTTGATATTGCAAAAAAACTAATTAAAGTTGCAAAAGAATCCGGATGTGATGCTGTTAAGTTTCAAAAAAGGACAGTTGAATCTGTATATTCGAAAGAACAATTGGATGCGCCGCTTGAAAGTCCATGGGGAAACACCAGAAGAGATCAGAAAATGGGATTGGAATTCGGTCAGAAGGAATATGAAGAGATAGATAAATATTGCAGAGAGATTGGGATTGAATGGTTCGCTTCCGCCTGGGATATTGAAAGTCTCGAATTTATCGGTCAGTTCAACTTGAAATATAATAAAATCGCTTCGGCTATGATAGTTGATACTGATCTCCTTGAAAAAGTAGCGGCAGAGAAGAAACATACATTTATCTCCACGGGGATGTCAACTTATCAGGATATTGATAAAGCGGTAGATATTTTCAGACAGAATAAATGTCCGTTTGAACTTATGCATTGTGTATCAACATATCCGATGAATGATACCGATGCCAATCTTAATTGTATTCCTCAATTAAGAGAGCGATATAATTGTGATGTCGGTTATAGTGGTCATGAAGTCGGGTTGGCGATCTCATATGCAGCTGCAGCATTGGGTATAACTTCACTGGAAAGGCATATTACTTTAAATCGATCAATGTATGGATCCGATCAGTCGGCATCAGTTGAACCCAATGGTTTGAGAACACTGATAGGAGCTGTAAGAAAGATTGAAAAAGCGATGGGTGACGGAGTAAAACGTTTTAATAAAAATGAGATCCCTATTGCAAAAAAGTTACGTTCTCATCTTAAATGGGAAGCAAGTGAATAATTAAGAATTGATATGAGAAAAAAACTTAGATTGATTCATCTTGCAAATTTTAACAGTTCAAATATTGGGAACGGAGCATTGATTTCAGGTCTTGAAAATCTAATTTCGGAAGATTTTGATGTGCAAATTGAGTGGATACGAGAAGCATGGGATGATTATACTTTCGGATTCAAATTTTTTGATGAGAATTTTGTTGATCTTGTTAATTCTTCAGATGGATTGATTGTCAATGGAGCTGTAACTATCCACGGGCGTGAATATTTAAAAGAGACCGGAATGCGGTTTGAACTTTCACTATCCCTGATCGAAAAAGTAAAAAAACCGATTGTTTTCTATGGCATTTCTTACAGGCATTTCAGGGAGCAGGTGTTCTATAATGCTGAAACTTTAAAAAAATATATCAAAGCACTGACGGATAATAGCAACATTTTTTTCGGTGTCAGAAATGACGGAACCAGAAAATGGATGGATGGAACTCTTGGGCTTGGTCAGGAAAGCTTGAGGAATATTTATGAAGTTCCTGATACAGGTGTTTTCACAGATGCTGATTCCGGATATTATCCTGAGATTCTAAATGATAAAAAAATAATCATCTTTGCTCCGAATGATGAAGATGCGGTTTTCAGATTTAGCAATGACAATGTTCAACATGTGAGGCAGACGGGATATCAGTTGCCGGAAAATAATTTAGAGGTAAAACCAGATAATTCATGGATTGAGAACAGAAATAAATTAGTTGTTAATATTAAGAATGTATTAACAAAAATAATAGAGGATTTTGATTGTCAATTGTTGATCGTTCCACACTATCTTGATGATTATAAATTTATTGCTTCTTTGGTGGAGGCTTTTAAGCCGCAGATAGCTCATCAAAGTTCAATATCTACGGGATTAATGCGAGTGCAGGGAACGGAATATTTTTACGGCAGGTATGTGAGATCGGATTTAGCAATTAGTATGAGAGTACACTCAATGTCGCCGTGTATAGGCTTGGGAGTTCCGATGATCCCTCTGATCACTCAACCAAGGATGTGGGATTTTCTGCAAGAGACAGGATTGGCGGATTTGGGTCAGGATGCATTCTCGGAAAATTTTGAGCAGGAAATGATAGAGAATGCATTTGATATATTAAATGACCCGACAGATAGAATTGAAAGATTTAATAAAGCAAAGGATAGAATGAGGAATATTACAAGAGATCTGAATTCCCGGATCGAAAAAATGTTTATCTGAGGCATCGGTAAATGAAAAAGAGAATATTAGCTCTGATCCCTGCCAGAGGAGGATCGAAAAGAGTTCCGGGAAAGAACATAAGGCAATTATGGGGAAAACCTTTGATAGCTTATTCAATAGAAACGGCTTTAGCTTCCGGAGAGATTGATCGGGTTGTATGCAGTACGGACGATCCTGAGATTGCTGATATTGCTCTTAAATATGGTGCCGAAGTTCCTTTTCTTCGGCCGGCTGAATTTGCAAAGGACAGTTCCGGAGATACAGAAGTATACCTTCATCTTCTTAACTGGTTAAAGGAAAATGAAAATTTCCAACCTGATATTATTACAAATGTAAGACCGACAAATCCGTTAAGACGTGTAGAAATAATAGATGATATTTTACGTACCCTGGCTTCCAGACCCGATGTGGATTCGATCCGGTCGGTCTGCAGATTTCATTATTCAGTGTATCACATGAGGACTATTAATCCTGAGACGAACCTTATTGAAAATCCGGTTATTGTTCCTCGTGTCGGTCCATATAAAACCGCAAAACACCCTCTGCCTGAAACCTATTTGTTAAGTTCTTATCTGGATGCTACCTGGGTAAGCGTGGTTTTGAAAAAAAAACTTGCTCTCGGAGAAAAGATGCTTTCCTATATTTTAGATGAATTTCCTGTTGATATTGATACGGAAGATGATTGGAATAGATTGATTACACAATACTCGTCTTATGAGGATTATCTGAACAAAGAATAATGTGCGGTATCTGCGGAATAATTAATTTTGACGGGCAAAGGGTGGAACCCAACCGAATTAAAACCATGATGGAAAGGATGAAGCATAGAGGTCCTGATGATGAGGGAGTATTTACAGATCAAAATTATGGTCTCGGATTTGTTCGTCTCAGTGTTATTGATCTTACTGAGAATGGGCATCAGCCTATGATGGATTCAAGCGGAAGATTTGTCATACTTCACAACGGTGAGATATATAACTATAAATCACTGAAAGAGGAACTGAAATCAAAAGGGTATAGGTTCAGATCAAATACTGATAGTGAAGTGATTTTATATAGTTATATAGAATGGGGGAAGGAATGTCCGGAAAAGTTCAACGGGATGTGGGCTTTTGTGATTTATGATAAGAAAAAAAAGGACATCTTTATCTCAAGAGACAGATATGGCATTAAACCCTTATATTATTTTTTAAACAAAGATAAGTTTATTTTTGCTTCGGAAATTCCTCCGATTTTATCAATTATGAAGGGGAAACCGTCCCCTGACAGGTTGGTTATATATGATTATTTGACGTTTAGTAGAACTGATCAAAATGAGAATACATTCTTTTCCGGAATTAAGAAACTTGAGCCCGGATGCAATATTGAAATTCAAAACAATCATATAAAAATTAATAAGTGGTATGAACTGTCGGATCATCTTGGTAAACCATTTGAAAATCCTGATGAATTCAGGGATATTTTCAGATCTGCTGTAGCTTTAAGATTGCAAAGTGATGTTCCTGTCGGAGTATGTTTAAGTGGCGGACTTGATTCGTCCAGTATTACTTCCGTTTTAATTAAGGATTTTCAGAAAAATGATTTAAACACTTTTTCGGCGATTTATGGGAAAGGAGATAGAGGAGATGAGTCGGAGTTTATGTTGGAGTATGAAAAAACATTGAAAAATATGCACTTTACTTTCCCTACGGCTGATACTCTGTTTGCAGACATGTCAAATTTCATGCAAGCACATGCTGAGCCGACGCCGTCTGCAGCATCTTATGCTCAGTACAAAGTTATGGAATCGGCAAAAAATAGTATTGTAGTTACTTTGGATGGGCAGGGAGCGGATGAGCAGCTGGCAGGATATCATTACTATTTCGGGTATTATTTCAAAGGGATGCTGAGAAATATCCAATGGTTTAAACTTGTAATGGAGATATATTATTATATAAAAATACATAAATCCACTTATGCTTTAAAATTATTTATTTACTATATTTTACCAACGGTAATAAGGAATAATTTTCAAAACAAATTTTTAATGAAACGAGATTTTGTTAAAGTTTATGCAAAGAAAAGTACACTTGGCAGAGAATTATCCGATCCAAAAGATCTAAAACAGTCATTGATAACTCATTTTGAAAAAAAACTGGCAATTTTATTGAAATGGGAAGACAGGAATTCGATGTACCATTCTCTTGAGTCCCGGGTTCCTTTTTTAGACTACCGTCTTGTTGAGGGAACACTTTCAATGCCGGACTCGGATTTATTAAATAAAGGGATGACAAAGGTGATCTTGAGGCAGGCGATGAAAGGAATATTGCCGGAGAAGATCAGAAATCGGCAAGATAAAATGGGGTTTGATACACCGCAGGATGAATGGTTTAGGCAACCGGTCTTTATTAAATATATTAATGAAATGTTAAATTCCGGAGAGTTTCGTGATTTAAATATAATTGATCACAATAAAGCAATAGATATTTTCAGAAAACATTCAGACGGGAAACAAAATTATGCCAAAGAGATATGGAAATGGATAAATCTGGATTTATGGTTTAAGGAATTTATATATTAAAATAGTAATTGAAAAACAGAAATATGAATATAATTTGTTTAATTGTTGAAACAAAACTTTAAAATTATGTATTTCACATTAAAGGGGAATAACTAAAAATTTAAAACTAATATTCATGGACTTTACTTTAAAGACTTATAAAAAATTACTTGAAGCTCTTAAAGAGCAGAATTATAATTTCCAAACTTTTCGTGAATTTATTGAAGATCCGGAAAAAAAATGTGTTGTAATGCGGCATGATGTGGATAGATTGCCGGAAAATTCTCTGGTGATTGCGGAGATAGAGGCGAGGTCAGGAGTAAGAGGATCATACTATTTCCGTATGGTTAAAGAGAGTTTTGATGAGGGAATAATAAAAGCGATTGCCGGGATGGGGCATGAAATAGGATACCACTACGAAAATCTTTCATCTGTTGCAAAGAATTTAGGATATGGGATTTGGTGGGGGTTGGGATCCGGTAGAAAAAAAGCTGATGGCGGAAGGCTGAAGGCTGAAGGCTTGTACTCTATAGCTGTAAAGGATTTTAAACAAAATTTGGATCGATTAAGGAAAATTTGCCCTATAAAAACTATTTGTATGCATGGAAGTCCGACTTCGAAATATGATAACAGAGATATTTGGAAAAGATATAATTACAGAGATTATGGAATAATAGGAGAACCCTATTTTGACATTGATTTTAATGAAGTTTTTTATATTACGGATACGGGACGGAGATGGGATGGGGAGAAGTTTAATATTAGAGATAAAGTCAGCTCTCAGCGTTCAGAAGACAGAAGTCAGGAGTCAGAAGCCAGCAGTTCACAGTCCTCAGAGCTATCAGCATTCAGCATTCAGCATTCAGCTTTATCAAAAGGTAATAACTCAAAACTTAAAACTAAAAACTTAGCACTAAAAACTAACCCCTCACCCATAACTCCTAACCGGTTATTAAATTCTTTCCATTCAACTTTTGATATTATAAATGCACTTGAGAAGGATATTCTCCCTGATAAAATAATGATAACAACTCATCCTCAGAGATGGACGGATGATCTCCTCCCGTGGATTAAAGAACTGGTATGGCAGAATATGAAGAATTTCATTAAATTAGGGATCAGGAGATAGATATTAGTGTCGAAACGTTGAAACGTCGAATAGTCGAAGCGTTATTAATGAAATGGGAAAAGGAACGAGGTGGTTTTAAGTTTTGAGTGTTAAGTTTTAGGTTTTAAGTTAAAAAAAAGAGAATGGAAATTCACTAACTCACAACTAAAAACTCAAAACTCAAAACTTAACACTGATATAACCCGAGAATTATCAATCTTGACTTTATGAATTCTCGCACTATAATATAAGTATGATTAAAAGAAAGTTGCTTAAATCACTCGGGGATCATCTTTCTGCAAAGGAGCTCTCGTTGATTATCGGACCGAGGCAATCGGGAAAGACAACGATAATGATGCTGCTTAAGGAGGAGTTGGATAGGAAAGGCGAATCAACTCTTTTTATGAATCTTGATATTGAGAAAGATTCACATTTCTTCTCTTCTCAATCATTGTTGGTAAAAAAGATCGAACTGGAATTAGGAAAAAAGAGAGGCTTTGTCTTTATTGACGAAATTCAGAGAAAAGAGAATGCCGGTCTTTTTTTAAAAGGAATTTATGATATGAATCTTCCTTATAAATTTATTGTGTCCGGCTCAGGCAGCCTTGAGTTAAAGGAAAAAATTCATGAATCTTTACTCGGGAGGAAGAGATTATTTGAACTTTCGACAGTTTCATTTATGGAGTTCCTTGATTATGTTACGAATTATAAATATAGGGATAGAATGGATGAGCTTTTCGCAATTGAAAAAGATAGAGTCAGAGAATATCTTAATGAATATTTGAATTACGGCGGATATCCGAGAGTGATATTGGCGGAGAAACAGAGGGAAAAATTTCTTATCATTGATGAAATATATAAAAGTTATATAGAGAAGGATATCTCCTATCTTTTGAAAGTTGAAAAGATAAAGGCTTTTGAATCGCTGGTTATTTTTCTGGCAAGTCAGACCGGACAATTGGTTAATTTTTCAGAACTATCCAATTCCATCGGGACAAGTGTTGCGACGGTATCAAACTATATAAAATATGGAGAAGGGACGTTTGTTTTTAAGAGGTTGTCACCTTTTTTCAAAAATGTCAGAAATGAGATAACGAAATCACCTAAGATCTATTTTGGTGATGTGGGATTCAGGAATTATTCTCTTGGAAAATTCGGGACTTTATTCGATCCTGAGGATTTTGGAGCGGTATTTGAAAATTTTATCTATATTTTATTAAAAGAAAAAATCTCAAATTCACCGTATAAGTTGCATTTCTGGAGAACAAAAGATAAAGCTGAAGTTGATTTTATTTTAGATCTATCGGGTGAGATAATACCCATAGAGGTAAAATTTAAAAGCAGTGGGAAAATTTCACGATCATTTCGGAATTTTCTTACGAAGTATAATCCTAATAAAGCGTTGATTGTTACAACTAATTTTCATAGTGAGGTCAAGGTTGGGAAAACAGCGGTTAAATTTGTCCCGTTTTGGGATCTGTATAAGATGGATGTTTTTAATTAATGTGAAAAATGAAAAATATTAATCCGTTTAAACTTATTGTCGATCTGTTTCTACTGATTA
>Ga0256845_1000376_pt1 | contig 42811 bp, 50 predicted proteins | sample RiftiametaG_FD_189101 | JGI IMG/M metagenome (GOLD analysis project Ga0256845, IMG submission 189101) | Tube worm associated microbial communities from hydrothermal vent at the East Pacific Rise, Pacific Ocean - Riftia | ecosystem: Host-associated > Annelida > Integument > Unclassified ...
AAAAGGTGCGGGAGAGCACATGTTACGCAGGATCATATTTCTGTGGATACGAAACCTTGAAGCGCGCGATTTCTTACCTCTAAGGCTGTAGATCTATTCTCAGTATATCTGTTTCCCTGTTTTCCATTTTGGCTGTGTATTTTTCTTTGAGAAGGTGAAAGTTGCTGCCCAGGAAGCTCAGAACATGCTTGATGTCTCTTATCTGTGAAACAACCGGGCAAACTCTGGTTTTTGTATTGATCTGTTTGAAGTTCGGGCTCATCTGACCTGCGATGATGAAGTCGATGCCCTCACCCAGATATGAAATGATAGAGTTGCGTTTCTCTTTGGAGCCGTGGGCTGTGCTCTCATCGATATTCTTGAAGTTGTTCTTCATCTGTTCCAGAAGCCTGACAGTTCCGTCTTCATGGATTTCGCCGATCACGAATATTTCTGAATCGCCAAAATGCTTTGATGTCAACTGAATACCGTCACTGCTTGCAAGTGCGAATTTGTATTTTACCATTTTCTCCTGCACCGGTGAGTTTAGGTGAAGCTCTGTGTTCCGATTGTTAACCGGAGGATTATTTCCGGGCATAACTATGTACATTCCGGTTCGATGTCAAGTAACTGTGTGGTACAGAAACTGGTAAAAGGCTATAATCCACGAGGTTCAGAGTCTACCAATGCAACTTGATAAAGGAGGAGGATGCCAGGTGTTTTCAGGGAATAATACGGGTCTGCTGGTCTTTGTTCTGGTTTTATTCGCAGGCTCGGCTGTAGCGGGAGTTCATGATGTACAGTTCCCCCTGCCCGGTGAAGTCGGCCCTGATGTGTGTCTTGAGAATCCCGAGGTTCCACTCTCCCCGCCTGAAGATCCTCAGGTCGGAGATTCATGGACATGGTGGGCAGCCCATGCCTCCCCATTTTGAACAGAAGGTATGTACCGTTCGCGGTAAGAGTGACAGAGGATACGTGGTTGTTGAAGACAGCGAGTGGCTGGTAACCATCGATCAGGCTGATGTCGATTCAATACTGGAACACTGGAACAACTTCAGTATAGGGTCTTATCCCGATATGGGAATCTATGAGCTTGACAGTCTGTGCTTCGGAGACCCACCTGATGAGCTTGATAATGATCCCAGTATCTACCTCACATGGTATAACTTTCATATCAATGCAGATGGTTTCTTTTTCTTCTTTGACGAGTATTCCGAGGGAACCTATCCGGAGTACCACAGCAATGAATGTGAAGTGCTCTATCTCAACACAACCAGCACTGGAGGCCCTTCCGGTAACTATATGCATGCCGTCATGGCCCACGAGTTTCAGCATCTGATCCACTGGGAGCATGATGACAATGAAGCTTCGTGGGTTAACGAGGGTCTGTCAGAACTGGCAATGTGGTTTTACGGGAACCCTGATAACATTTCATCTTTCAACGGTAATCCGGACAATGACCTCTCCGTGTGGGATGGTGCATGGGCTGACTACATACAGACCTACCTACCAGTTCTCCGCAGGTGATGCCACAGGAATTACAGAAGGTTCTGGGGGATTATTGCTCTGACTCTTGTTCCCGATATGAACCCGTTCAGCAGCACAGTTACCATGCAGCTGAACTGGAGCGAGACTCCAGGTGGTGCAACTCCTTCCGTGAGTATCTTTGATACACAGGGAAGACAGATTATAATGGTCTGGGAAAACTGTACAGTGGAACGGTATTTTGCCTGACGGCAGCGCCGCCGGGTCGGGTATCTATTATGCGAGGGCAGAAGCGGGAACTGAGCAGTGTACTGTAAAGCTGGTTCTGATCCGCTGATTGGACTGCACGTGTTCAAAAAGAATAGTCACAGAATTGTGGGGGTATCATGTGCAAAGTGTATTATGTAAGTGGACTGGTATCTATAGTTGCTGTTTTAGGTTGCTCAGAAAGTTCTACCTGCAATACAGAAATATATGCAGATAGCGTTCTGGCTTTTCAAGATACTCTTCGCAAATGGGAACTCTATATGGAATCATCGTCTGATGGACTGTGGGAAGATTCTGTTCAGTACAATCTTGAGATCGAAAGAGTTCACTCTTTTGGTGGAGAGTATGATCCCAACCCACAGTTTTATAAGCCAGCGTTTATTCGAGTATTCAGTGATACTTTACTGATTTCGGATATAGCAACGCAGTCATTGATTTGCATGGATACAACCGGAACTGTTTTATGGAAATTTGGAGAATCGGGAGAAGGACCTGGTTATTTTGCTGGAATAGGCCAGGTTGATATGTGCGGCGGGACAATAGCAGTGGTTAATAATGGCCTATCTGCTGTTGAACTCTTAAACAGGGAAGGTACTCTGGTTAGAAGACTATCTATAGAAAGACCTCAAGATGTTGCCTTCATCGACAATAACAGACTTCTTGTATTCTCGAAGAGTCGTCCAGGTGGTGATGTCCATCTATTTGATATTGAGGCCGATAGCATTCTTTTCAGCTTTGGTGATGGGGAATGGGATGAGTGGCCCTATAGTAGTAGTGTCTATGAGATATACAGTGTTTTCATTGAACCCGATCGGGTGGCTTATCTTTCTCATTTTGAGAAAAGAATGGTTTTTGCAAATATCACAGATGGTACAAGTTATTGGACAGATATTAGGGATCTTCCGTTTGAAATTACACCACACAGCTTCTCATATGATAAGGAATCTGGTATGCGTTTCGATGTTGCATATCCACTTTATAGATCAATGTTTCCTGGGCCATTCGGGGAGGTAGATATTATATTTACAAATCTTATGTATAATGGAAGAATGTATTCTCCCGATAATCATGATAACTATCCTCCGGTAACTGTGATAGACCGCTTTAGCACCAGAGGAGAATATCTGGATTCGTATTGTCTCCCAGATTCATCGGTGTCGATTGTAGATTATAACGGAAACGGTTATATGGTTGGGATACAAGCACACACAGGAACAGTATTTGGCTATAGGGTAAACGGAGGAGTCGAGTGCCGTGATGTGATATAGCGTTGATTATTGCACATGAAACAGATTACTCATAGCTGAGCAGATGCCTGATGTATAAGCAAATAGATTTGTTTTCACTTGTTGAAGGCAACAGACACGAGGCTATTTTTTTAATTCTGAATGGATGGTTACTTCTCTAAGAGCAGTTTACATTGCCGTGCACGTAGCCTTCAGTTGGAGGGGGTGGCTTATGAGCTATTTCCTACCAAAACCGTAGGTTGACAAACTGACCGACGGTCAGAATAATAACCGTAGTTTGAAGGCAGTACCACAGAAAAGGACAGAAAAATATGACAGAGGCCAGAAAGCAGCAGGAGATAGCGTACAGGAAAAACCTGATTCTTGATGCTGCCAGAACTATATTTTTCAACAAGGGTTTTGAGAACTCTACAATGGAAGACATTGCCCACAAAGCAGGTTACAGCAAGGGCTCCCTGTACTCTTACTTCGACAGCAAGAACGAAATCTGTTTCACCATAGTCAACGACTATTTTTCAAGAATAGTTGAACTGATCCAGAAGATCTCATTGCAGAATATTTCTGGTCTGCAGAAGTTGATCGGCATAAAAGATGCGTTCGTTAATGAATACTCCCGGAACTCACAGTTCTGCAATATCTACGAAACATTCAAGTACCATCAGGGGCAGTGCGTAGATATTCAGGAGGAAAAAAAAGCAAACGAATCCTGCGGTGGCAGGATCAGGCAGCTCATTGTGGGTATTGTTCAGTCTGGAATTGACGACGGTTCAATAAAGAGCACTGTCGATGTTACAAGGCTTTCAATGGCATTCTGGAACGAGAAAAACTGTTTTCTGGCAGAAACCATGTTTACGGAAATTAATGCTTACGATTATCTGTTCGATTTGATCATTGATTCCATTAAAGAAGAGGGAGCTCACAGAAAATGAGTATTCTGCAAAGATTACCTGAATCTGGTAAGGGTCTCTGTAGTGTTTCAGGGTTCTGGGCAGGGTATTTTTTCCCGGTGAATTCATCAGCGGAGGATATATGAGAAAAGCAAAATCAGCGTTTTTAGGAGTTGTTATCCTGTTTGCAATATGGGTGATGCTTACAGACACTTCGCAGCAGGAACTGATTTTTGGAGGGGCAACAGCGCTTCTGATTACAGCTCTTTTCCACGGTAAGCTGGCAGTTCTGGGAGATGTCAGGCTGAATCCGAAATCCCTGATATACATGGTGATCTATCTGTTCGTTTTTCTGTGGGAACTGCTTAAATCCAATATCGATGTTGCTTTGAGGGTTGTGAATCCCAGACTGCCCATCAATCCGGGTATTGTAAAGGTAAAAACTTCACTGAAAAGCCCTCTGGGAAGAGCCATTCTGGCCAACTCCATAACGCTCACTCCGGGAACTCTTACAGTAGAGATGAAAGACGAGTACTTCTATATCCACTGGATTGATGTTACAAGCGATGATATTGAAGGTGCCACGAAGTCTATTGTTTCAAACTTTGAAAAGTATTTGGAGACTATCTTTGGCTGATACAATCTATAATGCCGCTGCAATTATCGCCCTTTTAAGCATCGTCTTCACATTCCTCCGGATGCTTCTGGGGCCTACAGTTGCAGACAGAACAGTGGCTCTTGATGCCATGACAATAATTGCAATCTCTGTGATTGCGTATCTCGGTTACTCTCTTAACAGAATAATATATCTTGATGTGGCAATAGTTTACGCACTGATAAGCTTTATCGGCGTTGTGGCAGTTGCACGCTACATAGAAGGGAAAAAATGATGGAATTGACCGGGTCAATCATAACCTTGACTGGTTCCATTGTGCTGTTCCTGGGAGCTCTGGGAATTCTCAGAATGCCCGATGTGTACAACAGGATGCAGACCGGTACAAAAGCCACCACACTGGGAACAGTGCTTTTCCTTATTGGAGTTTCATTCGGGCACCCGGGATGCGGGTGTCAGGGGAAAATACTCATTCTCATCGTTTTTATCCTCGCAACCAATCCTGTTTCCTCAAACGCTCTCGCCAGAGCTGCTCACACAGCAGGAATCAAACTGACAGACCGTTCTGTGAAAGATGATCTGAAAGACGACACAGAAACGGGGGAGGAGAAATGATCCCCGTAATAGTGATTGTTCTTGGGGTTGTTATGCTTAGTGCCGCATTTGCCGCCATCTACTTCAAGAGTCTTCTATCTTCAATAATCAGCGCCGGTGTAATCAGTCTGCTTGCAAGCGTGCTGTACCTGATACTGGGTTCACCTGATGTGGCAATGACTGAGGCATCAATCGGCTCCGGGCTTACCACGGTAATTTTCCTTTTTGCCCTGTACAGGGTAAGGAAGGGGAATTCGGATGATTAAATACCTTGCAGTTCTGCTTGCCGTTGCAGGGCTTGTGCTTATTTTTCTGCCTCTGGTTACAGGTTTTCACGAGGCTGAACAGCTCAGTCCCCTTGCAGCTGATTACGTTGAAGGGTCTATAAACGACCTTGAAACACAGAATGTGGTAACATCTGTGATTGTTACATACAGGGGGCTTGATACTCTGGGTGAGGTTACCGTGCTGTTTCTGGCAACTGTTGGTGTGGGGCTGCTTCTGGGGCGAAGAGATCAGGACAAACTGCTGATGCCATTCTCCGAACTGCTTGAAACAACTTCTTCAGTTCTTGTAGCCATGATAATGATAATGGGAATCTATATTTTTACCCACGGTCATCTTACGCCTGGTGGAGGTTTCCAGGGTGGTGTGGTTATAGCGTCGGGTTTCCTTCTTCTGCTTCTGACCAGTTCAGACACAAAGATAAATCACCTGGCTCTTAGCCTGGTTGAGTCTGTTTCCGGTGTCGCTTATGTAGGTATCGGTGTTGCGGGAATCGTGCTGGCAATCGGTTTCCTCAATCCGGAGATTCTTCCGCTGGGAGATTTTGGCAGGTTGCTAAGTGCCGGTGCCATACCGATTATCTACTCCCTTATAGGCCTCAAGGTGGGTTCAGAGCTGACCAACATTCTGGTAACAATGGGAGGTGACCGATGATTTCAATATCCATGCTGTCACTGATCCTTGGAATCGCACTTCTGGTTACTGGAATATTTGCAATGCTCACAAGAAAAAACCTGATAAGAATCGTCATAGGTTTCTCCATTGCAGACACAGGTACACATATCGTAATTGTCTCTCTGGGTTATCTTAAAGGCAGAACGGCTCCGATTATTGACAGCGCAGTAAATGCTGCCAATGCTGTTCAGGAAGTTGTTGACCCTATTCCTTCGGCTCTGGTGCTTACGGCTATAGTGATCGGCCTTGCTGTAACTGCAGTGATGCTGAGTTTCATTGTAGAAATGTACAGGAAAAACAAGTCGCTTTCAATAGATGACTATCAGGAGTTAAAATGGTAAGCCCAATTTACATACTAATACTGTCGCTGGCTGCCGGTTTTCTGCTGTCTGTTATCGACAGGGTCGGAAGAAAAATGTCTCTTGCGGTGTTCTACGGTGTTCTGGCTTTCAACACCGCACTGATCATTGACTGGATGTACCGGTTTGTCTTTCTTCATGCGCATGCGCTGGTAATCAATACAGCCGGGTTCAGCGCTCCGGTTTCCATCAACCTTGAGCTTGGCATTATTCAGGCATTTGTTCTTGTGTTTGCAAACCTCACAGGGTTGCTTGCTGCTGTGTTTCTCTTCAGGAAATTCGTGCAGAGCAAAGTTTCATCTCTTGTTCTGTACCTGCTTCTTGTTATGAGCGTAAACGGTCTGGTGATGACCAGGGATCTCTTCAACATGTTTGTTTTCCTCGAGATTCTTTCCATCTCAACCTACGCGCTCACAACGCTCACCCGAACAAAAACCTCACTTTCAGCAGGTTTCAAGTACATGATGGCAGGCGGCGTTGCATCTATTTTTTTCCTTATGGGTGTTGTGTTTGTCTACCACTTCACAGGTAACCTGAATCTTGACTTTATTCATGCAGACCAGTTTGCCGGTGCCGGGCTGGTTGCCCTGTTCATGCTGACGATGGCTGTATTTATTGAACTGAAACCATTTCCGGCAAATGGCTGGGCACTGGATGTGTACCAGTCGGTTGATTCGGGTATCGTTTCGGTAATAGCTGTGGTAAACTCCGCAGCCATTGGTTTTGTTTTCTACAGGCTGGTACCGCTGATGCCGCAGAGTTTCCTCACCGTGTTCGGCGCAGCCGGTGTGATAACTTTCTTGTTCTCCAACATGATGGGCTTGAAACAGAAGAATGCAAAAAGGCTTCTGGGATACTCTTCCATAGGTCATATGGGGCTTCTGATGGCAAGCATTGTGTTCACGATCGGAGCTCCGTCAACAGTCCGTTACCTGATAATCGGTGGCTTTTTTGTGAACCATCTGATTTCCAAAGCCGGGCTGTTCTGGCTTTCGGGAATAGTCCGCCGGGAGAACATCAGGGGCTGGGCAGTTCTTAAGAACAACAGGATGCTTCTTGTGCTGTTCGGCTTGTTTATCTTTGCGCTTTCAGGTCTTCCGCCGTTTGCAGGCTTCTGGGCAAAGTGGGAGTTTGTGAAGGTACTTATCCAGTCCAGAATGTTCTTTGTCCTGGGAGCGGTTCTTACAGGTTCACTGTTCGAGCTGATCTTCCTTTTCAGATGGCTAACCATCACAGTGAAGGAAGATGAAACGCAGCTGGAAAAGATTGCCTCACCGGAAAGAGGCAGTGTTTTTGCAACTTCGGCGTTTGCCCTTCTGGCAGCGGTTGTCGCAGCCGGTGTGATGAAGTACTTCTACAATTTCGGCTGGCTTCAGACACTGCCTGTGGCTGCAGCGCTGGCAGTTTACATACTTGATTTCCTGCCTTCAAAACTAAAGGGTTTTGCCTCTCTCGGGGCAGTCGCTGCGTATGGATACTGCATATATCCGCTTCTTGAAAGCGGCCTGCAGCTGTTCTTTGGAGTTATCTTTATTGCAGGCAGTGCTGTAAACATTATCAGTACGCTGAACAGAAAGAGCCAGAGCCGGGGTTTCTACGGCTTCCTGCTTATGATGATCTTCTCTTTCGGAAACCTTCTGATTGCCTCATCTTACCTTGAGTTTTTCCTGAGCTGGGAGTTCATGACAATATCGTCTTTCCTGTTGATCCTCAGAGGCCAGAAGGCTCAGAGAGCTTCACTGATGTACATGATATTCTCCACGGCAGGTGCTTACCTGCTTATGACCGGTTTCAGTTTTGCCCCTGATGTTTCATCAGCTTCGGCTCTGATACTGTCTATTGCCAGTGTGAAACTGCCGCTGATATCAATTGTTGTTCTTTCGATTGGCTTTATGATCAAGTCCGGTTCTCTGGGGGTTCACATCTGGCTGCCGGAAGCACATGCGGAAGCAGAGGCGGATGTGTCTTCGTTTATCTCTGCCATACTTCTTAAGGCCGGTGTGTTTGGTCTGATGCTGGTGGCTGTGTCTTACGTGAGCCACATGCCTTCATTCGATGTGTTTTACTGGGTGGGTTGGATCGGAGTGTTAACGGCGCTTACAGGGGCTTTCATGGCTTCTTTCCAGGAGGATGCCAAGAGGCTTCTCGCCTACTCCAGCATGAGTCAGGTGGGTTACATTGTAGCCGCTCTGGCCATGGTTACACACCTGGGATGGGTGTCGGCGCTGTACCTGGCGTTCAACCACATGATGTTCAAATCTGCTCTGTTCATTGCCATCGCTGGTGTGTACTACAGAACACACACAAGAAGCATGTACAGGATGGGCGGGCTGATTTCAAAGATGCCCTGGTCTTTCATAACTGTACTGATCTCGATTATTGCAGTTTCAGGTGTCCCGCCTCTCTCCGGCTTCGGGGCAAAATGGCTTGTTTACACTGCATTTATCACGAAGGGCTGGTACCTGCAGGCTGGTGTTCTGTTCTTCGCTTCGGCTGTGAGTTTTCTGTATCTGTACAGGCTCATACACACCATATTCCTCGGTCAGCTCAAGTCTGAACACCAGGAAATAAAGGAAGCCCCGGCGTGGTTCATTGTTCCCCAGTACATATTTATGGCTGGAATCATGGTGCTGTCTACGTTCCCCAGCCTGATGATCAGGCCTCTTAACTTCATTGCAATGAACTACTTCAACTCATCGATATCCATTGAAGGGCTTACCGTTGTCAGTGACCTGGGGTACTGGAACGGGAATCTGGTGATGTACATAACCATGGCAGTGTTCGCCCTGCCGTTCATAGTGCTGCTTCTGCTGAGGGGGAAAACCCAGAGGGTTAAGCAGTTCAACATCGTGTACGCGGCAGAGAGGCCGGAAAGCCCTGAAACAACCCATGTGGCACACAACATGTATGCCCACTACAGAAAAGCTCTGGGCAGGTGGGCCAGCCCCCGGTTTGAAAACTTCTGGAACAGTGTTGCCGAGTGGTCGCACACGCTGGGCGGGTTCTTCCGCCGGGTGTACACTGGTAACGGCCAAACATATATACTGCATATTATAGTGTATATGGTACTAGTCTATGTTGCAATAGGAGTAAAATAATGAGTATATGGACAAGGGTTTTATACGCAGTTATTTCTGTGACTGTTGCAACAGTGTACGGGCTTACACTGGGTGGAATTGTTCGGAAACTGTACGCCAGAGTTCACGGGAGGTTCGGGCCCCCTGTGTGGCAGCCGTTTATTGACATCATTCAGACCTACAGCCGAAGGGTCGCCGTTTCCCACGGAAATATGTTCTTCCTGGGGCCTGTATTCCGTCTTGCAGGTGGTCTCGGCACCTACCTGTTTATTCCTGTGATTTTCGGCTCTACTGTTTTCTCCAACTTTTCCATGGCAGGCGACCTTCTTCTTGTGATGTACTTCGTGTTCTTCGGTCAGCTTGGTATGGCACTTGGTGCAGGGCAGGGCGGGCACCCTTATTCCCCTCTGGGGATAGCCCGGGGGCTTGCCCAGATGTCGGCTTTTGAAGTGCCGTTTTCCCTGGCGGTTATCGCAGTGGCAATACAGTACAACACGCTGAATATTACATCAATTGTTGCTGCTCAGCAGGGTGGTTTTGCCCACTGGACTTTGTTTACAAACCCGCTTGCTGTTGTTGCGGCAATGGTTTCTCTGCTGGGAATGAACATGCACTCACCGTTCAGCATAGTTCTCGCCCCGCAGGAGATTCCAATAGGGCCTCCTGTGGAAATGAACAGCAGTTTTCTTAGCATTCTTCAAACAAACAGAGGTCTTTTTGCTGCGGCAAAGCTTGTTCTGTTCATGAATCTGTTTTTCGGAGGGGCAACGAACCTTCTGGAAATGATTGTTAAGACATTCTTCATATACATGTTCTCCGTGTTTGTTGGAGCTGCGTACCCAAGGTTCAGACCTGAACAATCCTTCAGATTCTTCTTGAAATGGCCGGCACTTATCGGAGTTATTTCGATAATTTACATAGCATATCTTTAGGGAGATATCGTGAACAAGAAACACATTGATGACATAGAAAAGCAGATGAAGCTTGCGAATGAAGGTCTTCCCCAGGAGGAACGCAAGTTCTTTGCCGATGTGATACCAACAAGGGTTGATCCTTTCAACAGGTACTGGGAACAGTTTCTTAACTGGGCGAGGTCGCGGTCTCTGTGGATGCTTGCGTTTGGCACAGGCTGCGGTGCAACGGAACTGAGGCCTCTGATGACCTCAAGGTTCGACATGGCCAGGTTCGGCATTTTCCCAAGGCCAACACCCAGGCAGGCTTCCGTGTTTGTTGTAGGAGGCTATGCCAGCATAAAAACCATCAAGAGAATCATCAGAAGCTACGAGCAGATGCAGGGCCCCAAATATGTAATAGCACTTGGAAGCTGCACAATAAACGGCGGAATGTACTACGACAGCTACAACACCATCAACAGGCTCGATTACTACATTCCTGTGGATGTTTACATTGCCGGGTGCATGCCCAGACCGGAAGCACTTATCGCAGGCTTCAACCGCCTAAAACAGAAGATCACCGCAGGTGAGTGCGAGGGTATGAACGACTATGTGGAAAAGTTCGACTGGTACAAGAGAAACCAGAAAGAAATCATAAAAGACTGGAACATGCCGGATTACAACTGGTAGGAGTAAATACATGGAGCAGTTAGTAAAAAGGATAAACGAAATGGTTCACCTTGAAGCCCACACCAGGCAGAGGGATGATCTGCATTTCATTACAGTTGAAAAGCATCAGCTTGAGCTGATTGTTTCGCACCTGAAGAACAACGAGGGGTTTACCCACCTGGCGTTTCTGCAGGCAGTTGATTTCCCCGAAGACTCCAGATTTCAGCTTACCTACATGCTTTACAACTACACCACAGGGGTAAATCTGGGAGTAATAGTTTTCATAGACAGAAACAACGCCGAGATGACATCCATTCACAAGCTGTGGGCCCACGGGTGGCAGTACCAGCGTGAACTCCATGAGCTGTACGGTATTAACTTTCCCGGTTCACCCCGGGTGGAGGAGCCTTTTGTTCTGGAGGGCTGGGAGGAAATGCCCCCAATGAGAAGAGATTTCGATACAAAAGAGTACTCGGAAAGAACTTTCTATCAGCGCCCCGGCAGGTCAACAAATGATCCGAAAGAATACATGAAACAGAAGATGTACAAAAACTATGCGGCATCTCCGGTGATCAGGAGAGATGATGAGTAATCTGTCACACAGCAAGTACAGTGATTACCAGGCCGACAGGTCTCGGTACCCGGAAATGGAAAACGGAAAACCTGTGATCAATCTGGAATCTCACAAGTTCACCAAGCTCTGGCAGGGGCCTCAGCATCCCGGTGTAACCGGTAACATGGCTGTTGAGCTTATCGTTAACGGAGACGAGATCGTTTCCGCAAAAACCCATGTGGGGTACCTTCACAGAGCTTTTGAAAAACTCATGGAACGAAGAAAATACATACAGTGCTTCCCGCTTGTGTGCCGTATATGCGTACCGGAACCGGATACCAACGAGTACTGCGTTTCCGCTGCCATGGAAGACCTTGCAGGTATAGAAGTACCTGAAAGGGCACAGTGGCTTCGCACTCTGAACCTTGAGATGTCGCGGATCGGCAGCTATCTCATGTGGCTTGGCGGTCAGGCGGGTTCTCTGGGTATGGGCGCAATAGGGCAGTGGACCATTGGAATGCGAGACTTCTGGCTTGACCTGTTTGAAGAGATGACAGGCGGCAGGGTTTACCACATGTACATGATTCCCGGGGGAGTACGAAAGACTCTTCCAGAGGGTTTCCGCGGCAGAGCCAGGGAACTCATAGTTACTACCAGAAAACTGCTGTACGATGTAGAAAGCACCTTTCTTTCCAATGCCATTATCAAGTCCAGGCTGCAGGGTCTTGGTGTGATCTCGCCTGAGATGGTTGACCAGTACGGTATAGTAGGCCCCAATGCCCGGGCAACCGGTATGCAGCGCGACATTAGAATCAACAATCCATATGTGAAGTACGGCGAGCTGGATGTAAAAATGCTTACTTCCACAGTGGGGGATGCCTACGCCAGGGCTGAACTGCGCTACAGAGACCTTCACCAGAGTCTTGACCTTGTAACAGAGATTTTAGACAGAATACCGGAAGATGGCCCGGTGCAGGCAAAGATGCCAAACCTTATCAACTGGAGAATTCCTGCAGGACAAACCTATGTAAAAGCAGAGTCAACCCGCGGCGAACACGGGTTCTACATGGTTTCTGACGGATCCGACAAACCCAGAAGGGTGTTTGCAAGAGGTGCCAGTTACACCCACGCAATTTCAGTTCTTGAAGAGCTGGCGGTAAACATCAGTATTTCCGACCTTGCCGGGCTCATGGTGTCGCTGCACACATGTCCACCGGAAATCGAGAGGTGAAGCAATGAAGCTTAAAGACATTCTGTCGCCTTTAAGAGTGTGGGAGAGGGCTGCACAGAAGCCAATGACAATAAAGGATCCCATCAACGACAGGCCCGGTGCTGCAAACTACAGGGGATTTCACAAGAACGATTTCAGCAAGTGTATCGGGTGTGGAACCTGCGAGGAGATATGCCAGAATGATGCAATAGATATTGTTCCGGTTGAGGGCCAGGAAACTGTTGACGGCGACAGCGGGCTGCGCCCGAGAATTGACTACGGTCGGTGCTGCTGGTGTGCCCTTTGCGTTGACGTGTGCCCTACCGGGGCACTTACAATGTCCAACGAGTACACATGGATAGCAGACAACCCGGAAGACTACAGGTTTGTTCCGGGAGCCGATAAAACATCATGGCAGGATTCTGAAAAGGGTTACACCAGATCGCCTGATATACAGATTCTCGACTACCAGCGGGTTGATATGCAGGAGCTCGAACCCAACGAGCGCGACAAGTCCTTCATTGAAATAGTTAAGGGTTACAGCAAAGAGCAGGCTATAAAGGAGGCCGAGAGGTGTCTGGAGTGCGGTCTGTGCGTTGCCACATGCCCTGCCCACATGGACATTCCAGGTTATATCGCTGCAATCAGGGATGACGATCTGGACAATGCTCTCAGAATACTTTACGAAACAAACCCCATGCCCGAGATCTGCGGCAGAATCTGCACCCACAAATGTGAAACAGCGTGTGCCCTTCACAACAACGGAGACCCTCTGGCCATCAGGTGGCTGAAGAGGTACATCGTGGATCAGGTTCCTGCAGACAGGTACAGAGAGATACTTGGGACGGATCATCTGGAAGATGAGATTCTAAACAGAAAAGTTGCAATTATCGGAGCCGGCCCCGCCGGATTGTCCGCAGCTTACTATCTTGCCATAATGGGCTACAAAACAAAAGTTTATGAAGCCCTCCCAGGCCCTGGAGGTATGGCGAGGTACGGTATCCCGGAATACCGCCTGCCCTACGACCAGATCGACAAGGATATAGACTACATCAGGTCACTGGGTGTTGAGGTTCAGTTCAATACCCGCGTGGGTACAGACATTACACTTGAAGAACTGCACAGTAGCTACGATGCCGTGTTTGCCGGCACCGGTCTTCATCTCGGCAGAAGCACAAGGGTTCCAGGCGCTGACAACAAAAGAGTTTATTTCGCAACCGATCTTCTTCGTGAAGTAACTCTTGGCAACGAGATAGATGTTGCAGAAAACATCGTTGTTATCGGTGGAGGAAATGTGGCTATGGACATCACCAGAACCCTTGCCAGACTGCAGAATCAGAAGTACGGAAAAGTTCAGATTCTTACAACATGTCTTGAAACTGAAGACATCATGCCTGCGGACCTTGAGGAAATTGTTGAAGCAAGAGAGGAAAACGCTGTAATCGATCCCGGCTGGGGTCCTAAAGAGATAGAGATCCGAGACGGAAAAGTGTACGGTCTTCACGTGGTGAAGTGTCTTTCCGTGTTTGACGAGAACGGCAGATTCAGTCCGAAATTCGATGAAGAGCAGAAGAAATTCTTTAAAGCCGATATGGTTGTGGAATCCATCGGCCAGGGGATGGATCTTTCCTATCTGTCTGAAAACATCAAGTCGGATCTCAAGTTCGGCCCAAGGGGCAGAATAGAGGTAAACGACAGCTTTCAGTCAAGCCTTCGGTGGCTTTTCGTTGGCGGAGATATCATACAGGGTCCTGATGTGATTCACGGTATAGCCAACGGTTACATAGCTGCAAAGGGTATAGACACCTACCTCAACGCTGAATAGGCAGTAATCCCGCCCGGGCATGCAACTTCCCGGGCGGTCAACTGTACAAACTGCAGAAAACAGTAACCTCACTGTTTCCACGGGACAATGGAATATGGTATATTTTCGTTTGCTGCAATGGGAAGCACCCACAGAAGAAGTCATCACAGTGTAGCTGGTTCAGTTCCGATTCTACGGAATTAACAGGAGCAAACATGGAGAATCTCGGTGGCAACAAATAAATACGATTTCGTTGTTTCTGCCGTTTTATGTATTGCTTTCCTGGTTGCTTTTATCGGTTGTGGTAACAACCGTACTGAGTCGCGACAGCAAAGGCTGGATTCATTCAGACAGATTCTACCGGAAAGTATATGTACTGAATTTGACTTGATACAGAGTCAGGCGGACTGTAACCAGGTGGGTTTGCTGCTTGCAGAAGCTAGGTCAGCAGATGCTGGACTGAACGCAGTGATTGATTCTGTAATGCATGCAGAACTAATCGATACATTCACAGAAACTGAATTGGTCTATTTTTTCTGGTATTACTTTGCAAGTGCCATAGAAACTGGTAATGTAACTGATTTCTGAACCGGTTTGGTAAGCATTCCAGGCTCAGTGTTTAAAGAGAATGGATAGAGGATAGATGGTTTTTCATGCAGGTTTTGTTTGTGGCTGGTGACATAACACCTGTAGTGAGGAATCTTGTGATCCCCGTTGTATTGGGGATGATTGTTTCTGTACTGTGTGTTGTCAGCGGGCCTCTGACATTCGATGGCATGGACGGTCCTGAGTTTGCTGTTGCCGGACAGAGACTGGAGATATGCCATTCTCCCGGATACCCTCTGTTCATGTGGCTGCTTCGAGTTAGTGGAGGGAGAGACTACAATAGTTTAAGAGTGTTCGGATGTCTTATCGCAGGTCTGGCTGCCAGCGGTGTTTATTTTGCTGTAAAAAGCTATGGAATTGGTACTGAAGCCTCAGCGGCAGTTTCCCTGGTGCTGGTTTCTTCGGGTGCCGTAATGTCGCAATTGAATATCCTCGAAGTTCACGGTTTGTCCCTGCTGCTGGCATCTGTTGCCATAGCTTCAAGAAAAACACAACTTGGATCATATGCTATGGGTATGTCAGTGTTTGGCGGTCATCCTTTGTCTATTCTGCTGTTTCCCATGGTGATTAATCGTCGATGGCTTAGAACCTGGCCCCTGGCACTTCTCCCGGCAACCATGTGGCTGTATGTACCTCTTCGGTCAGGTACAGCATCGCTGATGCACTACGGAGTTCCGAACAGCATGGGTGGTATCCTTCACTACATGACAATGTACACTGGAAGAGTTTCTGGAATTTCTGTTTCCGGGCTTTGGGAATCCATCCTTTCTCTGGGGCCGGTAACAGTTGTATACCTCGTTGTTACCGGGTGGTTTGGTCGTTTTAAAGTAAGGTTTCTCTTTGTCTTGGCAGGGGTACTTCTTGTTTTCCTCTTCTATGGAATCCCTGATGTGCAGGCTTATTTCTGGTTGCTCATGCTTCCTCTGTCCATTGTTTTTGCCTCAGGCCTGCAGCGTTTGCTTGACAGGCACCACCTTCTGTTGTCTTTACTGATGCTCTGTTTCACTGTGGCATCGGTAGTTACAGGTACTATTGTCAGCTGGGATAAAAGAGGGAATGCAATGCATATCATTGCATCAGACATGTTGCGGGGTATTCCTTTCGAGCGGGTTTTATGCGCAGAAGATGCAATGTTGTACTACAGTGCCTATTTAATAGGGTTAGAAGACAGGCGTCCTGATTTGCTGGCTATTGACAAACTTGGAGTGATATATCCATTCAGCAGGTTGACCGGCCCATTGAGCACCATACCTCCTGAGTTTGCAGGACGCTATGTATACGCAACAGGAGCATGGGGGCAGCTTCCACCGTCCGGGCTTGTGTTCAGTGTTGAAGGAACCCGACTTAACTGGGAGAAATACGATGTTTTTTCAACATGTATACAGCCAACAGAGCATATAGCCTGCGATATCATGGCTGAACTGTGGGCACTTAGGGCTGTTCAGGAAGATAACCATGCTGCTGTAATGGCGGCTTTCGAAAAGGCACAGGAGTTTACTGAATCTGAAGTATCGGTAAATGCAGTTAGTAGCTTGATGAACAGCTACAGTGAGAGTTCTCGGTAACTGGTCAAGCCGCAAAAGAATCTGCACATTTGCTGTACTGATGCTTGTGCGGGTATAGTTACGGGAGCTTTGGAATGTAGCAGTACGTACTGTGTGTGCAGGGTTTGCAATGGGCAGAATCATGATGGAAGGCGGAAGTGATGAGTCAGTTTGACAATGTAACTGTGATCAGAGAGGCAAATTTTTACTTTGACGGCAAAGTTTCAAGCAGAACTGTAGTGTTTCCAGACGGTTCAAAGAAAACGCTGGGTGTAATGCTTCCCGGTGAATACACATTCAGCACCAGCTCCCATGAGACAATGGAGATACTTGCAGGAGAGCTTGGTGTTGTTCTTCCCGGAGCAGATTTAGCGGTTTCGGTAAAGGGCGGTGAAACCTTTGAAGTGCCTGCAGGCACCTCTTTCACAGTAGCCGTAAAAACAGTAACCGACTACTGCTGCTCTTACTCCTAGAGCAGAGGGAATAATGAAGCGGGAGAATTTGCTGAAGTACGCAAAACTGTTTACAGGTTACACTGAACTTCGCCTGCAGGAGAATCGCACAAGCGAAATTTCAGTAGTTGACGGAACAGTGATGGGAAACAGCAGCAGTTCAGACAGTGGCGTAAGTGCCAGAAGTTACAGAGGCGGTTCATGGGGTTTTGCCTCCAGCCCTGAAACTGATGATGAGGCAATACAGCATGTTATAGAAACAGCCAGCAGAAACGCCGTATTTCTCGATACACATCAGAGAAGAGGTTTGCACCAGCTGCCTTCCAGCAGTGCCGGGGGGGAATGGAGCTACGCAACCGGGAAAGCTGCAGTTTCCAGGAAAGACAAGATCGATTTTGCAAGAGAAATAGACTCGTATGTTTCACAGAAGTTCAGCAGGCTGTCTTCAAGAACAGTGGTAATTGCCAATCTGAACATGGAGAAGCAGCTGATAACCTCCACAGGCTCAAATGCCTGTTCAATGGTTCCAAGATCCATCATGTATGTTCTTCTTACAGTAGACACGCCGGAAGGCCCGGTGCAGCTTTACGACGTAATCGGCGGCCTTGGGCAATTTGAAGATATTTTCGTAAGGCCGTCTGACTGCTACAGGCAGATTGATTCACTGTACGAGCACCTTCTTCAAAAGGCTGAAGGTGTTTTTCCGGAATCGGGGATAAGCCAGTGTATTCTGGATGCTGATCTCGCAGGTATGCTGGCCCACGAGGCCATTGGTCACACGACTGAGGCGGATTTTGTTCGAGGAGGATCTGTGGCGGCAGACTACATGGATCAGGTGGTGGCCAGCCCCCTTGTTACGCTTGTAGACTTTGCCCACATCGCCATGGGAAAAACCTGCCCGGTTCCAGTTCACATCGATGATGAGGGAACCCCGGCAACGGATGTTACCATAATCAAAGAGGGTGTTTTGAAGAGCTACATGCACAACAGAGAGTCTGCTTTGGAGTTTGGTGTAACGCCCGCCGGTAATGCCAGAGCGTATGCCTTCAGCGACGAACCAATTATCCGGATGAGGAACACCGCATTTCTTCCAGGAACATCAAGTCTTGAAGAGATGATACAGTCTGTAGACAGCGGTTACTACCTGATGAAGTCAAGCAACGGTCAGGCTGATTCCACCAGCGAGTTCATGTTCGGTGTTACTCTTGGATACGAGATCAAGAACGGGAAACTGGGAAGAGCACTGAGGGATACAACTATTTCAGGTGTGGCTTTTGATATGCTTAAAACTGTAACGGCTATTTCAGGTGAGATGTCCTGGAACAACGCCGGGATGTGTGGAAAGAAACAGAAGATACCTGTTGGGATGGGCGGCCCTGCCATAAAATGTATGGTAAACATTGGAGGCAGATGATGGCGGGTATGCTCGAAGTATCGAAGTTTTATATTGAAGCTGTTCTGGAATCAGGTATTCAGAAAGCACAGAGCAACCTGCTGTTCACAAGAAAGACCGAGCTGAACGCTGAATTCGGAGATATATCTTTGCTCAGAACAACAGAAGATGTCGACCTTTCTCTTGTCGGCATCACCGAAGGCAGAAAAGGTTCGGTATCAATAAACAAAACCGACAGAGATTCCATAGAAAATTCCATTGCAGAACTGGTTGAGATGATAGACGCAGGTCAGGCGGATCCGGCAAACGATATTGCAGAGTTTCAGCCGTCGGAAAGTTTCAGCAAAGGTTCAGAAGAGCCGGACATGGAACTGATGTACACAAGATTGAAGGCATTTCTGAAGCGCAGCAGCTCCAGGTATCCGAACCTGCTGCTGGAGCAGGTTGTTCTGAACCACACCGTGAAATACAGGTTTTTCAACAACAGCAACAGTGTTGATTTCACATCTATGCGAGGTGCCTACAATCTGATGGTGGTGTTCACAAGCAAAGACGGTTCAAACACATCTTCCTTCAACTATGCTTCAGTGTCTCTTCCGGATCTTTCCGGTGAGCTGCACACAGCAGGCGGGCTGGACAGACTGATGCAGCAGTCAACCGAACAAACTGAAACACAGATGATTGAAGGTAGTTTTGTGGGAGATGTAATAATTACTCCCGAGTGTCTGGGTGGCTTTGTTCATACACTTACAGGCTATCTTGGTGATCATTCGCTGGTAACACAGGTATCTGTTTACAAAGATATGCTGGGAGAGATCATCGCCGATGAGCGGTTAAGTCTTCATTCAAAACCAGTGGCGAAGGAACTTGCTGATGGATACTTTTTCACACCGGACGGATTCAAAGCCCAAAACACTACGATTATCAACAGGGGGGTGTTGAATACATTCCTCCTCAGCCTTTACGGATCTCTTAAAACAGGCGGTACAAGAGCGGTGAATTCCGGCGGATACTATGTGATTGACCCAGGAGACACAGACCTCAGTGACATGGTGAAATCCGTTAAGAAAGGTATTCTCCTGTGCCGGTTCTCAGGTGGAAACCCCAGCAGCAGTGGAGAGTTTTCAGGAGTGGCCAAGAACAGTTACTACATTGAAGACGGAGAGATAAAATACCCTGTTTCCGAGACAATGATAGCAGGCAACCTCAAGGACCTTCTGAATTCGGTAAAGAATATTTCCAGGGAAACAGTTAATGACGGCGGTAGTGTTTTCCCGTGGATAACCTTCAGTGGAGTAACAATATCGGGTAAGTAGAATGGAGCCACAGTGAAATACATACTTCTTCTATTGGCAGCAGTTACCGGTTCGTTTGCCCTGCAGTCATGCTGGGATGGCGTTGGCCGTGTTGTGGCTGTGGGGGATGTACACGGTGACTACGGTCAGTTTGTGAAGATACTGGAAGGGGCAGGGTTAGTTGATGATCAACTTAACTGGACAGGAGGCAAGACACACCTCGTTCAGATAGGTGATGTTCTCGACAGAGGCCCTGATTCAAGAGCGGTAATGGACCTGCTGATCTCGCTGGAGCAGCAGGCTCCTCTGCAGGGAGGGTATGTTCATTTTCTTCTGGGTAACCATGAAGTAATGCTGATGAAGGCTGATCTCAGGTACGTGCACCCGGGAGAGATTGAATCATACGGCGGCCTGAAAGAAATGGTTAGAGCCCTGCGGCCAGACGGCGAATATGGTAGCTGGCTGGCCGGGCACAACACGGTTATCAGAATAAACAATGCACTGTTTGTGCATGGAGGGATCTCGGCGGATTTTGCTTCCTTTACAGCTGATTCAATAAACAGCATGGTAAGAAGAGAGATCAGCGGTCACTGGTCAAACCCGTCTGGTGTTCTGTCTTCAACCGGCCCGGTATGGTACAGGGGGCTGGCGCTGGACAGGGGCAGTGATGTTGAACGTGCTCTCGAGGAGACTCTTGCAGTTAACTCAGCTGATATCATTGTAATAGGGCACACTGTAACAATTGAAGGGATCACAGCACGGTTCAGCGGCAGAGTAATTATGATAGACGCAGGGATGTCGGAGTGTTACGGGGGTGCTGCCCAGTTCCTTGAGATTAACAGTGAAGGATACAAGGTATTCCGGCTGTAAGAAAACCCCCGACCGAATGGCCGGGGGGTTCATTAGAACTTGCTAAGAAAGAACTAGAACGAGGCTTTGATCGATCCCCAGCTGTTTCTGCTGAGAGCATTCTCGTATTCTGCTGTTACTTCCATAACATCGGTGCGACTCCACGCCTGATCACTGTCCCATGCATTGTTGTACCAGGACCAAGTGTCTGTTCCGTTGAAAGCGACCTGACCGCCAAGCCCGGTGTTGTCAAAACCGATGCAGAAATAGTTGCCGCTGGCAATTACGATGCCTTCGGATGAAACATCGATGTAGGTGTATGTGTACGGGTCAGCAGCGGGATCTGAAATGACAGGAGTGAAGGAGCCGTGAAAATCAGAAGTGGTTACATCACCTGAAGGAGCATTCAAGCCACCAACATTTGTCCACACCAGCCAGCCGTAGTCGCCGGTTTCAGGACCGCTGCACGGGAACCCCAGCTGGCTAAGAACTATGTTGTGCCCTGAATCGTTCAGGATGGCTACTACAAACCATTCTCCCCATCCTGTGTTTGACCCTCTCTTGTCTGGAGTTATCCCCATGGTACCGCCTGAGTTGTACTCAAAATCAGCAGCGCTGGCGATAACAGCGAACGAAAGAACGATAACAAACAACTTACTCACAATTATACCTCCCTTGGAATTTTACACACGGTAACTCGGTAACACGGATAATAATACAAGTATCTGTGCGCTTGTCAATAGGTGTATGCAGGTGGTCGCCCAGGAGAGATCAGAGCTTTTGTTTGGGAATCTAAAATGTTCCTGCGCTTCTACTGCTGTAACAGAGAGAAAACAGGCTGTGTATATTCGCTGTTGAAGCTACACTCGAAGTTCCAGCAGAGTAAGGTGGTACATGTGGTTCTGGGAATAGGAATTGATACGGTTGATGTTGTTTCCTTTCGCAACCGTCTTGCTGACAGGCTTATCAGCGAGTTGTTTCTTCCCGCAGAAGTAGAGTACTGTCGTTCTCAGGCAAGACCATGGGAGAATTTTGCGGCAAGATTTGCAGCTAAGGAAGCTGTATTCAAGGCAATTGGAAGAGGTCTCTCTTCGGGCATTCGATTTCTGGATGTAGAAATTGTGCGAAACAGGGAAACAGGAGCAGTTTCTCTTAAACTCCATGGAAAGGCCCTTTTCTTCCAGCAAAGCCTTGGAGTAAAAAGGCTTCATGTTTCAATTTCCCATACAAAAAACAATGCGGTTGCCATTGTTGTTGCCGAGGGTGAATCAGTCTAGACATGGAAGAGCACTTGAATTATTTGTACTTGACTACGCGGTTGGTATGTAAACACAAAAAGGCTCGGGGAATTTCATTTGTTCAGGAATTCCTGCCAGATTGAGAGGAGCGATTTTGAGCAATATCGGATCCTATGAGAAGAGAAGAGAGAGCTTTAGCTGGGACATTGCAAAACAGGTTCTGGGCTGGAAGGAAGGCGAAGTTCTCAACATCGGAGCCATGTGTTCCGACAGAATATGTGCACAGGGTAAGGGTAACAAAAAAGCTCTTGTCTGGCAGGGTTTTGGCGGAAAGCAGAAGACCTACACCTTCAATGACCTCAGGGTGCTGTCCAGCGGCTATGCGAAATTCCTGCAGGATCTGGGAGTGAAACCGGGAGAGAAGGTCTGTCTTTTCATGGACAAGATTCCCGAGCTCTACATCTCTTTCCTTGGCGTATTAAAGATGGGTGCTGTTGCTCAGCCGCTGTTCTCGGCGTTTGGCGATGAATCGCTTGAGGTAAGGCTTTTCAGTGCCGACACAAAGGTTATTCTTACCACACGCAAGCATGTGAAGAAGGTAAGAAAGATACAGGACAGGCTTCCGGCTCTGGAAAAAATAGTTGTTGTAGAGGGTAATCCCAACAAGCTTCGCGATGAGGAAATCTTTTTCAACGTAGAGGATGCTCCTGTTGAAGACTTCGAAGTCTACAAATCTGAAAGTGAAACACCCTCTGTTCTTCACTACACCTCAGGAACCACAGGGCAGCCAAAAGGTGCCCAGCATGTTCACGGTTCAGTGTGGGGGCAGGCTCTTACCACATCCTGGGTGCTCGATCTGAAGGATGATGATATCTACTGGTGCACAGCTGATCCGGGCTGGGTTACCGGAACAAGTTACGGAATTATCGGACCGTGGAGCCTTGGTGTAACCCAGTGTGTGCTTGACAGCGGGTTTACATCAGCTGCCTGGTACCAGTTCATCCAGGATAACAAAGTTACAGTGTGGTACTCGGCACCAACTGCCATCAGGTCACTCATGCGTGATGGCGAGGAACTGGTCAAACAGTATGATCTCTCCAGCCTCAGGCATCTGGCATCTGTAGGAGAACCGCTTAATTCGGAAGCGGTTATCTGGAGCGAGAAGGTTTACGGTCTTCCTTTCCTGGACACATTCTGGCAGACTGAAACAGGAGCCATGATGATAACCAACTTCCCGGGTATGAAGATAAAACCCGGTTCCATGGGCAAACCGTTCCCCGGTATTGAGGCTGGAATCCTTGATCTTAAGACCAATGAGCCCGTTACAGAACCTGGAACAGTGGGGTTGATTGCCTTCAGACCGGGATGGCCATCAATGTTCAGAGAGTATGTAAAGAAACCGGACATCTACAGAAGCAAGTTTGTGGGAGCTGCGGAAGATGCAATGCCCCCTGAGCTTAGAACAGACAAGTCGCTGTGGTACGTTTCCGGTGACAGGGCAAGCTTCGACAAAGACGGTTACTACTGGTTTGTCGGCAGGGACGATGATGTTATCAATACAGGAGGCCACCTGGTGGGTCCTTTCGAGATAGAGTCAGCCCTTGTAGAGCATGAGGCCATTGCAGAGGCTGCCGCAATAGGCAAACCTGACGAAGTAAATATGGAGGTTGTTAAGGTGTTTGTTACCCTTAATCCGGGTTATGAACCTTCCGATGACCTTGAACTCAACATCATGAACTTCATCAGAAAACGACTTTCCCCACTGGCCATGCCCCAGGAAATTGAGTACACGGATAAGCTTCCCAAAACCCGTTCAGGCAAGATTCTGAGGCGATACCTCAAGGCTCTGGAGTGGGGCGAGGAAGCAGGCGATCTCTCAACACTTGAAGACGATTAGGCAATATCTTTAAAATAGAAAGGATCCATTATGGCAGACGAAATGAAAGACATGGTTCTAGAGTATGTGATTGATGAATATGTAGACGAGGACGATGACGTGGATGTAACGTTTGATACACCGCTTATCTCCTCCGGTATTGTAGACAGTTTCTCTATGGTGTCCCTGAAGGTGTTTCTTGAGAAGAAGTTCAAGATAAGTCTGCCGGACAGCGAGGCTACACCGGAAGCTTTCGATACAGTGGACAGCATCTGTACCCTTGTCCGCAAACATCAGGGCTGATTGGAGGAATAATGGCATACACAGAAAAAGCCAGAGAGCTGTTCCGGAATGATATACAGATCATCAAAGACAAGGGCATATACAAAGAGAAAAGATTCATCTGCTCTCCGCAGGATGCCGAGATAGAGGTAGAATACCCGGAAGGTGCTGCCAGGGAAAAAGTTCTTAATTTCTGCGCAAACAACTACCTGGGGCTATCAAGTCACCCTGATGTTGTACAGGCGGCCCACGACGGACTGGACAAGCGCGGTTACGGAATGAGTTCCGTGCGGTTTATCTGCGGAACGCAGGACATACACAGGGAGCTTCAGGACAGAGTTTCCGAGTTTCTGGGCATGGAAGACACTCTTCTTTTCCCGTCGTGTATGGACGCGAACTCCGGTGTGTTCGAGTCTATCATGGAACAGGAAGATGTAATAATTGCAGACAGGCTGATCCACGCATCCCTTGTTGATGGAATCCGCCTGTGCTCCGCGCAGTACGATACCTTCAAACACATGGACATGAAGCACCTGAAGAAGAAGCTTGAATTGCATCAGGACAAGCGCCACGTTCTTGTGGTTACCGACGGCGTTTTCTCTATGGATGGAGACCTTGCTCCTCTCGATGAGATGTGTGCTCTGTGTGATCAGTACGGGGCTATGATTCTTGTTGATGATTCACATGCTTCCGGTTTCATAGGCAAAACCGGTCGTGGAACCCACGAGCACTTCAATGTAATAGACAAAGTTGACCTGATTACCACTACATTCGGGAAGGGTCTGGGAGGAGCTTCAGGCGGTTGTGTTTCCGGAAGAAAAGAACTTGTAGAGCTCTGCCGTCAGAAGGCAAGACCGTACCTGTTCTCAAACTCCATGGCTCCGCCGATTGTGAATGCTTCTATCAAGGTTATCGACCTGGTCACATCCAGTACCGAGCTCCGTGACAAGCTTGAATGGAATGCCGCATACTTCCGCAAGGGTGTTGAAGCAGCAGGTCTTGCCGTACGACCGGGGAACACTCCCATTGTGCCTGTTATGCTTTACAACGCGAAACTTGCCAATGATATGTCCCGCGATATGTACGCCGAAGGTATATATGTGATCGGGTTCTTCTTCCCGGTTGTTCCCGCTGGTGCTGCCAGAATTCGCGTGCAGCTTTCTGCAGCACACACGAAGGAGCACATAGACAAGGCAGTAGCCGCGTTTAAGAAAATCGGAGAGAAGTACGGTATTCTCGGCCTTGATAAGAAGGGTATCATAGAGAAGTACGGCATGTAGTCTGCTGCCGGTTCAAGGGGGGCACTTCGGTGCCCCTCTTATGTTTTGACAATTCTGATTTTCATCTGTAGAATCGCCCCTGTGCGTCGCCAACAACCAGGAGCATGTCCGGGAATAGTACACTGGCATTTACTACCACATAATCGGCCACAATACGCGCGTATTATCATCAAATAGCGTTGCTATTATCTTCAAATCCGCACGAATTCCGGTTCGATCCTGTTGCGTAACTGCACAGCACTTATTGTCAGACACACTCCTAAAAAAAAACACAGGAGAGGAAACAGAATGATCGAAAACAAGCTGGCAAACCCTGCCCCACTCGGTCTTATGGGGTTTGGAATGACTACAGTTCTTCTTAACATCCACAATGCGGGATTTTTCCCCATGGATGTTAACATCATGGCCATGGGTATTCTGTACGGAGGTATTGCCCAGATCATTGCCGGTATCATGGAGTTCAGAAAGGGCAACACATTCGGAACAACTGCGTTTGTCAGTTTTGGTTCTTTCTGGATCACTCTGGTGTTCATAATTATGAAAGGCGGAGCCGACAGGGTCTTCCTTGGCTGGTACCTCTTCATGTGGGGTCTTCTTGCGTTCTGGCTCTGGTTTGCAACATTCGGCAAGCACAGGGCAATACAGGTGGTATTTGCCAGTGTAACCGCTCTTTTCTGGCTTCTTGCCGTTGAGCACTGGTTTGAAATGCCTGCATTCTTCAGTGTATTTACAGGTTTCGAGGGTATTCTGTGCGGGCTTTCAGCAATATACCTTGCCGCCGCAGAGGTTCTGAACGAAGACAAAGGCAGAACAGTTCTGCCCATTGGCGTTATCAGAAAGTAACAGGTTATCAGGCAGAACAGCAGGGAGCCAATCGACTCCCTGCACTGCCGTTTTGTGTCTGTTGACATGTGTTGAACAGTCTGATAGCGTACTCCGACAGACAGAAAACCCATTGTCTGGAATCAAAGCAGGTTCATACAGGTGCGGTGCCTGAAAGAAAGAAGCCATGATAAGCATCCTCGACACGTACCCGGAGTTTGTTTCCTACTGGAACAAATACAGGGAACAGCCCATGCAGCAGAGAATTGATGGCTGGGTGACTGACTACATGGGGCAGTGGCCGGAATTGCTGCAACTGCAGAAGGATGACTACGAAAGTTTATCAGGCGGCAGCTGGCGGGGTGTGGCAGAAACAAAGGTGTTTCCGTTTATTGCCGGCAGAACAGACGATATTTTCAGGGCACACAGAAATCTGCTCAGTGAAATTAAGCCCATACACACAGCTGCTTCCGATCTCTTTGGCATAGAAAACCTTGATGTTCTCTTTGTTCTGTATGTGGGGATTGGCTGTGGTGCCGGCTGGGTAACGGAATACAAAGGATCCCACTCGGTGCTGTTCGGGCTGGAAATGATTGCCGAATGCGGATGGTCCGGCCGAGAATCAATACAGGGTCTTGTTGCACACGAGATCGGCCATGTTGTACATGCGGTATTAAGGAACGATCCGGATTTGGCCCGGCATAACGACCCGTTCTGGCAACTGTACACAGAAGGATTTGCCCAGCGAAGTGAACACATCCTGCTTCGCGGCAACACCTGGCATATGCAGCAGGGCTATAACAAAGCAGAGTGGCTGAAGTGGTGCCGGGCCAACAGATCGATGCTGGCGAAGAAGTTTCTGCACAATGTGGATTCAAATCTTGACACAGCACCGTTCTTCGGTTCCTGGTTTGATATTCAGGGATACAGCCAGTGCGGGTACTATCTGGGGCATGAGGTGATTACAGATTTAGAGAAAATGTACTCGATCAAAAAGATCGCGATGCTGGAAAATGCACAGTCTGAAGTAAGGGCTGTTCTGGAAAACTATCTGTAGGGGGTAATGATGACATTAAACAAGTGCCTGCCGGTAAGCGTGGTGCTGCTGTATGCGCTTCTGTTGTGCTCCTGCGGCAGAGGGAGCGGCGAAGTATCCGCAGCAGGTACTGTGCTGTGCAATGAACTGATTGTATATGACAGCATCGGCTCTGCGGCAGACCCACTGCGCATGCTTGGGTACACTCCCTCAATAATCCATCATCCTCATGGCGGACTGCTTGTTCTAGACAACATTGCAAACAACCTGAGGCTCTTTCTGCCAGACGGGGAGGTTGAAGTTCTGGCTTCCGAAGGGTCTGGCCCGGGCTGTATACAGAGAGCATCGGAGATGACAGTTGCAGGGGATCAGATTCTTGTGATTGACAAAGGAAAACGCTGCATTTCAAGATTCAGCCTGTCCGGCGAATATCTGAATGCAGATACACCTGTGGGAATGTTCGAGCCATACGGTGTTTTCGGTCTGGCGAACGGGGATATTGTTTCAATGGTTCTGGGGTTTCAGATGAGTGAAGCTGACGAGGTAGAGCTTTTTGTAAATGCAGGGCGCTACAACGATTCTCTGGAGTGCTCAGCCGAATACTATTATCGCACATGGCTGCCACCTTACAATGGTATTTACTCTGCGATAAGTACGATACGATACTGCACCGGTCCTGATGGCCCTGTTTTCTTCTGTACTGATCTCTCCGAATACAGAGTTGCAATACTCGGCACTGACGGTGAAGTTATCGGTGAGATATTCAGACCTGAAATGGAAAGAGTTCCCCGATCTTCTGAGGAGATCGAGGAAATCAGACAGTGGCAGCAGGAGAAGATGGGGAGAGAATTTCTTTTCCAGGGTCGGAATGATCCCAATCCCTACAAGCCCCTCATTCAACTTGCAGGAGTGGATTCCCTGAACAGATTGTGGGTATGGAAACTGAGGGACGCTTTAGATGGTAACATTCGCTTCGATATCTGGAATGAAGCCGGTGAGCTGGTTGAGCAGGCAGAGATCGAGTGGCCCGAAAACAGAGAACCGGTTGTACCCTGCGTAGATTCCGGGGGAGTTCTGCTTAGAACAACTGAAGAAGCTTCCGTTGTAAGAATATACGAGCTGGTACTCTGTACGCCTTAATATCTCGTTACCTGTTCCGGCCGGAAGGAACAGGGCTTCCATGCAGATTCAGAGTTGTCTGCAACCTGTAAAGAACGGAGAAAACATGACGGGCTTAGTCCCATCCAGAGAGGAAGCGTTTTCGCTTCTAAAAGAGTTCAACAAAAACCAGTCTCTTATCAGACACGCACTGTCAGTTGAAGCTGTGATGCGCCATGCGGCGAAAACAAATGGGGAAGACCCTGAGAAGTGGGGTGTAATCGGGCTCGTTCATGATCTCGACTACGAAATGTACCCGGAACAGCATTGCACAAAGTCCCGAGAAATCCTTGAGGGAAAAGGGTGGCCTGTAGAGTATGTAAGAGCTGTTGTTTCCCATGCCTGGGGGATATGCAGTGATGTTGAACCCGAATCCACTTTGGAAAAATACCTCTACGCAGTTGATGAGCTTACCGGTCTTGTTACTGCCTGTGTTCTGGTAAGGCCTTCAAGAAGCATTATGGATCTGAAAGTAAAGTCTGTGAAGAAAAAGTGGAGGAACCGTCATTTTGCTGCAGGGGCAAACCGCGAGGTTATGGAAAAAGGTGCTGACATGCTGGGTATAGAATTTTCCGACCTTATTCAGGTTGTTATAGACGGCATGAGAACCGTTGCAGAGGACATAGGCCTTGATGGTGAAAACTGATGACCGGCACATTCATTAACACTGCAACTGTGCTTGCCGGAGGGCTGCTTGGAACTGCTTTGAGTTCCGGATTACCAGTCCGTGTAAGAGAGACACTGATGACAGGAATGAGCCTTGTGGTTATTGCCATGGGTATTAAGATGGCTACGGAGACCTCCAGCATACTGATTGTGCTGGGCAGTATCACCATAGGTGGTATTGCCGGAGAGCTGCTTCATTTGCAGCGCCGTTTTGATGCTGCTGGTGTGTGGCTGGAGCGCGGTCTGTCTCGGTATCCTGTGTTTACCAGAGGCAATTTCAGCCAGGGTATTGTTACTGCCAGCCTGGTTTTCTGCGTTGGCCCCATGACCATCCTGGGTTCAATTCAGGACGGGCTTACCGGAGACAGTACTCTTCTGATCGTAAAAAGTGTTCTCGATGGATTTGCTGCAGTGGCATTTGCCAGTGTTATGGGCATCGGTGTTGCTTTTTCAGCCGGTGTTGTGCTTGTTGTTCAGGGTGCCTTGACTCTGGGGTCTTCATTTTTCAGTCAGATTCTTTCAGAACAGATGGTTTCGGAACTCACGGCCACAGGTGGAGTGATCATGCTGGGTATTGCAATTCACATGCTTGAACTGAAGAAAATAAGGCTTGCCAACTTTCTCCCTGCCCTTGTCGTTGCTCCCCTGATCGTGTGGATTTCAGGTATAATTCAGTGGTAGTTGCGTGAACAGTATGTGCGTGCTTATTTTTTCGCCTGTGGTTTTCTACCGGGTGTTTTTCTGCTGTTGAGGCGGGAATCAAAGATTGGGTTTGTTTTGAACAGAGTGACTTTGTTCGTTTTGCTGGTGGTGGTTGGTGCTGGTCTTGGTTTCCTTTCCGGTGTTATTTCTGCTCCTCTGGTTTTCGATACTCCTGTGTTTATTTCTTCCATGGGTGTTTCCGCTGCACCTGTCACTGTGCCGGACGTTCTGGGAATGACCCGTGCAGAGGCTCAGAGAAGTATAGAAGGCGGCAGTCTTGTGCTGGCCGGTCAATGGACCGAGTACGGTGATTTTGAAACCATGGGAATGGTTGTAAGGCAGGATCCGCCTGCAGGAACACAGGTTCCAAGAGGGGCTCCTGTGAACATCTTCTGGAATGTGGGCCCTCTTTTCCGCCCTTTCTACCCTGATTCACTGGTAGGAATTTCAGCTGGAAGGGCTGAAGAGAAAATTGCCGACTGGCAGCTTTACACAGCAGGCAGAACCAGAATTCCTCATCCTTCCATTCCCGAAGGAGAGGTAATCGCAGTGGCTCCCTGGTTTGCAGAGAGTATTTCTGTGAAGAGGCCTGTACGGTTGCTGGTTTCATCCGGCTGGACTGGGGTACCTGTTCTTACAGGGCTCATGGTCGCTGAAGCGGAAAGCATTCTTACAGGCAGAAGGCTTGTTATGGAGGTAATCGAAGAGCGGTCCGTGAGTGACATTCTGAAGGAAGGTACAATTCTTGAACAGTTCCCGCCCTCAGGTGAGAACTACAGGCAGGGCGACACAATTTCGGTGGTTACAGGGGCAATTGGCGGGGGAGGCTGGGGAGAATGGTAGCTGGCAGAACCATTGTTGCACCGTCTCTTCTGGGCTGCAATCACGGAGAGCTGGCCGGTGCAGCAGCAGACCTTGAGCATAGTGGTGCCGACTGGATTCACCTCGATGTAATGGACGGTGTGTTTGTGCCCGTTCTTACATTCGGGGCCGGAGTCGCCAAGTCCATATGTTCCCGTGTTTCCATTCCTGTAGACGCTCATCTTATGGTTGATAGACCTGCTGTTCTTGTGGAAGCATTTGCTGCCGCGGGTTGTCGGTACATAACAATACACTCGGAGAGTTCTGAAAAACACATACACAGGGTGCTTGGTAAGATTCGCGACCTGGGGTGTCTGGCCGGTCTGGCTCTCAACCCGGCCACACCGCCGAACATGATTCCATGGGTGGCCCGGCAGCTTGATCTGGTGCTGATAATGACGGTTAATCCCGGCTACAGCGGTCAAAAACATATTTCTGTTATGAATGAGAAAATTCGTACGGTACGAAGGATGCTGAATGAGGCCGGGCGCGGCGATGTACTCATCTCTGTTGACGGCGGGGTTAATTCTTCAAATGCCGGAACTCTTGTGAGCGCCGGTGCGTCTGTTCTGGTAAGCGGGTCATACATTACCTCATCTTCAGACCGTGCACAGGCTATTGAATCTTTGAAGGTGTAATATGAAAGCAAAAATCCCGGTATTGTTGACCGCAGCACTTCTTGCAGTTGCATGCGGAACTACTGTTTCTAGCCTTGATGAAATCGAGAACAGATTAAACAGAAGCAAATGCAGAATGAACCGAGAAAATCTGGTTTTTGTTATTCAGGGCCTCGAGTATGAAATGGACACCATTTTCACTGCAATTCCATGTGACCTTATCGATGATTCTCTGTTGGTCTGTTCTGTAGACAGTTCGCTGTACACAATGATCACAGACGGAAACGACCGAAAAATCAGGTGTTCTTTCTGCCGCGATGACTCGTCTTTTTAGTCCGGGTTTGACTGCTCTCATAGTTTCGTTATAATTGCTTGACTTTGTAGGGGGGGTCGTGTACCCTGCTGAGGTAGTGTAACGGCACGGAACGGCTAATTAATGCAGCGTGGAGCGTTTATAATTGTTCGATAAGCTTTCGGATAGACTTGGCCAGACTTTCAGGAATCTCTCCGGCCGGGGGGTTCTTACCGAAAATAATATCAGTGATGCCATGAGGGAGATCCGCAGGGCTCTTCTTGAAGCGGATGTAAACTTCAAAGTTGCAAAGAAGTTTGTAAGTGAAGTTACAGAGATGGCAACCGGCGAGAAGGTTCTAAAAAGTCTGACGCCTGGTCAGCAGATTGTTAAAATTGTAAATGACCGGATAGTAGCGCTTCTTGGAACCACTGCAGAGAAGCTGAGTTTTTCCGGCAAGCCGCCTCATGTTATTCTTCTTCTGGGTCTTCAGGGATCAGGTAAAACGACCACTGCCGCCAGGCTTGCCTACCTGCTTCAGAAGAAGCAGAACCGCAGATGCATGGTGGTTGCAGCAGATCTCCAGAGACCTGCAGCAATCGATCAGCTTGAGGTCATGGCTGGAAAAGCCGGTGCTTTGTTCTACTGTGATAGGAATCTGAAAGACCCGGCTGAGGTTGTAAAAGATGCCATACATCAGGCATCACTGCAGTACAGCGATGTGGTAATAGTAGACACAGCGGGTCGGCTTCATGTTGATGATGATCTTATGGATGAGCTGAAGAGGGTGAAGTCAGTTGCGCGCCCTGACGAATCACTTCTTGTTCTCGATGGTCTTTCCGGTCAGGATGCGGTGAATGTTGCGCTTGAGTTTGACGAGAGAATCGGATTTACCGGAGCGGTACTCACAAAAATGGATGGAGATTCCCGGGGAGGGGCTGCTCTCTCCTTCAGAGCGGTTACAGGAAAGCCCATAAAATTTGCAGGTATTGGTGAGAGCGTTAGGGGGCTTGAAGAGTTTGATCCCTCCAGGGTTGCAGGCAGAATTCTTGGCATGGGTGACATTGTGGGGCTTGCCGAGAAAGCCCAGGAGATGTTTGACGAGAAGGAAGCATTGAAGCTTCAGAAGAAGATAAGAAGCAATTCGTTTAACCTTGAAGATTTCAGGAAAGAGCTTACCAAAATAAAGAAAATGGGTTCGCTCAGTGAAATAATGGCTATGCTTCCAAAGGGTATGAGACCGGCTGCAGCCGATATTGATTCATCCAAGTTTACGCAGATGGAATCTCTTATTAACTCCATGACTGCAAAAGAGAGGCTACGCCCTGAAATAATCAACGGAAGCCGAAGAAAGCGGATTGCAAGAGGCAGCGGCAGAACTGTGAATGATGTTAACAGGCTGTTGAAGGAATTCAGAGCTATGAAGAAGATGATGAAACAAATGCGCAGTGCAAGAGGGATGGCATCGATGTTTCGCTAAGGCGAGACTTCGTATTCGCTAAGGCGAGACTTCGTATTCGCTAGGGCGGAAACCGTACCGAACTGTGTAAAACAATGGAGGTGACGATTGGTAAAGATCAGGCTTAGAAGAATGGGGAGCGCTAAAACCCCGTTCTACAGAATAGTGGCTGCAGACTCAAGAAGAGCGGTCAGTGGTAGTTTCATAGAAATTCTTGGTTACTACGACCCTCTTCGCAAGCCACTTGAGATGAAGGTTGACGAGGGCAAGGTTTTCAAATGGCTGGGCAACGGAGCACAGCTTTCAGATACCATGCGCAGTCTGCTTCGCAAAAGCGGTACGATGGCAAAATGGAATCGTAAACTGCAGGGGGAAGACGTTCTTCCCGAGACAGTATTCATCAAAGGTGAGAGCAGAAACTCATAGAGTTTGGTGCTTTGCCTGCTAACTTCTAATACCGGAGGATGACATGAGAGAACTCGTTGAACACATGGCCCGCACCCTGGTTGAGAACCCGGATGGTGTTTCCGTCGAGGAGACCACCCAGGAAGACATGACCGTTTACGAGCTCAGAGTTGATGAAGCCGATCTGGGCCGCGTAATCGGCAAGGAAGGAAGAATTGCAAAAGCCATGAGAATGATAATTCGTTCGGCTGCTGCAAGAAACGGCCAGAAGGCCACAATAGAAATAATGGACTAGAGGACTGATGGCGAAAACGGTATTCTACGGATTCATCGAGAGAACCCACGGTCTTCGTGGAAGGATGATTCTTAAACTCTTTGTGTTTGGTCCTGCAGTTCCCCTTGAAGAAGGAACGGTTTTGTACGCTGGAGACCGTACTCTTACGGTAACCAGATCAAGAAAGCGTGACAACGAGCGTGTTACAGTTGACTGCAGGGAAGTATGGACAAAGCAGCAGGCAGCAGAACTCACAGGGGAATCTGTTGAAGTTGGAATCGACTCGGTGCTTAAGTCGGGTTTTCCTCTTCCTGTGTACGGATTCTCAGAGTTTACCATTGTTTCCCGGGGAGAGAAGTTTCCCGTCGAAGAGGTAGAATACAACAGCTCCAACCCCCAGTTGATAGTCAGAGGAGTGGGAGGGCTGTTTCCCGTTCCGCTGGCACTTGCCCTTACCGGGCAGGTTGATTCGGCAGAAAGAACCATTGTGGTTGATCTGCCTGAAGGGCTGGAGGAGATATAGAACCTGCCTTGAAGGTGGCCGTAGCCACTGTGTTCCCTGATCTGTTCTCTGCATTCCTGAAAACAGGTGTGATAGGAAGAGGGCTGGAGAAGGGTGTTGCTGCAGTTGAGGTGCACAACATAAGAATGCACCCGGTGGATGCAAGAGGCTCAGTGGATGACTACCAGTTCGGAGGCGGAGCCGGAATGGTTCTGAGACCGGAACCGCTTTTCGAGACCTTCGAGGATATACCCTGGAGGCAAGGTTCAAGGGTTGCGCTGATGACCCCGCAGGGCAGGCAGCTGGATACAGAATATGCCAGAGAACTTTCAGAATGCGGAAAACTTATCGTTTTCTGCGGAAGGTACGGAGGGGTTGATGCAAGGTTCCGCCATGAGGTGGTTACCGACGAGATTTGTATTGGTGATGCGGTTGTATCAGGAGGAGAGATACCGGCTATGTATCTCATGGAAGCGGTTTTTAGATGGCTTCCAGGGATGCTGGGCAGGCTGGAGTCGGCCCGCAGCGACAGTTTTGCAACAGGCCTGCTGGATTATCCACGGTACACCCGCCCTGCAGAGTACAGGGGAATGAATGTTCCACCGGAACTTCTGTCAGGTAACCATGCGTTGATAACGAACTGGCGGTTCAGGGCTGCTCTGGAAAGAACAGAGGAAGTAAGGCCTGAAATGCTGGTAAACACAGATGTGAAAGAGACAGAAAAACGGTTTGCGCAAATAATGAAACAGGCAGACCGCACAAAGGAGCAGGACAATGGATGAACTGCTGAGAAGTGTAAGTCAGGGGCAGATCAAAACAGATGTTCCGGATTTTCGAACGGGTGACACCGTTCGTGTTCACTATCAGGTGATCGAGGGCGACAAGGTCAGGGTACAGATATTCGAAGGTACAGTGATTGCCCGCAGAGGCGGCGGAATTGATGAAACCTTTATGGTAAGAAAGATTTCAGGTGGCGTGGGTGTAGAGAGGGTTTTTCCCCTTAACTCTCCGCGTATAGCTAAAATTGAAATTACCCGACACGGAAAAGTGCGCAGAAGCAAGCTGTTCTACCTCAGAAAGAAAACAGGCCGGGCAGCAAGAATCAGAGAGCGCAGAGTGTTCAAAAAGTAAAGTGTCTGAACGCTTTCTTTTTGATCAGCATTACAGGCTGGAGTACGGTGTTATTGCCGGTCTGGATGAAGCGGGAAGGGGGCCTGTAGCGGGCCCTCTTGTTGCGTGTGCTATTGTAATGCACGATGATTTTGATAACGAAATTCTCAACGACAGCAAGAAACTCACCGACAGAGTTCGGAGACAGCTGAAACCGGTTATAGAAAGCTCAGCCCGACAGATATCGGTTGGTGTTGTTTCTTCGGAGGAGATAGACCGTAACCGTATGGCCTGGGCGGTAAGAACCTCTTTCAGGCGGGCAATGGCGCCTTTGATTAAGCATACAGACATGTTTCTTGTGGACGGGAACAGTGTATCGGGTCTTGATGTACCTGTCAGGTTTCTGGTAAGGGGTGATTCGAAAAGTCTTTCAATTGCCGCTGCAAGTGTGATCGCAAAGGTTACCAGAGATGACATGATGGTTGAAGCTCACCGCATCTATCCCCAGTATGGGTTTGACAGGCACAAAGGTTATGGAACAGCGGAACACCTGAAAGTTATCAGGGAGATAGGTCCATGCCCTGCTCACAGAATGTCATTCGCCCCGCTGAGCAGATGGTATCAAACCGGTCAGATGTCACTTTTTCCTTTGAAACTGCCGGATACGGGAAAAGCAGCGGAGCAGAGAGCAGCGCGGTTTTACAGAAATCTTGATTTTACCGTGCTGGAGAGAAACTGGTTTTCCTCATCTGGAGAAATAGATCTGATTCTGAAAAAAAATGATACTGTTTATTTTGTTGAGGTAAAATCAAGTCTCACAGGCAGAGAAAAACAGGCTCTTCAGAAAATAGATGCTGCCAAACTCGCAAGAATACGAAATGCTGCTGAGGAATGGATGACTGCAACGGGGTACGCTGGTGAATGCACCCTTGAGGCAATTCTCGTCACAGCAGATTCTGCAGAAAGAATTCCCCTGCACTGAAGTTGGTTTGCCATTGACTTTTTACGGGATTGAGGTTAATTTGCCATCCGTTCAACTTAGTATTACTATCAAAAGGAGATCAGAATGAGCAAATGGCTCGTAACCGGAGGCTCCGGTTTTCTTGGTATTAACCTCATACGCACCCTTGTTGAAAAGGGGCATGAGGTAGTTTCCATTGATATTGCCCCATTTACCTATCCAGATATGGCAGATCGTATTGATCACCGCATTGTAGACATAAGAGACAGGAAAGCTGTAGACGAGTGTATGTCGCAGGGGGTGGATGTGTTTATGCATGGTGCTGCTGCTCTTCCCCTTTACAAAAAGTCAGACATTCTTTCAACCAACATAGACGGTACCCGCAACGTGCTTGAATCTGCAGAAAAGTACGGTGTAAACAGGGGTATATACATCTCTTCAACTGCTGTATACGGTATTCCGGAAAAGCATCCTCTGTATGAAGATGATCCTCTTGTGGGTGTAGGGCCCTACGGATACACCAAGATAGAGGCCGAGAAAATGGTAAAGCAGTTTAGGGAAAAGGAAATGACAATTACCACAATGAGACCGAAGTCATTTGTCGGGCCGGAAAGGCTTGGTGTCTTTGCCATTTTCTACCAGTGGGCCTCAGAAGGCAGAAGTTTTCCCATGATAGGCAGAGGCGAGAATCTGTATCAGCTTCTGCACGTTGAAGATCTTTGCAACTCAATTATTATTGCAGCAGAGCACAGCGATACTCAGGCTGTCAATACAGAGTTCAACATCGGCGCGAAGGAATTTTCTACCATGCGGGAAGACTACCAGGTTGTGCTTGACAAAGCAGGTTTTAACAGAAAGATCAAGAAGTCTCCGGCTAACCTTGTTATCTTTGCCCTCGAGCTGCTGGACATGCTCAATCTCTCTCCACTGTATCCCTGGGTTTACAAAACAGCCACAAAGGATTCTTTTGTAGCCATAGAAAAAGCCGAGAAGCTTCTGGGGTTTACTCCAAAGTACTCCAACAAACAGGCACTTCTCAGAAATTATCAGTGGTATCTCGACAACAGGGAATCGTTTGAAAAGTCTGATGGAGTAACCCACAGAGCTCCATGGAGTCAGGGTGTTCTGGGTCTTGCCAGGCATTTTTTCTAGGTCGGCTGAAATCAGTTTGTTGACTTACTGAGGGCACAGGCTTATTCATGTTTCTTCCCGTACAAGAGGAGTGTACTGTGAATAAGCTGTTCCTGTTTGTTTCTGCTGTTGTTCTTCTACTTGCCTGTGGAGGGGCAGGAGAACATGTAGCAGAGAGTAGTGATACCCTGGTAACAGATGAGGCTGAAACCGTTGAAGAGGAAACTGTTTTTTATCCGGCTGGAACTCTTGATCCCATGGTTGTTACTGCAGAAGAGCCTGTTGCTGCCGGAGACCTGTATACAGCATTCTATGCCTGGAATGGTAAGACGGTTGTTTTGCAGGGTTATCCGTTCGTTTTCTACGGAGACAGCATGACCATAGAGGATGAACTTGAGTTGGTAGTTGCTGCAGAAGACCGCGAGGTGTTGGCTTCAGTGGCATTTGCCGACCCTGTGAATATTACAGTATCTGCAGATGAACCTGTTACTGTTTCGGGCATCGTTGAATACAGCTGGACAGGTGAAATTGAGCTTGTAGACGGAGCTGTTGTTCCTGATGCCCCGCCTGCAGTTGAAATGCAATTAAGCCCGTACACCTGCGATGGCGTAACACCCGTTGCTGTTCAGAACTTCTTTGATGCTTTCAATGTGTGGGTTGGTAAAGAAGTTACCGTAAGAGGTTACTATGTTTCCACCACTACATCGGTTCTCTCTTCGGGAAATGTTGTAAGGGTTGACCTAGCAGACGGTGTATCCGGTTCAAAGTGTGTTGCATGTGAGATGGGTGAAGAAATCTCTCAACCCAGCGGAACCGCAATGCTCGAAAGCCGTGACAACACGTTGATTCGCGGTATCATTACCGGAGAGTCTTTCAACATGGTGGGCCTTGAGGGCTGCGAGCTGATCAACAGGTAGCATCTGTTACACTGGCTGGTCTGTTTTTCAGGAGATAAGCGTTTCGTACTGTTTCAGGTATCTGTTCATACCGGTTTTTCTAAGAAGCACCTGTACAACAAAAAAAGCAGTCAGCGCTGTAAGCCCACCTGCGAAAACATCTATCAGGTAGTGATGGTTACCGTAGATTGCCCCGAACCACATACACAGAGTAACAAGCAGAAAAGCAGCTGTAACAGCGGGTTTTTTAAGCTGGAAACTTGCCAGGAAAGCAGTAAACGGGTTTGCCGCGTGAAGAGAAGGAACAGCGGCAAAGATGTTGGCGTTGCCTTTGTAGAATGTTTCAAACACTGGGAACCCTACAAGCCTGTCGAAATTACCCAGCCGTGCGGCTATACACGGCGTGTGCGGATGAAATTCAAACCCGCAGGTTGATACATACCAGGGTGGAGCTGCCGGATACAGGTAGTAAATGAAAAACCCTATGAGATTTGAAATCACAAAAAGAAAAGCCATATTGATGTATAAATCCCTGCGTCTTGTGAAGTAGAGATACATAGAGAAGCCAAGAGGTACCGGTACCCAGGATATATACGCAATACCGGAAACAAGATCGTACAGAGTATGCTGGTGAAACCCGAAATATTCGTTCAGAGTCAGACGGTTTCCGTTGAAGAAAACACCGAAGAGATGCTTCTCGTGAAGATACAGATCTTGTATGTGAACGGTGTTGAATGTGTAGTTCGGAAATGATCGAAGTGAATCGTAAATAGTTATGTACACAATGAACGGTACCATGGCAAAAAAGAATTTCCTGGTACTTTGGTTGTAGAAATACAGAAAAGCGAAGAAGACGAAGCTGATAAGATGATCAGGGCGAACCTCAACTTTGAAGTACATCCATGAAAAATACAGAACAGAGGCAATAGCTGCTCCTATAAATTGCTTGTTTGTGGTTTTCATTTTCGATTGTGTTCCTGTAGATACCAAGAAACAGTTTTGCTTACTGCTTCCTCAAAACTTGTTCCGGGTTCAAATCCCAGAATACTTTCTGCTTTTTTTATTAAAAAATGATAGTTCGTTCCCGCATTGTATATCCGGTATTTTGTAACCAGAGGAGGGTGCTTTACCTGTGCCAGTTTGTAGAGATTTTCAGCAAAGAAGGCTGCAGCAAGACCTGCGCTCAGTGGAATACTTAGCCGGGGGCTGCGGACACCCAGTTTATCAGCAATTGTTTCTGTGAATTGTTTCCAGGTTATCTGCAGACCGTCTGTAACAATGAATACCTCACCTGCGGCCTCTTTTGCAAATGCAGCCAGATAAACGCCATCGACAAGATTACCTACGTATGTCGGGCATGTAAAACTTTTCCCGCCGTTTACATAGGCTATTCTTCCGCTTACCATACCGTCTATGTACTTCTCGGTGAAGGTGTGGTCACCGGGGCCAAACACATTTCCCGGCCTTACCGCAGTTACCTCAGTACCGGTGCGCTTTGCGAATTCAAACAGCCAGTCTTCCGCCTCAAGCTTGGAAATGCTGTAGTTGAAAATCGGATTTAACGGGTCGTTTTCGCACACAGGGGCAGTGTGATTAAACCCGTGAACAGCAGTTGTACTCATGTACACAATACGGCGAACTCCGCACTCCATAGCAACCTCAGCAACATTTCTTGTGCCTTTAACATTTACATGCCTGAATGTTGCCAGAGAGCCCCAGTCCGAAGCAAGTCCGGCGTTGTGGATAAGGATGTCTGTGTTGCCAAGAGCTTTTGCAAGACTGCTGTGGTCGGTGATATCGCCGTACACAAGTGTCAGGTTCATACTGCTTATCAGACTTAGATCTGAAGTGGTTCTAACAAGGCCGGAAACCTCATGACCCGCACTGATAAACTTCCGAACAAGATGTGATCCTATGAATCCATTTGCACCGGTAACAAGTACTCTCGACATCCCTCACCCCTGATAGATTACAAAAATATCCGTAAATATACCAAGGGCGGCATGTATGAGTACAACAATCCACAGGTTTTTTGTTCGGATCGCGATAATTCCGAACAGAATGCCGAAGGGGATGGAGCCCAGTATCTCGGGTGCTGGCTTTCCTATGTGAACAAGGCACGATGAAATGGTTTGTATCAGTATTGCCGCAGTTGTTCCGAACCTGTCTTTCAGACCAAACAGCAGAAATCCCCTGAAAAAGAACTCCCATGGCAGGTAGTACAGGAAAAACAGCCCGAGGAAGTACACAGGCATAAGATGCTGATTATGCAGGAGAACCCTGGGAAGTGGATACTCTGCCACAACCGACTGAAGTGATGAAGCATGATAAGCCGACGGTACAACCAGTACTGCCACAGCAAGAAAAGCCCACAGCAGGTTCTTCCACGATACACAGAGAGACAGCAGTGATTTCAGAACTGCTGCCTTTTTAAAAGACACAGAGATCACAAGAGGAACAACCAGCATCAAGAGGAAGAAAGAAAAATACTCTAGCAGGTAGGCGTAAACATCACCTTGAACCGTGCTGTGCAGCCCCGGAAAGTAAACCATAAAGTTCTGCGCCTCGGCAAAGTACCGGTAAACAGTAAGAAGCACCGGCGCACTCAGCAGCAGGAGGTAGTGATATGTATCTGCTCTGTTGTATCCGATACTTTGCAGAATACCTTTGTTTTCTGGCCTTGTCATATCGCCTTTCCGTTGCATTTTAGGGCCATGCGTACGGCAGATCGTGTATGAGAAAGTATTCCGACTAACCTGTTACTGAACACGCTTCCCAATAGAAGCCTCCATTCTTAGCAGCAGCACTTTAGAGTTATAATAGCTTAATTCTGTGATGAAAAGAAAGCAATCCCAAAGAGGTAATGATGTTGGAGCTCGTGAACAAGGTAAAAGAAAACCTGGAAGCGGTTTACTCTGAAATTGCCGATGCGGCAGCAGAGTGTGGCAGGGATCCGGGGGAGATAACTGTTATGGCCGTTACCAAAACACATCCTGCGGAGTACATAGAAGCTGCCGTGGAGTGCGGTATTCGCCATATTGGAGAGAACAGGGTGTCTGAAGGCGGCAGGAAAATCAAGCAGCTGGGTAAAGACTATGCTGTCTTTCACGCTATAGGTGTTTTGCACAGGAAGGAAGTTCGTCAGGCTCTGAGAGACTTTCACTGGCTTGATGCTGTAGACAAAACGGCCATTATAGAGGAAATAGCCCGCAGAAAAGCATCCCCTCATTTTCTGCTTGAGGTGAACACTTCCGGCGAAGAGTCAAAAATGGGTTTTCCGCCAGATGTTGTTCTTCTGGAAAGTGTTCTTGGAAGGGCTCTTGAACTTGAGCTTCCTGTTCAGGGGTTCCTTACAGTGGGTCCTCTTTGCAGAGACATGTCAGGCCAGAGAAAAGCATTTGAAAGCCTGAGAGTTCTCCGCGACTCACTTGAAACCCGTCTGAGTATTTCTCTTCCCGAGCTGTCCATGGGTATGAGTGATGATTTTGCTCTGGCAGTGAAAGAGGGAGCAACTACAGTGCGTCTTGGAAGAAGGCTTTTCGGGTACAGAAAGACATGTCAGATTAATCTGTAACCGCCGGGAGTTTGCAATCGATGATTATTTTGCGATATTTGGGCAATGCCAGGAGTACTTGGTACCACTATTCAGGAAATGGGGGAGGTTGTGCGTGTAACTCCGCTTGACATAAGAAGACAGAGATTTCGCAAAGGTATGAGAGGCTACGATCCCGGAGAGGTTGATGCATTTCTTGAGATGCTTGCCGACGCATGGGAGGATGTAGCTGAAAACACTCTTATCGAGGCAAAAGAGCTTGAAGTGTTAAGAGCAAGGGCTAGCGATTTTGATCGTATGGAGGGTGCTGTTCGTGAGGTACTTGTGGCACAGCAGAGAAGTGCTGATGTTGCCCGGGAAGAAGCGAATCGCGAAGCTGATCTGATCATAAGGGATGCCGAGCTGAAGGCTCAAAAAATGCTCGACGAGGCAAGAAATCGCGTTCAGATACTCACTGAAGCAATACGGGAGCTTCAAGACAGAAGGATGGAAATCCTTCTTAAAATGAACTCCTTCATCGATACCCAGAAGGGTATTGTGGCCATGGAGGAAACTCGCATCAAAGCAGAGATTATCCCGGCAGAAGAAAGGCTTCCAGGTGAAGAAGACGGCGACATGCCGTTGTTACAGCTTTCAGAGTTGTAAACAGCTTCAGCTGTTGTGTTTTAAGTATTAATGCATTACACCGGGGAACTTGCAATGTGCAACCGGGTACAACCAGCATAGTTGGGGGCTTGTTTTTTTGCGGTGTTTTCGGGTAACTCTGAAGTGGCCAGGGTTGCTCGCGGAACAGCTCTTATAGCTGCAACCGGAGGATAGATGTTTTCAGCAATAGTTACCGCTGCGCTTTTGTTTCAGCTGAACAGTTCTGTTGTGTCTGATGATTTGATCTGGTCTGTTGATGAAGTTACGGTTGAACAGGTTCAACCTGGTCTTTTCAGAGTGAATTCCCCG
>Ga0256845_1000377_pt1 | contig 42744 bp, 30 predicted proteins | sample RiftiametaG_FD_189101 | JGI IMG/M metagenome (GOLD analysis project Ga0256845, IMG submission 189101) | Tube worm associated microbial communities from hydrothermal vent at the East Pacific Rise, Pacific Ocean - Riftia | ecosystem: Host-associated > Annelida > Integument > Unclassified ...
GGCCGAGAGCACGTCGTCGAGCAGGAGGACCTGCGGGCGTCGGTAGAGGGCGCGGGCGAGGGCGGTGCGCTGACGCTGGCCGCCCGAGAGCATCACGCCGCGCTCACCGACGACCGTGTCGAGTCCGCCGGCGAGGGCCGCGAGGTCCGGGCCGAGGCAGGTCGCCTCGATGACCGCGTCGAGCGCGGGATCCCGGGTCGAGAGGGGGGCCGAGAGGGGGGCCGAGAGAGGGGCCGAGCCGGCGACCTCGTGGGACCGATGCTCGCGTTTGCGAAACCACTTGGGGATCGCGGCCTCGATGTCGTCGTCGTCGAATTTGCTGCTCTGCTCACCGAGCATGCGGATGTTGTCGCGCAAGGTGGTGGAGAACAAAAATGGGCTCTGGGGGACCACCGCGATGCCCTTGCGCAGGGCCGCGAGGTCGAGGCCCCGGGCGTCGTGTCCATCGACGAGCACCGTCCCCGGCGGGGGTGTGTGGATGCGGGCCAAGATATCGATGAGCGTCGACTTGCCCGAGCCGGTGCGGCCGAAGACACCCAGGGTCCGGCCGGCCTCGATGACCACCGAGATCTCGCGCAGGGCTGGTTCGTCTCGGCCCGGGTGTGTGAAGCTGAGCTTGCGCAGCTCGATGCGCGGGGCGTGGGTGAGGACCAGCTTCTGTTCGACCGGGGGCAGCCCAGCGTCGGTCTCGAACAGCTCGTCGATCCGCTCGAGGGCGACGGTTCCCCGGGAGATGGCCGTGAGCACCCAGGCGAGGGAGAGCAGCAGGGGCACGAGGGAGGTCAGGAGGGTCGTGAAGGTGATCAGCGTACCCAACTCGATCGTCTGCTCGATGACCCGCCGGCCGCCGATGAAAAACACGAGTCCGGCGCCGATGTAGCCGCTGAACCCGAGCACCGGCATGGCGAAGGCGCGCAGCCGGGCGAGCTGGAGCTGAATATCGAGGTACTCCCGGTTGGGGTGCTCGAAGCGAGCCAGGGCGGCGTCCTCGGCGACGTGTGCCCGGACCGTGCCGACCCCGGAGAAGCTCTCGAGGATGCGCTCGGACAGGGCGGCGAGCTTCTCCATGGAGGCGCGCACGAGCGTGTAAAAACGGCCCACGGTCCAGCGCATGTAGATCCCCCCCAGCAAGATCGGCGTCATGCACCACAGGGTCAGGACCCAGTCGAGGCGCACCATCTGCCACAGGTGCATGGGCACGGCGACGGCGACGTTGACGATCTGGAGCCCGGCGAAACCGACCAGCAGGCGCACCGACTGGAGGTCGTTGGCGCTCACCGAGATCAGCGCCCCGACCTTGCGCTGGGCGTAGAAGGGCCGCTGCAGCGTGAGCAGGTGGGCGAAGAGGTCGATACCGATGAGGTACTGGATGTCCCGGCCCGGGTTGAAAAACAGGACCCGCGAGAATGTTCGGACCACGATCAGGCCGGCCGCCAAGACCATGAGCTGAACCGCGAGGGCGAGGGCTGGCTCGGCGAGCGCCGGGTCGGCGAGCGGCGCGGCCTCGAGCACAGCCTTGCTGTGCACGATCTCGTTGAAGAGCTCGCCCATGAGCGCCGCGATGCGGACCATGGCCCAGCTGGTGGCGACCAGCGCTCCGAGACCCAGGAGGTAGGAGACCCAGTGGCGCTTCGCATAGGGGAACAAAAACGAGACCACGAAGACCGCGGTCTGGAAGATGCTCCGGTCGACCCTGGAGTCGCTGGACGCGCGCGGGGCCTCGCTCACCGACGGGGTTCTAGCAGGCTTTTGCGGCCCCTGCGTAGGCGCGCTTCGAGCCCCCCATGGCCCATGGCGGCAGGGCCCGCGAGACCCCCGCCTGATTGGGGGAGGCCGGGAGGCGGACTATTTCTTGTTCTTCTTTTTGGTCTTCGGCGGCTTGTAGTCCGGGTTGACCTCGAGGGTCTCGTCTCGCTCGATATCGTCGAGCGACTCGTCGACCTTGTCGAGGCGTTCACGGATGCGCTCGAGGGCCACGGGGAAGGCCTCGTTGTCGGCGATCCCGGGGCCGATGTCGGCGTTGAGCTGCTCGAGATCGCGGACCGCGGCGCTGAGGTCAGCCTGTGTGTACCCGCCCTCGATACCCTTGCCCGTGAGCGTGTCGTAGGTCTTGGTGAAGGCCTTGACCGCGTCTTTGTACTTGCCGTTGAACTTGTCGAAGGCCGCCTCGCTCTTCCACTTTGGAGCCTTGGCCTCGATCGTGTCGAGGTCGGCGCGCAGGCCCTTGGAGAGGGCTCGGTACTCGGGCATGCGGGTCTTGATGTACTCGCGCGCGCCCTTCTCGAACATGGCAGCGTTCTCGGCGGCGATCTCGTCTTGGCTCGGGTGCCCAGCGGCCTTGCGCATCTCCTCGAGCTCCTCCTTGGTCGCCGTGTTGTCGATATTGTGGAGGTCCGGGGTGCTCTTGGCCTTGTACTCGTAGGGGTTCTCGCGCGGCTCGCAGGCGCACAGCAGCGAGCCCAGGGCGAACAGGCAAAACCCCAGGCGCGGGCGCAGGGCAGGGCGGAGCGAGGGGGGCGTCGAGATCGAAGGCGTCGAGATCGAAGGCGTCGAGATCGGGGGCGTCGAGATCGGGTGCATGGCGTGGGCTCCGGCGGGCGGGCGCAGAGTCGCCGCCAGGTTAGCACGCTGGGCCCTGCCCGGTGCGCGAAGCGTGGGCCTCGAGTGGGGCGAGGAAGAGGCGCCGGGGGCCGAGATTCGAGCGAGAGATTCGAGTCGATGATGATCGGGTCGCTCGGTCCAGAGGGACCGAGATTGGAGGGTCCGCGAGCCGGGGCTATGGTGCCGGCGATGTCCGAGTTCTCGCGCAGCGCGGCTGGCTCGGCGACCGCCGCCGAGCTGGCCCAGGCGGTCGCCGACCTGCTCGCCGGGCGGGCCCCGCAGGGGGATCGAGGCGCGCTCGCAACGGTGATCCGGCGGGCCGGCTCGGCGCCCCAGGTCGTCGGTGCGCGCCTGCTCGTCTATGCCGGTGGTTCGAGCCTGGGAACAGTGGGCGGCGGAGCCGTGGAGCGAGAGGTCTTCGAGGCCTGCGCGCAGGTCCTGAGATCGGGGCGCCCCCGCACCGTCGAGGTTCATCTGGTTCGAGATCTGGGTATGTGTTGCGGCGGCAGCATGGAGGTGTTCGTGGAGTATCTACAGGCGCAGGCGAGGTTGATCATTGTCGGTGGGGGGCACGTGGCCCAGGCCCTGGCGCCGCTGGCCAAGAGCCTGGGCTTTCGTGTGTCCGTGCTCGACGATCGCGAAGACATGCTCGCGGACCCGGCCTTCGCCGAGGTCGAGCGCCTGTCTTTCGACGCCGACGAGCTCCAGGACGCGGTCCCCGACCTCGGCGATCGGGACTGCCTGGTGATCGTCACCCGTGACCACGGCCGAGACGAGCGGGCGTTGGCCGAGGCGCTGACGTTGCCACACGCCTACCTGGGCATGATCGGCAGCCGCCGAAAGGTCCACACGGTGCTCGCCCGGGTCCTGCGTCGCTACGACGAGCGCGGCCTGGCCCGGCCCGAACTCGGGCGGCTGCGGGCCCCGATCGGCCTGGGGCTCGGCGGCCGCACACCCATGGAGATCGCGGTGAGCATCGCGGCCGAGTTGATCGCGCTGCGCTGCGGGGGGGACGGGGCCAGCATGAGCGTGGTCGCAGACGTGGCTGCCGGGTCGCGCTCAGAGCCCACTTGAGGCCAACGCTCAGCCCTCGCCTGCACTCTGGGCCCGGACCAGGGCGGCGTAGTCCTCGGGGGTGTCGATGTTGTCGAGCACGCCCGGGTCCCCGATCTCCAGCTCGTCGACCTCCAGCCAGCGCCGGGCACCGGACCAGCTCGGGTCGCGCAGGAGGGAGCGGGCGCTGTGGATGTGGGCATCGAGGGCCAGGAGGGGGGCGAAGCAGGCCCTCGGCCAGAGCAGGGGATGGCCCGAGCGCCCGTCCAGGCGCGGCTGCCAGATGGTCGCCGGCTCGGCCTCGGCGCGAGTGATGAGCGCCCGGATCGTGGCTGCACGAACCCGGGGTTGCTCGACCCGGTGGACGATCGCGGCGTCGAGATCGGGGGTCTCGCGCAGCGCAGCGCGGAGCCCTGCCTGGATGCTCGACAGGGGGCCGAGCGGCCAGTCGGGGTTGTGCACGCGACGCAGGGGAGAGGCGCCGGGCCAGGCGGAGGGCTCCGGGCTTCGGTGTGCACCCTCGACGAGATAGATCGGCCGGCAGCCACCGGCGCGCAGGGCCTCGAGGCCCCAAAGGGCGAAGCTGCGGCCGGCGAGGGGGAGCTCGGCCTTGGGTCGACCCATGCGTCGGGACTCTCCCCCGGCGAGGATCAGACCCGCGACTCGCAGGCGCTCGACAGGCGCGGTGGGCTCTGCCACCGCTAGTCGGAGACCCGGGCCGCGTCGACCGAGTCGAACAGGTCGATGACGGTCTTGACCTTGGCGGCGTCGATGAACAGGAGCTCCTTGGGGATGCCGAAGCCGAGCGCGCCCCGGCCCGTCTCGAAGCGCGCAGCCAGGGCGACCTCGCCCTCGATGCCGGCCTTGGCGAGCTTTTGGATCGCCGACTTGGCCGCCTTTTGGACCGCGGCCGGCTCGTCGGGGTCGGTGGCGATGATCGTGAAGACCATCTTGCCGACCTGGACGGGGTCGATCGCTACGCAGTGCTGGCAGCCGGCCGAGAGCCCGCGAGCCAGGGCCAGGCCGCCGCCGGCCTCGAGACCGCCGGCTTTGGCCTTGCCCAGGCGCCGGCCCAGGTTGGCCATGAACTGCCTGTGACCCGCACCGATCGCAACCACGAGCTTGCCGTCGGCGATCACGGTCGAGATCTCGAGCTTGGGATTTTTACCCAGCAGGCTGCGCGCGTTTTCAAAGCTGTCTTGGATGCTCTTGGGGAGGGTCAGGGAGAAGTGGTCGGTCTTGAACTTGCCGGCCCGCCCGGCGCCGACCTTGAACTTGACCGCGTAGCGGTGATCGGCGCTGCCGTCGGTGAGCGCGATGTGATCGCTGAAGGCCTTTTCGGCCGCGCCCCAGATCTCACGCATGGCCTTGCGGGCCCCGGCCTCGTCGCTGATCTCGGCCGCGAACACGATGGTGAGGTTGCCCTTGTCGTCGAGGTAGGCCGTGGCCAGGACCTCGTTGTGGATCGACCCGAGCACCCCGTGCAGACCACCGACGATGTCGTCGACATAGCCGTCGAAGGGCGCGGGGATCTGGTCGATGGGGATGCGCTTGTCGAGCAGGGTGTGGAGCAGGCCCGGGTCACCCCAGGGCATGACCCACACACCCAGGGCGCCCGCGGGCAGGGTCTTGGCGAGCTCGCTCTCACGCTGGGTCGCAGGGCCGATGGGATCGAGGCCGAGGCGCTCGAAGGGGGCCTCGGCCTCGGCCCGAGCGCTGAACGCTCGGTCGGTGCCGAAGTCGGCGTAGAACTGGACGGCCGTGGTCTCGTTGAAAATGCTGCTCATGAGCCCCGCGCCCTCGTCGGGCATGGGGATGAGCTCGCTGATGTCGATGTCGCCCGCGGGCAGGTTGCTGGCTCGGAGCTGAAATCGGGGCGTGGGCGAAGCCTGGGCCGCGAGCATCCCCGCCCGGTCGAGGTCCGCCATGCTCAGGGCGATCTCGAGGGCCCGGGGCCGGGCCCGAAACAGAATCAGGACCTCGTCCTCCACCGACTGCCACATGTTGTCGCCCATGGGCTGGGGCTGCATGCTCTGGGGCATGCTCTCGACCAGGTCCGCGGCGTTGCTCGACGCCAGGCTCAGGGCCAAGTCGATGTCGGCGTCGGTGGTCTGGGGCTGATCGTCCTGAGGGAAGGCGAAGCTCAGTACGTGGGTGCCGTCGAGGTCGATGCTCTCGAAGAAGCGGGGGGCAAAACCTTCCTGGATCATCGCCAGCTTCGCGAAGTCGAGCAGGTTCGTCGCCGGCATGCCCGGCTCCGGGGGCGACCACATGTTGAGGATCGAGCTGGCTGCGTCGAACATGTCGCCGACACCCGAGACGCTGCTCGAGATCTCGATCTTCTCGACTGCGGCGTAGGGGACCGAAGTTGTGGCCTCGGTGTGGGAGGGCTCGCCCGCGTCGGCACCCTCGGGGTCGGCGACGTTGACGTTGGTGCTCGGGGTCTTGCACGCCAGCGGCGAGGCCAGCAGCAAGACCACGCCCAAGGACGCTCCAGATCGGCGCAGAGACATGGCTGGCAATATAGCCGGCGCCCGCGGGGCCGGCGAGCGGCGTGGCCGCGGCCATCCCCGGTGGTCTGTATATGCAGACCCGAGGGACGCGCCCTCAACCCGATCGCCGCTGCGCGCGTATGCTGGATGTGATGCTGTCCAAGCTCGCGCTCGCGCTCGCTACCGCAATTTCTGGACTCTGGGCTCCGGCCCTGTATGAGCCCGCCGGCTCCGCGATCGGAGGCGTGATTCGCGCGGAAGGTCGACCCGCTCCCCACGCCTTCGAGCTCACCGGCCCCACGGACCACGGCGAGCTCCCCTTCACCGTCGATCTGCCCGCCAACTCCAGGTCCGAGAAGCTCATGGGCCTGGTCCAGCTCATCGAAGACACGGGCACGGACACGACCTACACCCACAGCACCCGGGTGCGGCGGCGCGAGGGCAAGTTTCATTTCGATTGCTCCGGAATGATGAACTGGATGCTCACTCGGGTCGCGCCCAAGGCCCGGGAGGGGCTCGACCGCGAGCGCCCGGTCGCGGCGACCTACGTCCGCACGATCGAGCGTGCACCCACAGACCGGCGCCGCAAGGGGTGGCAGCAGATCGCCGACATCGAAGACGTGCGGCCCGGAGACCTGTTCGCCTGGCGCCGGCCGCCGACTTGGCCCAAGGGCGGGAACACAGGGCACGTCGGGATCGTCGTCGCGGTCCCGCGGGCGGTCGGCTTCATCGAGGGCGCCTACCTCGTCAAGGTGGTCGACTCGACCCGCTATGCCCACCAACACGACGAGCGCTCCCAGACCGGGGACACGGGTTTCGGCTCCGGCACGATCTTGTTCATGACCGACGACCAGCGTCACCCGATCGGCTACGGCTGGTACGGGACCCAGAGCGGGGGTTGGTACGAGACCGCGGTCGTATTCGGTCGGATCTGAGCGCAGCTCGCTGGCATGGGCCCAGCCCAGTCAGGCGGGACAGGCAGAACAGGCAGGCAGGGTCACAGGCGCAAGACCTTGGTTGGCCGGCTCGGCGTGTGGGGGTGGCCCTGGACGTGGTCGACGACCTCGGCATCGATGACCTCGCCGACCTCGCCGGTGCCGGGTCCGTCGCCGCCGAAGCCCGACCCTTCGAAGCCCGCTCCACCAAAGCCCGGAAAGCCTGCTCCGGGCCCGACACCCGCGCTGACCACGCGGATGGAGCCGTCGGCCACGCTGGCGCCGAGTCGCTTTTGCAACCGGGCCTTGACCAGCTTGGCGGCCGCGCGGCGGACCGGGGGGATCATCATCGAGATCCCGAACAAATCGGTGAGTACGCCCGGGGTGATCAGCATGACGCCGCCCGCCAAGATCAGGAGCCCCGAGACGATCCCGTCTTCGGGGAGCTGAGCATTTTGGATGGCCTCCCGGTAGCTGGCCAGGGCCTTGCGGCCCTCACGACGCGCGAGCCAGGCCCCAGCCATGCCGGTCACCGCGACCAGGGCGACGGTCGGTCCCACGCCCATCCACCCGCCCAGCGTGATCAGCAGGTAGAGCTCCGCCAAAGGGACGAGGGTAAACAGCAGGAACAGACGACCGAGCACGCTGGGTCCAGCGTAGCAGCGTTTTCTTTCGCCCTGACTATATCCCGAGATCCCGATCGCTCTGACGGCCCTGAGCGCGTCGACTGCGACGGTCGGGGCTCAGCTCTCGCTGGCGGCGGGCCGGGCGACGAACTCGCCCTGGAAGCGATCGAGGTACTCGAGCACATAGGCGAGGGTGGGGATGCGGCACTCGAGGATGCGCATGTTGCCGTAGTGGCCGGCCACGGTTCGGTCGAGGAAGATCAGCTCGGTCGCGGGTTGAAAGCTGGACATGTGTTTGAGCGAGGCCGGCATGAGCTTGACGAACTCGTCGTGCAAGGTCGCGCGTCCGTAGTCGAAGATCGCCGTGGCCTGGAAGGGGTGGGCGAAGGTGTCGCGCCAGCGCTTGTAGAACGCGTCGGGGGGCCGGGTCGAGTTCGGCCTGCGCACACCCAGGCGGATCAGGGCGTCCTCGACTCCGTCGTAGTCCTCGGCCAGACCAAACAAGATCATGTCCTTGTAGGCCTGGACGATGCCGACATCGAGGTGCTTGGTGCAGCCGAAGTCGTAGAGCACGATCTTGCCGTCCGGGCGGAACGCGAAGTTGCCCGGGTTGGGGTCGGCGTGGATGGTGCCGAGCTCGAAGAGCTGGCTCGCCATCATGTGAAACAAGTTGCGACCCAGGGTGTCGCGCTGGGCCTGGGTGTAGCCCCGGGCCTCGAGCTCGGAGAGCTGGTCCCCGGGTTCGTAGGTCATGGTCAAGACCCGCTGGGCCGAGCGCTCACCGACCACCTCGGGCAGGACCACGGTCCCGTCTTCGCCCATGTGGTCGGCGTGGAAGTGGCGAAACAGGCGGATGTTGTCGGCCTCGTTGGTGTAGTCGAGCTCCTCGTGGAGGCGGGCTCGGACCTCTTTGAACGAGGCGTTGAGGGCCTCGCGCCCGATGTTCACGATCCCGCTGGCCCTCAGCGCGAGCTTGAGCTGGGCGAGGTCCGAGTCGACCGCGTCCTCGACCCCCGGATACTGGACCTTGACCACGACCTCGCGGCCGTCGTCGGTGGTCGCGCGGTGGACCTGACCGATCGACGCGGCCGCGAACGGGACCTCGTCGAAGCGCGTGAACAGGCGCTCGGGGGCGTCGCCCAGCTCGCGCTCGATCTGCTCGCGGATGACCTCGAAGTCCACGGGCGGGGCCTCGCGTTGGAGCTTGCTCAGCGCGTCCGAGAGCTCCTTGGGCAGGACATCCTGAGCGATCGAAGCCATCTGGCCGACCTTCATGACCGCGCCCTTGAGCTCGCCCAGGGTCCGGGCGATCAAGTCCCCCGATTGGCGGTTTGCCTGCTCTCGGGAGGCGGCCGCGTCCTCGCTGGACTGAAACAGCGATTTGACCTTGGTCTTGGCCATGTTGCCGGCGACCGAGGCGGTCATGCCGGCGAGTTTCAAGAAGCGTTTGCCGCGAGAGGGGGGCGAAGACACGGTAATCGCCAATGTGCCCGGGCTGGCAGGAAGGCGCAAACAGGGCAGCTGTCCCCGGCACTCGGGCGCAAGCGTCGCAGGGTGTTCTGGCGCAGCTTATTCGCATTCTTAGTTATGCGAGGTTTACTTTCCTGACTGACGGGTCTAATTTCGGGGCTCGGCCCGTAGAGATGTGGGCCTCCGATCCGTGAGACCAGCCATGACCAAATACGCACCTCAGACCCTGTTTACAGCCCTCTCGATGGGTTTCTTTGCCTGCTCCATGACCGCCTGCGACAGCGGGGACGGGGATGCGGAGGACACGGTCGCCGACGGGGCGACCGGCAGCGAGGACACGGCCGATGGTGCGGACACGACCGACGGTGCGGACACGACCGACGGGGCGGACACGAGCACGGGCGAGGACGAAGACACGAGCACGGAAGAGGGCGAGACTGAAGACACGGCCGAGGGCGAGGAGACGACCGAGACCACGGGCGACGAGAGCCCCTGTGAGGCCGAGAACCCCGGCTGGGAAGGGCAGGCGGTGGTCGGCGGCCCTGCCCCCCATTTCTCCGGGATCGATCACAAGGGTGAAGAGGTCAGTATCTGTGAGTACGAGGGCAACCCGATCATCATCGACACCTCGGCGGTGTGGTGTGGGCCCTGTCAGCTGTTCTCCCTGTGCCTCGGTGGTGACGACGTGGCGTGTGTGGAGGTGTTCCAGGGCAACGAGGCCGTCATCGGCTCGTTCGCCAACCCGCTTCGAGCCGCGATCGCAAATGGGAGCGTCGCGTGGGTCACGGTGCTCACTCTAAACGCCAACAATGGAGCGCCGAGCATGACCGATGCGGTCGCCTGGGACCAAAGCTACCCCTCTGGTGAGCATATCTCCGTGATTCCGGATGTGGAGCAGCACTACGAGCAGTATTTGGAGATCCAGGGTTATCCCAGCTTCTGGCTCATCGATGGGGCCATGAACTGGGAAGATCTCAACCAAGATACGGTCTTGGGAGCGATCTCCTCCAAGTTCTAGCAGATCGAGGCCGCTCGATTCCTCGGTCGGGCACGCCCAAGCTCCCCCAGTTTCAAAACGAGGTCTCGTGGCCCGGGAGCGGCACACCGACCGGCTCGAGCTGGCGACCCACGACAACCGTCGGTATGCGGTCTGGGCGACGGAGGTCGCAGGCGAGGGCCTGATCCAAGCTCAGATTCTTTCTTACTGATCCAAACTCAGATTCTGTACCGACGCTGGGCGCCCCTCGAGCGAGGGTCCGTAAACGAGAGAAGCCCGCTGTCCAAGACAGCGGGCTTTCTCTTGTTGGATTGGGCTGGATCCGCTCAGGAGAGGTCGAGAGCGGTGGCGTGCAGGAAGTACTCCATGCGCGGGCCCTCGCCCTTGATGGTGTCGTCGCCGTCCTTTTTGAGGTGGGCGACGTTGGCCTCGTCGAGCTGCTTCTCCTCGAGGGTGCCCTCGACGACGGCGGCCTTGCCTTTGCCGTCGAAGGGGATCGCAAAGGCGTGATCGTTGACGAGCACGCGGGCCTGCTTGTCGCCGTCTTTGATGACCATCCAGCAGCCCTTGGCCTGGCACACGGCCTCGACCGTGCCGCTGACCTTGACGGCCTCGGTGGGGAGCTCAGCGCCGAGCACGGAGGCGAGGGTCTGCGTGTCGGTCAGCGCGAACTCACCGCCGAAATGGCCGGTGGAGGTGGTGGCGGCGACCGTGTTGCCGTGGTCGCAGCTCTCGCCGTCTTTCTTCTCGTGTGCACCCTCGTCCTCGTGGATGCAGCCGGCCTCGGGGTCCTCGGCGGCAGCGAGCTCGGGCTTGTCGGTCTCGTCGTCGGCCTTGTCGTCGCCGGCCTTCTTGGCGTCGGCCTTGTCGGCGTCGGCGTTCTTGTCGTCGGCCTTGTCGGCGGTCTTGTCCTTGGTGTCGGCTTTGTCGCAGGCGGTCAGGCCCAGCGCGAGGGTGGCCGCGAAGGTGACCGCCAAGGTGGCGGGGGTCAACACGATTGACAGGGAACGCATAGCCGCGAGTGTGCCATCCCGGACAAGCGGAACAATAGAGGGGTCAATGGTTGCTCGCGCACACGGGAGAGGTCTCGGGCCGGGACAAGCTCACACCCGCCGTCGCAAGCGACATCCATTTTCATTTTTGGGAGATCACAAAATCGGCTCGGGTAGGCTGTGTCGGTGTCCTTCAGGTCAGAGTCAGGCGTCGCTCTGGGAGCGCTCACGCTGTGGCCTCCGCTGATCTTGGCGCCGATGGCGGGGGTCACCGACTACCCCTTTCGCGCCCTGTGTCGGCGCTTTGCCGAGACCACAGTCGACGCAGGCGCTGCGCGTCCCGTGGGCAGCACCTGTGGGCTGTTCGTCAGCGAGATGATCACCGCGCGGCCGCTGGTGGAGGGCAACCGCAAGACCCTGCGTCTGGCGGCCTTCGGGCCCGGGGAGAGCCCCCGCAGTCTGCAGATCTATGGGGTCGATCCGCGCTATGTGGGGGAGGCGGTGCGACGCCTGGTCGGGGAGGGTCGCGTCGATCACATCGACATGAATTTCGGCTGCCCGGCGCCGAAGATCACCCGTCGAGGCGGGGGCGCGGCGATCCCCGCCAAGCCCCGCCTGCTCGCCAAGATCGTCCGGGCCGCGGTCGAGGGGGCAGGTGGGGCGGTGCCGGTGACGATCAAGTTTCGCAAGGGCATCGACGCCTCGCTGATCACGTTTCGAGACGCGGGGCGGGTCGGCCAAGAGGAGGGCTGCGCGGCGGTCGGTCTGCACGCGCGGACCGCCGCCGAGTTTTATAGCGAGGGCGCCGACTGGGACTGCATCACCGAGCTCGTCGACTTGCTCGATATCCCCGTGTTTGGAAACGGAGACATCTGGGAGGCCGAGGACGCCGAGCGCATGATGGCCCAGACCGGGTGCGCGGGGGTCATCGTCGGGCGCGGGTGTCTGGGCAGGCCATGGCTGTTCGCGGAGCTGGTGGCCCGGGCCTGTGGTCGGGAGCCCCCCGGGCCACCGAACTTCGGGGCTGTCGCCGAGGTCATGCTCGCCCACGCCGAGGCCATGGTCGCCTGGGCGGAGCGCCCGGGGGCGCTGGGGGAGCGAGACGAGAGCGAGTGTATCGAGCCGGAGCAGCGCGCCGAGGACGACCGGAAGTCTGGTCGAGCCCGGGCTCGGCGGGCGCGGCCGCTGGGGGCCGAGCAGCTGGCGATGCGTGCGTTTCGAAAGCACGCGAGTTGGTACACAAAGGGATTTCGCGGCTCAGCGCCCCTGCGTGCTGCGTTGATGCAGATCGACTCACTGCAGAGGCTCAGGGCCCTGCTCGAGACCTGCGACGTCGCAGAGCCGTTCCCGGTCGAGGCCCTGCGGGCGGTTCGGGGCAAGCGCGGTCGCCTCGACAAGGTCGCGCTCCCGGCGGGCTACCGGGACCAACTCGACGACGACACGCCGCCTGGGCGGGAGGCGGCCCTGCTCGGCTCGGGGGGCTGAGTATCCAGGAGGCCCGAGGTCCGAGCAGATGCTCCTGCTCAGACCTCGTCCCAGGCAGCCGCGCCCGCGACGGGGGTCTCGAGCAGGCGGTCGATGTCCTGCATGGTGAGCTTCTTGCCCACGCGTGTGTCTCGACCCAGGGCCGACTCGGCGATCTTGCGCTTCTCGGCGCCCAGCTCGACCATCTTTTGCTCGACCGTGTGTTCGACGACCAGGCGGTAGACCATGACGGCCTTCTCTTGGCCGATGCGGTGGGCTCGGTCGGTGGCCTGGTCTTCCACGGCAGGGTTCCACCACGGGTCGTAGTGGATGACCGTGTCGGCCTCGGTGAGGGTCAGGCCGGCCCCGCCGGCGCGCAGGGAGATCAGGAAAACGGGCGGTCCGCTCTTTTGTTGGAAGCGCTGGACGACCTCTTCGCGGTTGACGGTCCCGCCGTGCAGCCACACGAAGTCGATCTCGAGCTCCTTCAAGGTCGCGGCGATCAGCTTTTGCATCTCGACGAACTGGGAGAACACCAGGGCTTTGCGGCCCGAGCCGATGCAGTCGGTGATCAGCTCGCGGAAGGCCTCCATCTTGGTGGACTTGGGCACGGCGCTGCCCTCGGGGAGATTGAGCAGCTGCGGGTCGGTGCAGACCTGGCGCAGGCGGGTGAGGGCCGCGAGGATGGTCATCTGCGACTTCTCGATGCCGACGGCGCCGACGCGAGTGTCGATCTCGCTCTTGGCGGCCTTGAGGATGCGGTTGTACAGGGCCAGCTGGCTGCGCCCGAACTGGCAGAAGATGGTCTGCTCGGTCTTGGGCGGGAGCTCGGTGGCCACGTCCTCTTTGCGCCGCCGCATGATGAAAGGACGGATGCGGGCGCGCAGGTTCTCGAGGGCTTTTGGGTCGTTGTCCTCGATGGGCTTGACGTAGTTCTTTTGGAACTCGCTGAGCTTGCCCAGGAAGCCCGGGGCCAAGAAGTCGAAGATGGCCCAGAGGTCGACGAGGTGGTTCTCGATCGGGGTGCCGCTGAGCGCGAGGCGGTGGTCGGACTTGAGCTGTTTGGCGGACTTGGCCGTGCTCGTGGTCCAGTTCTTGATGTACTGGGCCTCGTCCAAGATCACGTAGCGAAAGCGGATTTTGACGAGGTCGTCGATGTCTCGGCGCAAGATCGCGTAACTGGTGACGATGACGTCGGCCTTCTTGAGCAGGCGTCGGTTCTCAGCCCGATCGCTGCCGTGCCAGACCAGCACGGAGAGGCTCGGAGCCCACTTCTTGACCTCTTGACGCCACACGCCGAGCACCGAGGTGGGGCCGATGATCAGCGAGGGTGCTGGGCCCTCGACCTCCTTGGCCTTGGTCAGCAGGGCCAGGGCTTGGACGGTCTTGCCGAGGCCCATGTCGTCGGCGAGGATGCCGGCCATCTGGTTCTCGTGTAGCTGCCACAGCCAGGCGTAGCCCGATTTTTGGTAGTCGCGGAGCTTGGCGGTGAGGGCCTTGGCCTTGCGCGGGGCTCGGGCGGAGCGCTCCCCGGTCATGTTGGCCATGAGCTTCTTGACGTCCTTGGAGACCTTGGCGCCCGGGACCTCCTGAAGCAGGCGAGCGAGGGTCCCGAGCTCGAGGGTGCTGACCTCGGCCCGGCCGTGTTTGTCGAACTGCATGGCCCCGGCCGCGTCGGCGACGGGCTCGAGGATCTTGGGGTCGAGCTTGGCGACGGAGCCGTCGGCGAGCTCGACCCAGCGCCGGCCCTCGTGCAGCCAGCGCAGCAGGTCGCGCATGGAGATCAGGTCCGTGTCGCCCTCGACGTTGACCAGGGCCTCGACGTCGAGCACGGAGCCGCCCGGGTTCTTGACCGAGATCCGAGGCGTGGGGGCCTTGTTGCGCAGCCGGGGGAGCTTGGGGACCTTCTTCTCCCAGTTCTCGGGGAGCAGGGGGATGCCCGCGACGATGTACTCGATGGCCGTGTCACCGAGGGCGACGAAGGCCTCGTCGGCGGCGCTCCAGCGCAGCTTGCCGTCGCGGAGGATCTGCCGGGCCCGCCTCTCGGCCTCCATGTCGCGGTAAAAGGCGATGGTCTGGCCGCCGATGTTGGCGCTGTAGCGGGCCGACTCGGGGTCGTCGCCGGTGACCGCCAAGGTGACGTTGTCGTAGCGGGCCGCCAGGGCCACGGCGATCTTGTTGGCGCCGCCTTCGATGGTGACGGTGAAGTTGCTGACCTCGCGCGAGTCGCTGGCGAGCTCGAAGAGGTCGCGCTGCGGGACACCCACGGACTGGAGGCTCTCGCTGAGCTCGTCCATGTCCTCCGCGGCCACGCTCGCGTCCATGATGATCCGCGGCTTGCGGGCGATGGCCTCGAGGGTCCACGGTGGGGTGTCGGGGACCAGGAAGATCTCGGCGGTCTCGGGCCACAAGAACCAAGTCGGGGCCCCGACGATGACCCGTCCCTTGTCGATCTCGAAGCTGCGGTCGCAGCTGGCGAGCTCCAAAAATGCGTGCAGCTCGACGCGCCGGTCTTTGTCGCGCGACTCGGCCCGGACCCGGAGCACGAGGGGCTCGGGCACAAATACGAGCTTGCCCACGCCCTTCATGGACACGGAGGCCTCGCGGGCGAAGTAGAGCAGGCCGGCGAGGGCCACGTCCTCGAGCACGGCCGCGCCGTCGTCGGTCTCGTCGATGGCCTGGTCGAGGTAGTGCTGGATCAGTTCGTCGACGGCGGCGGTGCCCTGGCTCTTGCGAGAGGCGGCCGAGGCGGCCGAACCGGCACCGAACACGGTGACCTGCCAGTTGCCGTGGCGGCGCTGGATCTGGTAGCGGTTGCGGGACTTGGCGTCGACGCTGGTGACCCATGGGTTCTGGGTCATGGTCAGGTCGCCACCGGCGAGGTACTGCCGACGCAGCTCGAGGGCCAGGGCCACGCCGTGGTGGCAGATCTTCTCCCAGCCGTCGGTGAAGGTCGGGCACGAGCAGGTGCACACCAGCTTCGTGCCCTTGCCACCTTGGGTGACAGCGCGCTCGAGGGTGGTCGAGTGGGGCACGGGGTGGGTGCCCTTGATCTTGCCGCGGACGCTGGCGCCGTTGACCACGATGTCCGCGACGGCGCCCGACTTGTCGAGCTCCAATCCGGCCTTCATGGCTTTGGGGCTGGCGGTCCGCACGAGGGCGGTCTGGTCGAGCAGGGGGAGCAGGTTTTCGAGCGTGCTCAAAGGGCCATTCTCCGATGGTCGGCCAAATTGGCCGACCGCAGCTGATCGAGCTGATCAGGTCGATCAGCTCGGGACAAAGCTCGCGTTTCTCGGGGCTTTTTGGCGGTGAACGAGAACCTCGAAGTCACCACCGAGCCGGCCGAGTTCGCGAACCAGCGCGCTGTCCGTTATCCAGCGCGAACTCGGGCGCGCAAACTGTCGACATGACGAGCTTGCGCGGAGCAAAGTATGTCTATCACGGGGCCCAGCCCCGGTCCACACGGCAGGCGCTCCAACGGATCAGAGAGCAGTAAATTTTTGTGAGAGAACACGAATTCGCCCCGGGCTGTCGGCGCGAATGACGGCCTGCAAGCGGTGCCCAGGGCCGGTGGGCCCACGATCGATCGATGGCCCTGGCTCTCGGACGCTGGGTGAATTCGGTGAGTCGGGTTAGGGGTGGCTGTGGCTACGGTGAACACCGCCCCCGCGACCCCCGACGGTCTCAACACGGACGACCCAGGGATCCGGCAGCTCGCCGCGGCCGTCTCGGGGACCGCCCCCGCACAGATTCTGCTTCTGCATTGCGGGGACCTGCCGGGGCTCGAGCCCGGGGCGACGCGCCTGGTCCTCGATGTCCGTGAGGCCGAGGGCTCCCCGCAGCGCTGCGTCTCGGACGTCGGCGCGGGCCTGCCCGAGGGGGTGGGCCCGGGCAGTTTCGAGCTCGCCGCTGTGTGGCCGCGGGCGCACCTGGGCAAGGACTTCTCGGAGCGCTGCCTGGGCCTGGGAGCGCTCGCGCTGAAGCCCGGGGGCCGGCTCCTGTGCGCGGTCCGCAAGCTCAAGGGGGGCAAGAGCTTGGGCCGGACCATGAAGGCGCTGTTCGGGGACCGGGAGGTCGGCGTCGAGTCTCGCTCGCGGGGCTACCACCTTTGGGTGGGTCGGCGCGGGGAGGACTTCGACCCGGATCTGGCTCGGGCCCTGTGTGAGCGCACCTATCTCATCGAGGATCCGGCGCTCGGGGCCGTCCGCCTCCAGAGTCGTCCGGGCGTATTTTGTCGACGCGAGCTCGACGCGGGGACTCGGGCGCTGATCGAGGTGGCGAGCGAGCGTGTACCCGCGAGCGCAGCCGGCGGGGCGCGCGGGGAGGAGCCCACACGGATCTTGGATCTATGCGCGGGGGTCGGACCGCTGGCGCTGTGGGCCGCGGCGCGCTGGCCCGAGGCCCAGATCTTGGCGGTCGAGAGCAGCGCTCGGGCCTGCGCGCTGCTGCGCGACAACGCCCGCGACAACGGTCTCGACGCCCAGGTCACCGCGCTGGTCCACGACGGCATGCCCTCGCCCCTGGCGGCGGGCGAGGCCGGAGCGGCGGGGTTCTTGGGTGCGACCGATCTGGTGCTCATGAACCCACCGACCCACGCGGATCCAGAGACCTTCGAGCGACTGCTCGATCTTCGAGCTTGGCTGCGCCCCGGGGGCCGGGCGCTGGTGGTCGTCAACCGTCCGGCTCGGGCGGTCGAGCTGCTGACCAAGCTCGGCGCGAGCTACGAGGCAATCGAGCGGGCCGGCTACGTCGTGTTCCAGGTCGGCTTCGGAGCGGGCCCTACTTGATCCGCCGGGTCTGCTTGGCGCGCTGGTAGTCGACCTTGAGGGCGGAGACGCCGGCCGCGTAGATCGCCCAAAACACGACCCCGATCACGACCCCGGTGGCGATGGCCGCGAACACGGGGGCCTCGACTCGGACCTCGCGCAGCTCACCGGCGGCCCGCCCGAGGGCGACAAAGAAAAACATGAGCGCGAAGCTGGTCCCTACGGCCTGGACCAGCTGGAACCCGGACAGGCGGGGCTGTTTTCCGAGCCCGGAGCGGTCGGACTCGATCCACTGCAAGAGCACGCGCAACCACGAGCCGAGGGTGGGCAGCAAGAGCGCACCGACCAGCCCGGCCAGGCCAGAGACGGCGAGCTCGAGCTCGTCGGGTCCGATCAGCGTCTCGCCCATCGCGGCTGGCTATAACACGGCCGCTGAGCGGACCTGGGAGGGCTGTCGTGTGGCCTCGCTGGCGCCTATGATGGACCCATGTCGAGCCGCCCGCGGTGCTCTGGTCCCGGTCCTGGGCCCGGTGTTGTGGCTGCCTGTGCCCTGGCGACCTGTGTTCTGGCGGCCGGCGCCCTGGGGGGCTGTGTGCGCCTGCAGGTCGAGGCGCCCGCTCGGCTCCGGGCTCGGGCGCTGGCCTCGGCGGAGGCCGGGGAGACCCCGGCGCTGGTCGTCGCCACGGTCTACGACGACACGATCGTGGTCGAGCAGGCGGGCCGGGCATCGATCCTTGAAGCCCGGGCAGTAGAGGCGGACAGCGCGTTTTTATGGTTCTCGATGACCAAGCTGTTCACGGCTACGGCGATCATGCAGCTGCACGAGCGCGGGGCCCTCGACATCGATGCGCCGGTGAGCGCAGTTTTGGGCGAGGCGTGGGCGATCCGGGAGCCGCGGGGGCGGCCGATCACGGCTCGAGATCTGCTGAGCCACTCGAGCGGCCTGGGCAACCCCTCGGTGTGGGCGCTGGCGAGGCCCACCGGCGAGCCGCACCCAAACTGTGCGGCCCAGCTCGCGGCTCTGATGGCGGCCCACGGGCCTCGTCTGCGCTATCGCCCGGGGGCCGGGGAGGGCTACTCGAACCTCGGCTACCTCGCCCTGGGCCGCATGGTGGAGCTCGCAGATCCCCAGGCTCGGGACTATGAGACCTATGTGCGCGAGGAGATCTTGGCGGTGCTCGAGATGCGGGACACGAGCTTCGTGTGGACGCAGGAGCAGCTCTCACACTGGGCCGCGGGGCACAGCGACAAACATGGGTTCTACACGCGCCTCGCCAAGCGCCTCGCCGACCCGGCGGTGTTCGGCACGCCGGTGGGCGAGTGGGAGACGACCGTGGCCTTCGAGCTCGACGGCGCGCCCTATGGAGGGCTCATCGGCACGGCCGGCGACATGGGGAAGTTCCTGGGCGCACACCTCAATTACGGCAGCTGGGAGGGGCGGGAGATCCTCTCGCCAGCGTCGGTGCAGGCCATGCAGACGCCGCAGCGCGACTTCCGTGGGCGCGAGTTCGGGCACGCGCTGGGGTGGCACACGGGGGTCATCGAGGGGGAGCGGTACTTCAACCATATGGGGAAGGGGGGCGGCTATCGCCCTGCGGTGCGGATCTGGCCGGGGCGAGGGTACGGAGTCGTGGTGCTGACGAATCGGACCCGCTACGATCCCCGGCCGCTGACCCGGACGGTTCCGCCTCGGGGTTGAGGGTTCTGCTTGGGCCGGTTCTACTTGGGGCCATTTTCGTGTCTAGAGGAGATGCCGCGCGGGATGTGGGGAGGGGGTCCATGCTCAGACAGTCGGGGGTGTGAGGGCGTGTGGGTTATGGGGTCTCGGGTGTGTCTGTGATGTCGCTTCGGCGAGGCGTGTGGCCCCTCCCAAACTGCGCGTGGACCCCCTCCCCACAACCCACACGGCTCATTTGCTCGAGATTGTCAGGTGTCCTCGCCTCGGCGCTCGGGTGCTGTTGATACATGTTTATGGAATCAACGGTGCCATCGAATCTCGATAGCTGATCTCACACGATGCTTCGACTCTCCGGTGCTTCTTTGTTCCTGCGATTCGAGTCGACTCCAACCACCCATAGTGCCTAGATAGGGAAGCCTCCAACACGTGAGCCTGGGTCCTCCCCATCAGGTTCGTGCGAGGCATCAATCACTTCCGTCGTAGCGAGTACCTCGAGGTCTCCTTGGTCCCCACTCAGACCAGGCTCGCGCAGCGGCGTCTGACGAGCCAGTCTTCGAGCGCCGCTTCGGCCTCGGCGCTGGGTTTCTCGGGCAGGGCCGAGGCTTCTTTGGCGGCCTCGATGCGGGCGAAGGCTCGGTCCATGAGGGCCTCGATGCGGGCTGGGTTCCAGTCTTCGGGCAGGATGCCGCGCTCGGCTTGGCGTTTGTGGGCGATGAGCTCGGGGACCTCGCTGAATCCGTAGCGCTCGTAGAGGGCGCTGAGGTCTGCGTCGACCTCGCCGGTCTCGAGCAGGTGGACGCCGGTCAAGGTGGTGCGCAGGACGTAGAGGACTTTTTTGGCCTGCGGGGCGTCGGGGTCGACCGCCTTGCGCTGGCCGAAGGCGAAGCCGCGGTAGTGGTGGTAGGCGCGGCGTGAGAGGGCGGCGCGGGTCAGGGCCCGGAGCTCCTCGATGGCCTCGGGGTCGGCGCAGTACAGAGGCGCGCGGTCGAAGACCCGCTCGAGCATGTTGCCGTTGCCCTTGATGAGGCCGTGGACGGCCTGGCCGAGCTCGTTGACGGTGAAGTCGATCTCGACCTCGCCGATCCACTGTTGACGATCGACGGCGCCGGGCTTGTTGCCCAGGCCGAGGAATACGCGGGCGGGGGCCTCCCAGATGCCCTTGAGGTCGAGGTCGCTGTCGGCCGAGGCGAAGCCGTAGGCGTGCGCGCCCGAGAGCGAGACCAGCAAGGTCGGGCGCTTGGCGAGTTCTTCACCCAAGACGATATCGGCGGCGGCGCGCTGGGTGGGGGTGGCGGCGTCGGTCATGGTTGCCCGTGGGTGTGGCTGTCGCCCCGGTGGCCGCGGCTGCGGCTGCGGCTGCGGCGTCGGAGTCGGGAGAGGAGGAGCAGACCGAAGAGGAGCGCACCCCCGGGGCCGCGCTGCCTGGTCTGGGTCGTGTTGGAAGTGGTGCTGGAAGTATCGAGAGAGCAGGCGCAGCCATTCACCGGTGGGGCGGGCTTCCCTTTGGGCTTCTCTTTGGGTTGGGCGTCGGCTGGGGCCGGGTCGGCCGGGCGTGGGGCTGGCCGGTAGTCGGCGACCCCGAGCTCGGTGAGCAGGGCGTCGGCGTGCTCGACCTCGGTGAGCATCCAGTACAGGTAGCGGACATCCGAGATCACGTTGCGCGAGTGGCTGGGGCGCCAGGCGTAGTCGCCGGCGACATTCTCCCACACCCGGTCGAAGTTGAAGCCGACCAGCTCACCGGCCCCGTTGACGACCGGCGAGCCCGAGTTGCCGCCGGTGGTGTCGCCGTCGGCGAGGAAGCAGACCGGGACGTCGCCGAGTACGGGGTCGACCCACACGCTCTGGGCTCGGGTCTCGGCTGCGGCCAAGACGGCCTCCGGGAGGTCGAACTCGCCCTCGCCGGTGTGCTTGGCGAGCGCGCCCCCGAGGGTCGTCTGGGGGCGCTGGGTGCTGCCGTCCCATTTGTCGTAGCCCTTCACGGTCGCGTGAGACAGGCGCAGGGTGCCGTTGGCGTCGGAGTAGAGGGGGCCCGGGCGCAGCTCGCTCAGGAGCTCGAAGTAGGCCGGGCCCAAGCGTGAAAACTGGCCGCGCTCGGCCTCTTCGATGGCGCGCAGGGACGAGATTTCGGTGACCAGCGCCCGGGCGAGCACGAGCAGGGGATCGCTGTGCGCGGCGATGGCCTCGGGTTTGTCCAGCAAGCCGGTGATGGTGGTCGGATCGGTGAGCGATGACCCGGCCAAGGTCGCTCGGGCGATGCTGTCGTAGTCGCCGTCGTCGCTCGAGCCGCCCTTCAAGATCGCGTCGAAGCCCGGGCTGCGCTGGCTGCCTCCCCTGGGTTCGCGGTCTTCGGCCCCCGGCGCCGATTTGGGCAGGGCGTCGGCGTAGCGCAGGAACGATGCCAAGAGCGCGACGTCGACCTCGAGGTCCCGATCTTTGGCGAGCTGCTCGAGGCGGTGTTCGACCCGATCTCGATCCCGGTCGCGGTAGCCGGGCCTGCGCTCGAGGTCGGGCTTGGCCCGCTCGGCCGACCACTGGGCGAGGCCGTAGGCGATGGCCAAGCTGCGCGGGGCGTAGCGCAGGTTGTGCAGCAAGAAGGAGCGCGCGGAGCGATCGCTGCGGGCCCTGGACAGGGCCTCGAGGGCCTCGAGGGTGGCCTTCGCGTCCTCGCTCTGGCGCTTCAAGCTCGCGTCTTCAGCCCGGCGGGCCCCGAGCAGCTTCATGTTCTCGAGCCCGGCGATCTTGCCGGCCGCGTTTTTGTGGCGGTTGGCGAGGCTCTTTTTTGTGGCCGCGACCTTGATGGCGACAGCCTCGTCTTTGGCGCTCGCGGCCTCGAGGATCTCGATCCACTCGCCGTATATGAGCACGCGCCGGGCCAGGACTTGGCCCTGGTGTCGGTCGAGCTCGGCCGACCACATGTAGCGGTCGGTGTGGCCGGGGTAGCCCAAGATCGCCACGAAGTCGCCGGGGTGCACGCCGCTGGTCGCGGGTTTGAGCCACTGGGCAGGTTTGTAGGGGGTGTTGTCCCCAGCGTGGGGGGCCGGGAGCCCGTCGGGGCCGACGTAGGCCCGGAGCAGGGAGAAGTCGCCCGTGTGCCGGGGCCACATCCAGTTGTCGGTCTCCCCGCCGTACTCGCCGATCGCCGAGGGTGGGGCGTAGACCAGGCGCACGTCCTCGAGCTCGAGGTAGGTGTGGAGCTCGAACTTGCTGTCGAGGAAGAAGCTGGCGACGCTGCACTGGAGGTGCTCGTCGGCGGCCTCGCAAGCGTCGACGAGGCGGTTGCCGGCCCGGCTGATGGCGGCCCCGCGAGCCCGGTCGTCGTCGATGCCCTCGGTGGCCTCGGCGATGGTCTCGCTGACGTCCTCGATGCTGCGCAGCACCCGGATGGTCTTGCCGGGGGCCGGGAGTTCGTCGGCCCGGGAGGCCGCCAAGAACCCGTCTGCGAGGTAGTCGTGGTCGACGCTGGAGTTGGCCTGGAGGGCCCCGAAGGCGCAGTGGTGGTTGGTGGCGATCAGGCCGTCGGCGCTGATGAAGGCCGCGGAGCAGCCCCCGAAATTGACCGATGCACGCAGCAGGCCGCCGTCGCGCTCGTCGCCGTCCGGGTCCCAGAGCTGCTCGGCGCTGAGGGTCAAGCCGTCTCGGGCCGCGCGGGTGTGAAGCTCGACGATCTGGCTGGGCTTCCACTGGCCCTCGGCGGCCTGCGCTGGTCCTGGACCGCCGAGGGCAACACCGAGGACGAGCGTCGCGCCGAGGCCGAGCGGGAGCGCCAGGCCAAAGCGGAGCGGCGTGTGAGGGCGGGTTGCTCTCGTCGACATGGGCCGAATGATAGGGGATCGATCGGGTGACCCGGAGTCGGGGTCGAGGGGTGACCCGGAGTCGGGGCCGAGATCGGGTGGCGCCGGATGGATCGGCGCTCGGGACCCGAGCGCTCGAGAGGGCGAGCCCGGGGGTGATTCGGTCGTCAGACTCGCCCCCGAAGTCGGCGTTGGGCGCCCGGTGGTCGAGGCGGGCTTCCCTTGCTAGCGTGCGGCCGTGTCGGGGGACCCGGATATCATCGTCATCGGCGCGGGGCCCAACGGCTTGGTCGCGGCCTGCGTGCTGGCTCGGGCGGGTCTCGATGTCCTGGTGGTCGAGGCTCACCCTTCGCGCCCCGGCGGCGCGCTGGCCTCGGAGCAGGCGACCGAGCCGGGCTTCGTCCACGATGTCGGCGCGGCGTTTTTCCCCTTCGCCCAGATCAGCCCGGCGTTTCGGGAGTTGCCCCTGGCCGAGCATGGGCTGCGCTGGACCTTCGCCCCGATCGACAGCGCCCATCCGGCGCCGGACGGGAGCGTGGCCGTGCTCGCCCGCGACATCGAGCGCATGGCGGCCTGCTTCGGGAGCCCGGAGGACGGCGACAAGATCCGCGCCGTGGCCCAGTGGCACCGCAAGGTCGAGCCGGCCCTGCTGCCCGCGATGCTCGAGGCTTTTCCGGCCCTGCGCCCGGCCCTGGGCCTGCTCCCCTTTGCGATCCTCAAGGTCGCCTCGATCTTCCTGCGCAGCGGCGCGGGCCTGTCGAAGTCGTGGTTTCGCTCCGAACCCGCGCGCCGGGTGATCCCCGGCCTGGCCCTGCACACGGACGTGGGCCCGGACGACACCTTCGGCTCGGGCATCGGCTACATGCTGGCGGTCATGGCGACCACCGGGGGCTACGGGGTGCCGGCCGGGGGCGCGGGGGCGATCACCGATGCCCTCGTCAGCTTGCTCGAGGCCCACGGCGGTCGGATCCAGTTGGGCGCCCGCGTCGACGAGATCGTGGTCTCGGAGCGGCGGGCCGTCGCCGTGCGCCTGGCCGGTGGCGAAGAGATCCGAGCGCGCCGGGGGATCGTCAGCGACACCTCGGCGCCGGCTCTGTTTGGGCGCCTGATCGACGCTCGGCACCTGCCGGGTCGGGTGGTCCGCAAGATGGGCGCGTTTCGCCAGGGGTGGGGGACCTTCAAGGTCGACTGGGCCCTCGATGGCCCGGTGCCCTGGGCCGCACAGATCTGTCGGGAGGCCGCGGTCGTGCACGCGGGCGACAGCCTCGAGGATCTGCGTCGCTTCACCCAGCAGGCGCGCAGCGGGGCGATCCCCGACAACCCCTACCTGGTGATCGGCCAGCAGAGCGTCTCGGATCCGAGCCGTGCGCCGGCGGGCAAACACGCCTTGTGGGCCTACTCGCGCGTGCCCAGTCTGCCGCCTGGAGGATCGTGGGCGGCCCACGAGGAGGCCTTCGGCGACGCCATCGATGCGCGCATCGAGGGCCTCGCGCCCGGGTTCAAAAAGTTGATTCGGGCCCGACGGGTGGTCTCGCCGACGAGCCTCGAAGCCATGGACGCGAACCTGATCGGCGGGGATCTGGGCGGGGGTTCCAACGCCTGGTATCGCCAGCTCATGTTCCGCCCGATCTTCCCGTGGTTTCGCCACCGGACCCCCGTCCGTGGCCTCTACCTCGGCTCGAGCTACGCCCACCCGGGCGCCGGCGTGCACGGCATGTGTGGCTACAACGCCGCCAAGATCGCGCTGCGAGATCTGAGTTAGCAGACCATCGGTAGACCAGGAGTGGGGCGCTCGGAATGACACATGCGCGAGCGAGTTTTGAGGCTGGCGTGCGAAAGTCGACCCGCCTGGTCGCTTTGGCCCCCCACGCCCTCGGCCTCGGTCTGGCGGTGGCCCTGCTCTGGGGTGGGAGCCGGGCTGTCGAGTACAGCGCCGAGGACAGCGAACCGTTCTCGGTCTGGGTCCAGGAACCGGCCCCCGTGTATGTGCTCTCGAGCGCCGCGCCGAGCGGGGGCGGCCAGGCGGGCGATCGCAATCGTAGCCAGGAAGATCGGGCTCTCGGGCCCCTGACCTGGCGAGCCGAGGCGGGTCCGCCACGTGATCTCGAGCGTGTGACAGCGAGCGTGGACGGGCAGTCCGCCGAGGTCGAGCGAGACCTGAGCAGGGGGTCGCTGAGCGTGTCGCTGCCCGGGCTCGAGGACGCGCCGGGGTGGCACTTCGTCGAGGTCGTGGTCGAGCGTCGAGGGGGCCGCCGCGAGCGGAGTGTGGACCCGATTTTGGTCGGCCATTTCGGTCGGTCCCGAGCGCCGGGGGAGACCGGGGGAGCTGGTGGGGGAGCTGGGGGGGCTGGGTCCCGGCCGGCCTGTGGTGTGGCGATGAGTGTGTCCCCGGCCCTGATCCAGCGCCTGCTCAGGCCCATGCTCGAGGCCGAGCTCATGCCCGAGCTGCGCAAGGTCGAGCAGCTCGGACCGGACACGCAGCTGCGCGAGGCGAAGCTCGAGCTGCGCGACGACGCGCTGCGCTTCGAGCTCGAGGTCGCGGGGGTCAACAGCCTGGCCCTGTCGGGGGTCGTGGGGGTGTGGATCAGCGAGACCGGCACGCTCGAGGTCAAACTCGTGACCCTGGGAAAGATCGAGTTCCACGGGCGGATCCGCAACCGTGCGCGGGGTATCGGCGTGGGTGGGGGGGCGCTGCTGGGCGGGCTGATCTCCGGACCTCTGGCCCCGGTGGGGGCCGCCGTAGGCTGGTGGTTGGCCGATGAGCTGGTCACCGATCAAGCGCAAAAGATCGTCCGGGAGCAGGCCGAGGAGGGGCTCGCCGCGTTCTCGGGCCTGGACCTGTTGCCCGAGCGTGTGGCCCTCGTCCCGGGGCGCCCCGAGTCCACGGTCGAGCTGGGGTTTTGCGCGCTCACCCGGGTGCGCAAAACCGGAGTCCGGGCTGGGCTGTGGGTGCGACCTGTCCGTGGGACGGGCGACGCCGCGAACCCCGAGTTCGACCTCGGGGTGCCCGGGCCGCTGGTGACCGGTGTCGAGATTCCCGACCAGCCCCTGGATGTGAATGCAGGCGAGGATCTGCGCCTGGAGTTGAGCATCGATCTGGTCAACGCCCTGGTCCTGCGTGCGACCGAGACCGGGCTGCTCAGTGAGCTCGCCGGGGAGCAGGAGGCGCTGGTCGAGGCCAACCGGGAGCTCGCTGCGTGGACGCCCCTGCGCCTGTCCGGTCTCGAGCCCACGCGGCCGATCGTGCTCACACCTGTGGGCGGGCCGGAGGCGGGCTGGGCGTTCGGCTTTGGGGGCCTGGAGGTGGGTCTCACCCATATCGATGGCCCCGCAGCCAGCACCGAGGTCGACGCGCGCTGGGGTCGGCTCGCGCTCGCGGGTGCGGGCACGGTGGCCCTGGCCTGGGATCCAGAGGCGGGCACCCTGGGCCTGAGCGGGACCCTCGATCGCCTCGAGCTGGGCTGCCTGCGGAGCTCGCCGGAGCGCCCAGGGTGGACACACGTGGACGGCTGCTTCTCGGAGGTGCTCGAGGCCGCGGACCTGCGCGGGCGCATCGACGCTCAGCTGCGCCCCGGTCCAGGCGCGTCGAGCCTGCCCTCGCTGGCCCTGGGATCCCTGCTCGGCGAGGCGCTCGGCCTGCACATCGAGTCCCTCGAGCTCAGCCGCCCCGGGCCCTCGCGCCTGCGCCTGAGCGCCCAGCTCTCGAGTCGGTCCGGCGGCCGTCTGGACTGAAGCGGAGCTTCGGGCAAAACGCAGTACATTCCCGCGCGATGGACCTCTCCTCGATCGCCCCCCTGAACCCGCGCCTCGACTCGGACCGGCAGCTCTTGGTGCTCGAGCTCGACCACGGCAAGGCCAACGAGATGGGCAGCGAGCAGCTCGCCGTGTTCGAGCGCCTGTGTGCGGTGATCGAAGATCCGCGCCGCGACCAGGCGATCACCTGTCTGTGCACGACCAGCCGCCGGGTCAGCAAGCGGGGGACAGCGATCTTCATCGCCGGGGCGAACGTGACCGAGCGGGTCGACTGGGACGACGCGCGGGTCAAGACCCACGTCCTGCGGCAGCGGGCCCTGATGCGTCGGCTGCGACGGCTGCCCGTGTTCAACATCGCGTTGAGTACAGGGGTGACCTTGGGTTGGGGTGTGGAGTACGTGCTCACGGCCGACTACGCCATGGCCACGGGGAAGGCGAGCTTCGGCCTGCCCGAGACCGGCCTGGGGATCGTGCCCGGGGCCCGGGGGACAGCGGAGCTCGCCGGCGCGATCGGCCCTGCCCAGGCCCTGCGTCTGGGTTGCACCGGGGAGACGGTCGACGCGACAGAGGCGGCGCGCATCGGCCTGGTCCAGGAGCTGGTCTCCGACATCGATGCTGGCCTGACCCGGGTCGAGGCGCTCGCCGATCGCCTGCGCCGCCGCTCTCCGCTGGCGGTCGCCGCCTACAAGCGGGCGCTCCTCGACGGCCTCGGCCGGGGCGAGGCCGCGCGCATCGAGATCGAGGCGGCGGCCTACGATCGGTGTGTGGACAGCGGTGAGGCGGCGATCGGACGAGTAAATTTTGCGGCGATCCGCGCGGGTGAGACCCCCGCGTGGGGACGCGACTCCGAGCGCTGAGTCCGGTGTGTGGGCCGGTCTGGATCCGCGTTCTGTGGGGTAGTTTGCCTCGCCCGTTCGACGGCTCGGGTTCGACAGGTGTAGGCCCGCTCGGCCTGGCCGTGTTTGGTTCGACCCAGGGGCGCCCGCTGATGTGCGTTCAGTCGAGTTCAAGCTGTGTGCACGGTGGGTCGAGGGGATCCACGAAGGGGGAGACGGCCACTAAAATTTCGGGGCAGTTCGCCCCACTCCTGAATCAAAATTACTACTATAAGTGACAGTCGGCGAAACTAAGGTGGCCTTTGGGTCATATGTGTTTCCCGCACAAACGGCACTGTACGCGTGGGCTGCTAGCAGAAATTGTCGATCGGTGTAATAAGTGTGATCCCAGATACCGACATCGCTTGCCTTTGAAACCCAGCTCGTACCGGCGGTGTTGTGCCTGCGATGTGCGATCGCTACAGTCCGGCCGCAGCTAGCGCAACTAGGCGTTGATGACCGACATCCCGAAAAAAATCGCGGGGCGCTACCGAGTCAAGGAGCTCCTTGGGAAAGGGGGCTTTGGTGCCGTCTACCGAGCCGAGGACGAGCTCGAAGAGCGCGAAGTTGCGCTGAAGGTCATCCGCCACGACGCGAACCGGGACCCGCGTGGAACACGCTCTCGTGCGCGCGACAGTGTACGTTCGTCGGGGTCCTCTTCTTCACGCTCGCGCTTCGGCAAACTCAGCCGCAACCGGACGAGCCGGAACTTCGGCAGCTCGTCGCCCAACGAGAGCGACGACATCACCGAGGCCTTCAAGGACGAGTTTCGCCTCCTGACCCAGCTGCACCACCCCAACTTGGCGGCGGTGTACGAGTTTGGCCGCTGCGCCGAGTTCGATGGTGTGTTTTTCACCCAGGAGCTGGTCGAGGGTGTCTATCTCACCGACTTTCTGGAGGGCAAACCGCGGGAGGTCATCGTCGATGTGTTCGTCCAGCTCGCGCGGGCCCTCGACTACATCCATGCGTTGGGCTTGGTCCACGAGGACGTCAAGCCCACCAACGTGCTGGTCGCGGTGACGCCCGCGGGCGCGGTCCAGGCCAAGCTTATCGACTTCGGCCTGGCCCGGGTCCTGCGCGGCGAGGGCAACACCGAGGACGAGGACGAGGACGAGGTCGATACCGTGCTCGGGACCCCCGGGTTCTCGGCCCCCGAGAAGATCCGCGGCAAGAAGACCGACAGCCGCTCCGACATCTACTCGCTCGCGGCCACCATGTACGCGGCGATCCGCGGCTCCAAGCCCTTCCCCTCGCGGGACTTCGAAGAGGCGCTGCGGGCCCAGAAAGACTGGCGCCCCGAGCTCGCGGGGGCCCTGCTCAAGCAGGCCGGGCCGGTGGTCGCGGAGCTCATCGGCCGCATGCTCCAGCCCGATCCGGAGCACCGGCCTCAGAGCACCCGCACGATCGTGCTCGAGCTCCTGCGTCGCGAGCCCTCGCCCATCCACGAGAGTCGCTCAAAGGAGGACCGGGCCGAGTTCGCCCGGGTCCTGGTCGAGCACCTGCCCTTCGCCGATCGCCAGCGCTACCTGGATCTGCTGTTGACCCGGGCGACCGACGTGCTGCTGCCCAGCGAGTCCAGCGAGGCCAGCCGCAGCGGGGCCCGGACCCGCCTGATCCGGGCCGTGGTCATCGAGGCGCCCGAGGGCATGGGCAAGAGCCGGCTCATGAGCGAGCTGCGTCGGGAGATCCAGATCGGCGGCGGCCTGTTTGTGGAGAGCTCGTGCTGGACCACGGAGCGCACGGCGTTGGGGGCCTTTGGGCCGGTGGTCTTGCAGCTCGCGTCGGCGCTGGGGGAGCGCTCGGAGGTCGTCGCGGAGTACGCGAACTTGCTGCAGCTCGCCCGTGAGCGGGGCACCGACCCGACGGCGGCCGGCCAGCTCATCGAGTTTCTGCTCGCCGCCTGTCGGGAGCGGCCCTTCGCCCTGCACCTGTCCGAGCTCGCCAGGGGCCAGAGCGAGTTTCATCGCTTCGAGGAGCTGGCCCGGGCCATCGACCACAACGAGGCACCGCTGCTCCTGTGCGCCAGCTCGACGCCGCACACCAAGCTGACCCCGCTGTTGGCGAGCCTGTCGGCCGATCAGCTGGCCGAGACCTGGCACCTCCGCCCGTTCACGCGCCGGGAGATGTTTCAGGTCTTGCGTGACGTGCTGGGCGAGTCCCCGGCGATCGCCGATCTGGTCAAGGCCCTCGACAACCTGACCGGCGGTCACCCGCTGAGCTTCCGCGAGACCTTGCGGGTGCTCATCGAAGAGGGGGTGTTGGTCCGCGACGCCGACACCTGGAGCTTCCGGGCGACCTCCCCGGCCGCCCAGAACCTCCATCAGACCCTGGCCCAGCGCTCGGAGTCGCGCCTCGACGCCCAGGGGGTGAGCGCCTGGGAGATCGCCAGCATCCTGTATCTGATCGAGGCGCCCATCGACGAGCTCCAGCTCGCCCAGCTCAGCGATCTTCGCTCGAGCCGCTTCAGCCGGGCCATCGATCGCCTCGAGGGCGAGGGGTTGATCGTCCGCAGCGCGACCTCGGGGTCGAGCCTGGTCGGTCTGGCCCACGAGTCGGTGCGCGAGGCCGTGCGGCGGCGCTATGTCGACTCCCTCGACGAGACCCGCCTCGACCTCGCCGCCCGCATCGACGAGCTCGAGTCCATCGACTCGAACTTCGTGTATCTCAAGGTTCGCCTGCTCGACGACGCGGCCGACCGTCTCGAGGCGGTCGACGCCCTCGAAGAGGCGGCCGCGGGCCTGTTCGCGGTCGGCCAGGCCCAGCTCGGCGCGGCGGTGCTCGTGCGCCTGATTGGCCGCCTGCGCCAATATGGGGGCACGGCCGCGATCCCCCGCCTGCTCGAGGCCAAGCTGCTGCTGCTCAAGCAGGGGGCGGGCGCCCTCGTCCAGCGGGTCGAGTCGAGCCACTACGAGGCTGGGATCTTGCTGGCGGAGCTCATGGGGGACTACCGGTCCCAGTCCCTGTTCTGGCTGGGGCTGGCCGATCGCCACGCCGCCGACGCGGTCGACGACATGGAGCTGACCCTCTATCGCCTCGAGCGTGCGGCCGAGGCCGCCCAGGAGGCCCGCGATCGTGTGCTCGAGCTGCGGATCGCCAACCGGCGCGCCGAGGTTCTGCTCCAAGACGGGGAGATCGAGGAGGCGGGTGGGTACTCGCGCAAGGCCATGGAGATCCTCGACCTCGACGACGCGGCGGACATCGACGTCTGTCACATCATCGGGGTCCGCCTGCGCTGCCTGTCGCTCTCGGGCCAGCTCGGCGAGGCCCGGCGCCTGCACGAGATGGGCAAGCCGATCGCGGCCCGGGTCCAGGTCGTCCAGCGTCAGAGCTACCTGTCGGGGATCGCATTTTTGGCCGTGCTCGGCGGTGACCCAGACCGCGCGATCCCCGAGACGGAGGCGGCGATCGAGGAGCTGCGCTCGGCCCGGGTGCCCCGGCTCCTGCATACCCCGCTGCACAACCTCGGCGATCTCTACCTGCGCGACGATCAGCTCGAGAAGGCGGCCGATGCGTTCGGCGAGGCGATCAGCATTGCCTCTATGTTCGGGGTCCAGCAGGCCGTCAAGCTCAACCGCGGGTTCCTGGGCTACACCCTCGCCCGTCTGGGCAAGGTCGAGGAGGGGGCCGAACAGCTGGCCACAGCGCGCAAGGATCTCCAGTCGACCTCCGTCGATCAGGTCACCATGCAGCAGCTGCGCCTGCTCGACGCGGAGGTCGCCCACATGATGGGACAGACACCGCGGGCCCGTCGGGAGCTCGAAGAGATGCTCGCCGACTTCCACTCGACCAACGAGATCTCGTTTGTGCATTGGGCCCAAGACGCGCTCGCCCGGATCGAGCGGGACATTGGGGCGAATTTCATCGAATCCAACGCCCCGACTGTGGGTCACACGGCCCCAGATGAGGACACGGTCCGCACCCGACCGATAAGCTAGGGGCCCGTGACTTTGCGCCCATGCTCGCCGTTGTCGGCGGCGATGGGCGATGGGCGGCCGGACATGCAATGTCCACGATTGGATAGTATCTATACGCCGTGAGCGAGGCGGCCATGCTGGAGGCGCAAGATTTGGAAGCCCTGATCGGCTCCATCTTGGCCGAGAGGTATCGGATCGACAAGCTCTTGGGTGTCGGGGGGATGGGGGCTGTGTTTCAAGCGCACCACCTCCTGCTCAAGCGGGACGTCGCCGTCAAGATTCTCCACCCCGAGCTGTGCTCCAACGAAGATATCTCGCGGCGTTTCGATCGCGAGGCTCAGAGCGCCGCACGCCTCGACCACCCGAACGTCACCCCGGTCACCGAGTTCGGGTCGACCGACTCGGGGATGAAATACATGGTCATGCAGCTGCTCTCGGGGCGGGAGCTGAGCGAGCTCTTGGGGGAGCCCCTCGAAGCGCTGAGGGCGATCGAGCTCGAGTTGCAGATCCTGCGAGGGCTCGAGCACGCGCACAGCCACGGCGTGATCCACCGCGATCTCAAGCCGGAGAACGTGTTCGTCACGGTCGATCACGAGGGCAACGAGGTCCTCAAGCTCGTCGACTTCGGGATCGCCAAGATCGTCGACGAGGTCGATCCCGAGGACGCCCAGCCCCTCACCCGTATGGGCCTCGTGTTCGGGACGCCTCAGTACATGAGCCCCGAGCAGGCGACGGGCTCCGAGGTCGACGCGCGCACGGATATCTACTCGGCGGGGGTGCTCCTGTATCAGATGCTCGCGGGCAAACCGCCCTTCGACAGCGAAGATCCGGTCGCCCTGGTCCGCATGCAGGTCAGCCTCGAGCCCCCGCCCCTGCCGGCACACGTCCCAGAGGACCTCGCGCGGATCGTCGACTCCATGCTCGCCAAGACCAAGGCCGAGCGCTACCCGGACGCGCGGGCGGCTAGCAAGGCCCTCCAGGCAGTCCAAGCTCAGCTCGCAGCCTCGGCCGGGGTCCCCATCGAGTTCCAACCTGGGGACACGGGGGTCGCTAGTTTGCCCAGGACGCCTCCGAGTGCGGGGCCCACTGGAGCGGTCGGGACGACTGGGATGCTTGGAATGCTCGAGCCGACGGGGACCGGTGTGCCCGCGCCGATCGCAGACCAGGACTCGATGGCCGGTGTGACTCGGGAGATCCCGCCTCGGAGTCTGACCGGGGCGCCGGTGGCCTCGCCGGCGACCCCGACCTCGCCGACGACCCCGACCACCCCGACCATGGCGCCCCTAGCCGCGCGTGTTCAGCCCTCCGGGTCGGCGATGCTCGCCAAGATCCCGCGTAGGTGGCTCCAGATCGGTGGCGGGATCGTAGCCGTGTTGGTTTTGATCGCGATCTTCTCCGGTCGCGGCGAGGGCGAGGGCGAGGGCGAGGCCGACGGGAAGGGCGAGGCCGACGGGAAGGGCGGTGATGCGCAGGGCGGGGACTCTCGGTCCGAGGTGATCGCCGGAGCCTCGGACTCGAGCGAGGATCCACCCGTGCCCAAGGTCGACGAGGAGACCTTGATGGCCATCGACCAGGCGCTGAGCAGCAAGAACCAGAGCGAGGCCCTCGACCTCATCCGCCCGGCTCGGGATCTGTTGGCCGAAGACCCGCAGCTGTTGTGGCGTGAGGGCAAGGCCCTGGCCATGTCCAAGCGCAACAAGAAGGCGGATCGAAGCAAGGCCCTCCAGCGCTACGGCGAGGCCCTCGATAGCGATCCCACGCTCATCGACGACCAAGAGTTCTACGCTGAGCTTCAGAGCCTGCTGCGGGCCAAGGACCTGCGTGTGCACGCCATCGACATGGCTCTCCAGCAGCTGGGCACAGGCGGCCACAGCTTTTTGCTCGAGCTGATCAACGTCGCCGACCCCAAGCAGGTCTTGGGCTGGGTCGACCGTCACCGCATCCTCGCCGAGCTCGAGGGGGCGCCGCAGCGGGCCAAGCTGGTCGACCTCGAGCTCAACTTGGCCCGCGACCTCTATCAGTTCGAGCAGGCCTCCAGGCCCTGTGAGGCCCTCGCGGACACCCTCGATGCGATCTCCGAGGCCGAGGACGTCTACTTCCTCGAGCATCTCTACAGCCGCAAGGTCAACGCGCCCGAGGCCGGTGACGAGAGCGCTGAGGACCCGGAGGACTGCGCGCCCCTGGCCGCGCGCCTGGAGGAAGTCCGCGGCGAGTATTCGAAGGCCTTCCCCCACGACAAAGCGCAGCTCGGGAAGTAGGGAGCTGTGCTTGGACCCCTGGTGTTGGCGAGCACCTCGCGCTGGCGGGCCGAGCTGCTCGCCCGCCTCGAGCTGGAGTTCGAGACTCAGGCGCCCGATTTCGACGAGCGCGCCGAGGACGGACAGTTCGCCGTGCTCGGGCCTCGGGACTTCGCGCTGCATCTGGCTCGGGGCAAGGCCGAGAGCCTGCGCGGGCGCTACGCCGAGGCGTGCCTATTGGCCGCCGATCAGATCGCCGTGCTCGGCCCCCGCCTGCTCCACAAGCCGAGCTCGGAGCAGGCCGCGGTCGCCCAGCTCATGGACCTGCGCGGGCGCAGCCATCGACTGATCACGGCGGTCGTGCTTCAGGCGGTCGGCGGCCCCCTCGACGGGACACAGATCCATGCCATCGACGAGCAGCGCCTGACCATGCGCTCGTTCTCCGAGTCCGAGGCCCGCGCCTACGTGAGCCGGCACCGGCCGCTCGACAGCGTCGGTGCCTATCACATCGAAGACGCCGGGATCCGCCTGTTCGAGCGCATCGAGGGCGAGGACTTCACGGGCATCATTGGCCTGCCGCTGCTGGCCGTGTGCCGCCTGCTCCGCGAGTTTGGTCGCCTGCCCGCCTGAGGCGTCGTCCTGAACGCTGGGGGTCGCGTGCCGGCGTCGCGTGCCGGTGTTGCGTGGTAGATCAACTGCGTGTGTCCCCACCCGGCAGCCCCCGGTGAACGCCGTCTCCCGAGAGTCGGCAGCCGGAGGGGTTGGGCTCAGGTTTTGGGTCTGGTTTTGGCAGCGCTCGCGCTCACGGGTTGCTGGAAGCGCGAGGCCGTATGGGAGGTCGAGCACGCCCAGCGCCGGGCTGTGGTTCGACCGGGCGAGAGCGAGGCCGAGCGTCTGTATCGCCACGGCCGCGACTGTATGGACACGCTCGAGCGGGACGACTGCGCGCTCGACTATTTCGAGCAGCTGATCGCCCTGGGCCCCGACCAGCGTGAGTTGCTGGGCGACGCGACCTTCCGCCTGGTCGAGCTCTACCGCCGCCACGGGGAGGCCGAGCGCGGCATGCTCTTGCTGCGAAAGTTTTGGGAGCTGGGCATGGGCATGGGCAGCGCCGGGGTCGTGCCCTATGGCGTGCGCTTCGCCCCGCAGACCCTGACCAGCATGTACATGGTCGACGTCGAGCGCCTCTCGGCCAGCCGCCTGTACGCGGACCTGCCCCAGGACGCGCGCGACGCCATGTTCACCTGTGACGAGGCCCGCCGCGAGCAGCTGCGCGAACAGAGCGAGGCCCGGAGAGACACGCGGCGCGAGGCCGAACTCGCGGCCATGAGCGAGCGAGATCGGGCCGCCAAAGAGGCCTCCCGGGCTCGACGGCGGGCCCGCTTTGGTGAGGGGCGAGAGGGGGAGGACGAGGACGAACCCGACCCGGTCTACTCGCAGGGCCTGTGCCAGGTCGCGGCTGCCCTGGGCCTGCCCGACACCAGCGGCTTTCTGGCCTTCGTGGGCGGGAGCAGCCACCTCGATCCGACCCAGTCCGTCGCCGTGATCCGGGTCGAGGCCCTCGAGGAGAAACTCAGCGCCGCGGTCGCGGATGGACGCCTGGTGCTCGAGCCGACTCCAGCGATCGAGGGCCGGGACCTCGACGCCATGGCTGCGCGCGCGCGCGATCGGCTGCGGCTATGGACGATCGTCGGGGCAGACTATGAGGGCGCCCCGGTCCAGCTCATGAGTTTCGACCAGGACGAGCTCACCTTGGCTCCCGCGGCGCTCGTGCCCGGCCTGCTCCACGCCCGGGCCCACGCCCAGACCCGCCTGAGCCCGGCGCTCCAGGCCCTGCTCGGCCAGGTCCCGGCCGACCTCGCGTTCATGACCGTGGTCACCCCCGAGGCCATGCGCGAGGTGATGGCCGAGGCCGGCGCGCTCGCCAAGCTCCTGCCCAGTCCGCAGGGCCTGATGATGGCCGCCGTGGTCTACGACTACGCCGGCTTGTTTGTGCGGGTGCCGACCGAGGACGCGGTCAAGGGGTGGCTGCTCCTGGCGATCGCCCGGCGCATGATCGAAGGGGGGGGCCCGGAAGGGGGGCAGGAGGGCGAGAGCGAGGGTGCAGACGCGGCCTTTATGGCCAACGTCGACATCTCCCAGAGCCCGGACGGGGGCGCGCTGCTGCTCTCGAACATCCTCACCCGGGCGGCGGTGCTGCGGATGATGTTGGGCTGAGCCCTGGCTCGGCTCGGCTCAGCCCGGCTTTGCGCCCGCGCGCAGCAGGGCCGCCCGCAGCAGCTCGGCGAGCACGGTGACCCGTCGGGAGCCGCGGCGGCCGGGGGCATAGCCGAGGCGGAGGTCCAGGGGCGCCATGCGAAAGGTGGGCAAGATCGGCACCAGGCCGCTGTCTGCGAGATCTGTGTCGAGGATCAGGCCGATGCCCAGGCCATCGAGGAGCGCGTGGTGGAGGGCCCGCGAGCCGGATGTCGAGCCTGCACAGGCGCCGGGTCAGGATCGAGGACAGGGGGGGCAGATCTCCGACCAACAAGGCCGCGTCGAGACCCTGCTCGACGATGTCCTGGATGACCTGCCCGGGCGGGCTGTCTCCGACAAAGAGGCGCAGCTCGAGCTCCGGGTGGACCTCGATCAGCTCGCACAGGGGGGCCCGAAGCATGCCTGCGAGGATCGTCGGCAGGGCCAGGCGCAGCTCGCCCCTGAGCTCGGCGTCGACACCCCTGAGCTCGGCCTCGGCCGCAGCGACCTCCTCGAGGATCTTGTGGGCGCGCCGGTATAGACGCCGGCCCTCTTCGGTGGGCTGCAAGCTGCGGGTGGTGCGGCTGGCGAGGCTGACCCCGAGCCGGTCCTCGAGGCGCGCGAACTTGCGGCTGACGGCGTTGGTCGGCAGCCCGAGCACCCGCCCTGCGGCGGTCATGCTGCCCGAGTCGAGGACCTGCACGAAGGTCCGCAGTTCATCGAGGTCTCGGAGGGCGGGGGCTTCGCTCACGGTCGGACGATTATCTCGGTTTCAGAGATAATGTTTCGGATTTTATCCCACTACCGTGAGGGCCCGAGACGCACAACTCTGAGCGCATGAACGCCACGGCCACCGTCCCCACCCCGATCGTCCCCACCTCCACCGGCGTCCCCGCGAAGGGAGAGAGCCTGCGCTGGGATCTGCTCGCCCTCGAGCGGACGGCTGTCCGCCCCCACACATCGGCGCCCCTGCGCCTGCGCGGGAGCTTCGAGTTTAGGGCCCCGCCGGAGATCGTGTTCGAGAGGATCACCGACCCGAAGCTGATCGCAGCTTGGTTCGGGATGGTCCGGGGTGGACAGCTCGACCACGCGGAATCGGTCACCCCAGGTGCGTGGGGGCCCGGCTCCAAGCGGACCTGCCAAACTCTCGGCATGGGTGACCTGCACGAGACGATCCTCCACTACGACGCGCCCTACGCCTGCGTCTACAACGTGAAGAACATCATGATGCCCGTGAAAAACCATGCCGCCTTGATGGTCGTCGAGCCGGTAGGCGAGGGCGGCAGCCGCCTGCATTGGAACCAGTACTTCGACTTCAAGGGTGTGGTCATGCGCCACATCTTCCCCTCGATGATGGTGGCGATGATGAACAAGGGGCTGGCGAACTTGGTGGCGGAGCTCGGCGGTACACCCTCGAAGGCCGTGCTCCTGTGAGCGCCGCGGGCCCCAGGGGCGTCGGCGCCTGCGCAGGCTGAACTCACGGCGATCTCCACCTGCCCGGTCGCCCGAGTTGTTAAGGTCGCCTCGATGTCGAGCGACGAGCGCCCCAACATTCGCGCCCCGCGGGGGACCGAGCTGTCGTGCAAGGGCTGGGTTCAAGAGGCCGCCCTGCGCATGCTGATGAACAACCTCGACCGGGAGGTCGCCGAGGCCCCCGAGGACCTGGTGGTCTACGGCGGCACGGGCAAGGCCGCGCGCTCGTGGCCCGACTACCACCGGATCGTGAAGTCGCTGCAGAGCCTCGAGTCCGACGAGACCCTGCTGATCCAGAGCGGCCGGGCCGTCGGTATCTTCAAGACCCACGAGGACGCGCCGCGGGTGCTGTTGGCCAACTCCTTGCTGGTGCCCAAGTGGGCGACCTGGGAGGAGCACAACCGGCTCTCGGCCATGGGTCTGACCATGTTCGGCCAGATGACCGCGGGCAGCTGGATCTACATCGGCACCCAGGGGATCTTGCAGGGGACCTACGAGACCTTCGTGGCCTGCGCCGAGGCCCGCTTCGGCGGCGACCTCTCGGGCAAGCTGGTGGTCACCGGTGGCCTGGGGGGCATGGGCGGCGCCCAGCCCCTGGCCGCGACCATGGCCGGCGCGTCCGCGCTGTGTATCGAGGTCGACCCCGATCGCATCCAGCGGCGTCTCGACCACCGCTACCTCATGCGGGCGACCACCGATCTCGACGAGGCCCTGGGCTGGCTCGCGGCCGCCCAGGCCAAGGGTGAGGCGCTCAGCGTGGGGCTCGAGGGCAACTGCGCCGAGCTCCTCCCCGAGCTCGTGCGCCGGGGCTTCACCCCCGACATCATCACGGACCAAACCAGCGCCCACGATCCCCTGGTCGGCTACATCCCCGACGGGCTGAGCTTGGCCGAGGCCGCGCTCCTGCGTGAGTCCGACCCCGACGCCTACGTGGCCCGGTCGATCGCGGCCATGGGCAAACACGTGCGAGCCATGCGGCAGATGCAGGACGCGGGCGCCGTGGCCTTCGACTATGGCAACAACATCCGGGCCTACGCGGTCGAGGCCGGGATCGAGGACGCCTTCGAGATCAAGGGGTTCATCCCCGAGTACATCCGGCCCCTGTTTTGCTCAGGCAAGGGCCCGTTTCGCTGGGTCGCGCTCTCGGGGGACCCCGAGGACATCTACGCCACCGACCGGGCAATTCTGGAGCTGTTCCCGGACGACCATCACCTGCGCAAGTGGATCGAGATGGCGAGCGAGCAGGTCGCCTGGCAGGGCCTGCCCGCGAGGATCTGCTGGCTGGGCTACGGCGAGCGCGAGCGGGCGGGCATCCGCTTCAACGAGATGGTCGCCAGCGGCGAGCTCAAGGCGCCGATCGTGATCGGTCGCGACCACCTCGACTGCGGCTCTGTGGCCTCGCCCAACCGGGAGACCGAGGCCATGAAGGACGGCTCCGACGCGATCGCCGACTGGCCGATCCTCAACGCCCTGATCAACACGGCCGGCGGCGCGAGCTGGGTCTCGGTCCACCACGGCGGCGGCGTGGGCATGGGCTACAGCATCCACGCGGGCATGGTCGTGGTCGCCGATGGGACCGAGGCGGCAGCCCGGCGTCTGCGTCGAGTGTTGACCTCGGATCCGGGCATGGGCATCGTCCGCCACGTCGACGCGGGCTACGATGAGGCCGTGGCGTTCGCCGCGAAGTACGGCGTGAAGATCCCCGGCGTCACCGTGGTCACCGAGCCGGTCTCGGATGGACCACCCAAGTCGGATGACTCGGGGCCTGATTCTAATTCGGGGTCTGATTCTAATTCGGGGTCTGGGCAGGCGTGAGCGCGACCATGGACGACGCGAGCTCCCCGGCTGGAGCCCCGCTGCAGGGCAGCCTCGCGCTGACCGGGGCCGCCCAGGTGTTGACCCTGGTGGGTGACCCCGACTCGAGCCCGGCCCTCGCCGCGGCCCCCCGGGGCGGTCCGGCCATGGGCGCGCTCGACATCCTCGAGTCGGCGACCGTGGTCCTCGACGCCGAGTCGGGCACGATCGTCTGGGTCGGCAGCGACCTCGACTACCGGGCCGCCCTCGCCAGCGGGGCGCTCCGGGTCGAGGTCGAGCGGGACTGCGCCGGGAAGGTGCTCATGCCTGCCCTGGTCGACCCGCACACCCACCTCGTGTGGGCCGGGGACCGCCTCGACGAGCTCGAGCTTCGCCTCGGGGGCGCGGACTACGAGGCGATCTTCGCCGCCGGTGGGGGGATCTTGTCGAGCGTCCGCCAGACCCGGGCGATCACCGAGGACGCCCTCTTCGAGCAGAGCCTGATCCGGATCCGACGCATGCGGGCGTGCGGGGCCACGACCTTCGAGATCAAGAGCGGCTATGGCCTCGAGCTCGAGTCGGAGCTGCGTCAGCTGCGGGTCGCCCGGCGCCTGGGCGCGGCGGGCTTTCGGGTCAAGACCACCTGCCTGGCCGCGCACGCCATCCCCGAGGAGGCCCGGGGCTCCGAACAGGCCCGGGCCGCGTTCATCGACAGGGTCTGTGATCAGATCTTGCCGCGGGTCGTCGACGAGGGTCTGGCCGACTACGCCGACGTGTTTTGTGACCGCGGCGCGTTCACCAAGGCCGAGGGTGCAAAGGTGCTCGAGCGCGCCGCCGCGTTGGGCCTGGCGCTGCGTGTGCACGCCAACGAGTTTGGACACACGGGCGGGGCCGAGCTCGCCGCCGAGCTCGGCGCGGCCTCGGCCGACCACCTGCTCTACCTCTCCGACGACGAGCGCGCCCAGCTGCGGGCCAGCGGCGTGGTAGCGACCTTGCTGCCGGGGACCTCCATGGTGCTCGGCAAGCCCTTCGCCGACGGCCGGGCCCTGGTCGCGGCCGGGGTGCCGGTGGCCGTAGCGACCGACTGCAACCCGGGCTCCTGCGCGTTCGAGAACCTGGCCATGGTCCTCGCCCTGGCCTGCTACGGCTGCAAGCTCTCCCCTGCCGAGGCCGTGGTCGCCGTCACCCACAACGCCGCCGCGTCCCTCGGCCTGGGCGAATCTCTGGGTCGACTCGCCGTGGGCATGGATGGCGATGTCTTGATCCTCGATACCGACGACTATCGAAATCTCGTTTATCACGCTGGGTCACCGCTGATCTGTGCCGTCTACAGCCGGGGCCAGGAGGTCGCTTGAACGTTCGGGTATGCTCTCGACGTGCACACTCGCCCGACTGAGCGCAAGCCCCCGAACTCCCGCCTCCGCCCTCGCTTTGGGCCGGGGGCCGGCTCGGGTTTGGCCCTCGCCTGCGCGCTGATCTCGAGTGTGGGGGCCTGTGACGCCCCCAAGGACGAGGGAGCGAAAGCCGGCGACCAGCAGGGCCGAGCTCAGGCCCGAGCGGGCGAGAACGGCTCGACCCAGGCGGCCCCGACCCCCGCCTCCGAGCCCACCGCCCAGCTGCTCTCGAACGAGATCATCGACCTCAGCGCTGTGCTCACCGCCAGCCCAGAGGAGGCCGAGAAGCTGCTCGGTGCGGCCAAAGAGGCCGACACCCACGAGTCCTCCTGTGTGCGGTTTTTGCCCGAGCGTGTGTTCTTCAAATGTGAGCACGACATGCGCATGTATGAGCACCCCAAGCTCGGCTATCTGACCATCGACTACCAAGACGGCGCCGCGGCCGAGCTGGCCTTCGTCGGCCCCGTGAGCGAGGTCGAGTTCTCGCTCGATGCGGCCATGGGGTTCCTGGGTCTCGTGCTCCCCGGCGAGCCGAGGCACAGCAACCCGGGCGCCAACACGGGCAAGCGGGGGGACATCGTCGACCTCTGGGATTGGGGCAACTCCGGCGCGCGCCTGGCCATCGACGGCCACCAGTTCCGAGTCCGAATCTCGAGCCTCAACCTCAGCTGGGAGGGCACCAAGATCGAGATCATCGACAACTCGCCCCTGACCAGCGACCAACAAGCCCGGATCATGCCGATCAAGGGTGCCGCGGGCGAAGCTGGGGCCGGGGATGGAGACTCGAGTTCAGCGGTCTCCGGCCCCCTCGAGCTCGCCCCAAAAGCCGGCTGAGCTCGCAGGCCGCGGTCAACGATCTACCCGACCAGCCGCGCCACGATCTTCGGCATCCAAAGCGAGCTCGACCCCCGAAGCCACAGCCCCCTGCCCACCGCCTCGCGCTCACGAGCCTTCTCCTGGAAGGGGTTCTCCTCCAGGTTGATGTCGATGAACAGCGCCCCATTTTGGAGCGCGGCCGCGGCCGCGTGGTAGGGGATCGCCGCCGCCCCTGAGGTCCCGATCACGATCAACAGATCGCAGCTCTGGGCGGCCTCGAGCGCCGAGTCGGCCCGGTACAGCGACTCGTTGTAACACTCGTCGAACCACAGCACGTGTGGGCGCGTGGGTCGGCCGTCGCTCGTGTGCAGGCGCGCCCAGTGGGCGTCGCTGATCGGATCGTCTTTGGCCTGCGGGGGGATGTCTGCGGGGATCGGGATCGGCGTCGAGTCGCCCTCGATCGGGCGCATGTAGTCCGTGTTGCCGTGGACCTGGAGCGTCCGCGCCAAACTGTTGCCCGCGCGCAGGTGCAGCCCATCCACGTTTTGGGTGATCAGACAAAAGTCGTCGCCGAGCGCAGCCTCGAGTTCGGCCAGGGCGCGGTGGGCCGCGTTGGGCTCGGCCGCGTTGCAGATGCCCTTGCGGTAGAGGTACCAGTGCCAGACCTCGCGGGGCATGTCCTCGAAGGCCTCGAGCTTGGCGAGCTGCTCGGGGTGGTACTCCTTCGCGCCCACGGTCCAGTAACCCTGGGCGCCCCGAAAGGTCGGGATGTCGCTCTCCGCGGAGATCCCGGCGCCGGTGACCACGACCACACGGCGCGGCTTGTCGCGCTCCAAGAGCGCGTGGAGGGCATCCTCGAGGGCTGCTTGGGAGCGGTGGGCAGGGGCGTCGGCGGTCATGATTTTCATAGTGTACATGACACACTTATGGGCGCCAGAGCAGGGTCGCAAAAAACCTCGGGCCCAAGGGCGGTTGGTGGGCTGCTAGAGTTGCGCGGCCGTGGTCATGTGGGTCTTCCTGGGAGTCGCCGCGGTCGCGGCCGTGGGTCTGCTGCAGACCACGCGGGCCCAGGGTCGGCGCCGGCGCTACCTCGAGGACAACCCCGAGGCGCCGACCCTTCAGCTCTCCCATCTCTCGCGGGCCCTGCGGGCGCTGGCCCGCGACACACGCGCGCTGCGTGTGGGCTTGGAGGGTCCACTGCGCGAGCTGGGGGAGGGGGGCGGGCTGCTCGTACTCGGGGAGTCGGAGGAGCTGCGTCGAGGGCTGCAAGATGGAGCCCACGAACTCGGCGAGTGGGTCCAGGCGGTGGGTCGCCTGGGCAGGGCCGACTCGGCCTATCTCGGGGATGTCGGGGCCGACCCGCGCCAGGTCGAGGCCCTGTTCATCGC
>Ga0256845_1000378_pt1 | contig 42742 bp, 32 predicted proteins | sample RiftiametaG_FD_189101 | JGI IMG/M metagenome (GOLD analysis project Ga0256845, IMG submission 189101) | Tube worm associated microbial communities from hydrothermal vent at the East Pacific Rise, Pacific Ocean - Riftia | ecosystem: Host-associated > Annelida > Integument > Unclassified ...
CAAGCCGCACAGGCTCTCTTCTCTCCAATGCAAGTCGCAAGACTTACCGGCACCTTCTTACAAGGAGCCAAAAGTTCACTTACATGAGAGGACCATTGAGCCTTCTCGCGCGGCGAGAGATCATCCGTCTTTACCTCAGGTAATTTTACCTGACGCGGCGGAACACTTTCCGGTTCTGGAACTTTGTCGATCTCGGCGGGAGAGTGACAAGTGGTCATATTCAAATTGAGGATCGCGCTGCCCAAAAGGGAAGCGATAAGGCGGGCCGTCAGCATGGGCCAGGAGGTTAGATCGACAGAGAGGATCGCGAAACCGGCTCACTGTGGTAAATCGTCATCGTGACATCGGTTCCTTCAACCAACCAGGGCGTCAGCTCTGCTCTCCCCCATGGTGTTCGTCGAATTTTGGCAGTCGCGGGCGGTCGTCCCGGCGTCGGGCACAGCGTACTTTCTGTCAATTTAGCCGTATATTTGGCCCAATTGGGACGTCAGGTCGTTTTGGTCGACTCCGATCCAGTCAGTCCTTCCCTGCACAGTATGCTGGGAGTGGAAATGCCGGTATCCATGGAAGCCCCCGATCCTTTTGATCCAGAAGAATTGGAGCCCATCGCCACGGCGGTGCCAGGACTGTCCCTTCTGCCTCAACAATATGTTCAAAATTCCACTGTACCTTTAAGGCCGGGCAGAAAACCGAGATGGGCCAAAGGTCTGCGTCACCTCAACGCTGACTACATTATTCTCGATTTGGGGCCAGGCACCGCACCCGCTCAACTTGATCTCTACCTGAGCGCCGACATTGGAATCTGCATTACTGCGCCCGATCCACCGAGTGTCGACGCAACCTATCGATTTCTCAAGGCAGTCTACCAGCGGCAAGTACGTAAGCTTCTCTTAAAAGACCGATTTCACATGCGACAAGTGGATCGCGCATTGGCAGAATTACCCCCTCTGCCCAGCCCTCTTGAACTGGTGCGCGCCATTAGTCGGTTCGACTCCCGCACGGGAGAAGCTGCGGCAAGTCAATTGCGAGCCCTTCGCCCCTACTTAGTCACAAATAACACGCGCCTTCGAGGAGACAATAAGCTCGGTAAAGCGATGGCAGACTTAGCCGAGCGTTACCTCGGCATCCATTTAGACGATCTGGGGCATATCGAGCACGATGAGGCTATATGGCTTTCGGTACTACGCCGGCGCCCTCTCCTAATAGACAACCCGACTTCAAAAAATGCGCGCAACGTAGAGCGTATAGCTCGGCGAGTGGTGGCCGTTGCCACCAGTAGAGACATGCTCAAGCGCCCCCCTGTTGACCTCACCGAGGAAAAAGATCGCAGCCTCTACGATGTATTGTGGACTCATCGAGGAGCCACAGACGAAGAATTGCGCCGTGCCTACAAGAGTCAAAGAGATGTATTTCAGCCTGGGGGCGTGGCTCTAAGTTCCCTGCTCACCCATCAAGAGATAATGCGTGAACGTGGGCGAGTCGAAGAGGCCCAAGAGACCCTTCTCGATCCGGCGCGACGACGCGCCTATGATGTCTCGTTCTTTCCCGATGCCGCCGACGATAGAGAAAAGCAACGTCCCCAACCCGACGAGGCACGCCTCTTAGAGCAAGCCATGATGCGCAGAGAAATCGCCCACGAAATTCATCCAGAGACCGAGTTTCATGGCGCTCTTTTGCGTCGAGTTCGTGAATCCCAAGGAATCGAACTGGAAGATATTACAAAAAAGACCAAAATTTCGGTATCCCATCTGCGCGCAATCGAAGCGGACGCCTTCGAGAGCCTTCCCGCCGAGGTCTATGCTCGTGGGTTTGTACAACAGCTCGCCCAAATGCTCGGCTTGGACGCGACTCTCGTTTCTCGAACCTATCTACGCCGTCTCCGCATCGCTCGAAAAACCTCGTCGGAGGCCTCGCGCTAACTTATGCACGTTCCAGGCTCTACAGCCCCGCCACCGTCAAGAGCCATCAACGGCTCTTCGCCCCAGGCTCCCTCGAATCCATCAGGCTCGGTCCCTCAAGACCACTTATGCGAAGCCGACTTTCCCGTACCGCGTCTCAACGCGCCCAGTGATATCGGGTTTACCCTTGCTCTCTTTGTGATAGCGCTGGTACCTCGACTTTTTGTGGCGCTAGCGTGGGCACGTGAGCCAATTTGGGATGGCCATTACTATCACTTTGGCGCCGAACGTATTGCCGAGGGGTTTGGCTACTCCGAAAACGTGATGATCGAGGGCCAATCGGTTTGGAAACCATGGACCCATTATCCCGTTGGATATAGCGGTCTACTCTCTATCGCCTACCGAGTATTCGGCTCAGGGCTTCTTACAGCTCCCGTTGTCAATGCTCTCTTGGGCACGTGCTTAGTTCTCGTCGTGCATCGCTTGAGTCGCTATGTACTCAGCCAAAATCGCGCTCGAATTGCCGGAACACTCTGCGCTTTACACCCAGGCCTCATCGCATACTCAGCAATTTTAATGACGGAGCCTCCCGCTGCGCTCTTCATTCTGGGGGCTTTCTGGGCCTCCATAGCCTGGCGGACACGAGTCAAAGGAATTATTTTAGCAGGCATTTTGATAGGATTAGGGGCACTCATTCGCCCCGCTTCCCTCCTTGCCTTGCCAGCATTACTGCTCGTGGGTCCTCGACCATTCTGGAAGTCAATCCTGCGAACTACGTTGAGCGGTCTGATTGCTTTGCTCACCATTGTGCCCTGGAGCTATCGCAACTGTCAGGTCATGGACGATTGCGCGTTGATCTCAACAAATGGAGGTTGGAACTTAGCAATAGGAGCCCTCACTGAGACAGGTAGATTTCGTTCGCTGCGGGCAACGGACGGCTGCCCTATTGTAACGGGGCAAGTGCAGCAAGATAGATGTTGGGCCAAAGTAGGTGCACGAAAAATTGCCGATGATCCAGAAAGTTGGTTTCGAAAAATTCCAGCCAAGCTTTCACAAACGTACGATCACGAATCTTTTCCAATCGAATATTTGCGTGAAGCCGCGCCCGAATTGTGGCCCGAAGCGAGGCGAGTTGCAGGTAGAGAGTTACTCACGTTCGTACATTGGTTGATTATGATAGCAGCGGCCCTTAGTCCCATTGCCCTGGTCACCTCGGTCAAGAGACCCATCAGCAGTGCCACCCAAGGTGTACTTCTTCTCTCGACGGTGGCTTATGCAAGTTATTGTTACGCAATACCCACTCATCCATTTTTTGCTCTCATGGTAATGACCCCTTTCCTGGCGATTTTACCCTTTCCGGGTCGACCGAGCATGGGGCCTGGAGGACGAGTGCTCTTTGCCTTACTTTTCGCCACAACTCTTACTCATGCAGTTTTCTTCGGGGAAGATCGCTACCATCTCGTAATCTCCCCTGTGCTCTGCATTCTCGCAGCTGGAGCACTACGCTTTAAGAATGACCCAGCAGCTTGGGCAAAAAACTAGGCTATACTCCCCCTCTTTCCTTTCGAGATATCACAAGTAGAATCCGCGTGTGATGGAGCCTCCTCTAACAATAAGTCCTACCCGTGGAGGGCGTGAAGACATTCGTGCAGCCCTCTTACGCCCTGCCTTATTGCATTTAAAAAAAGCCCGCGGAAACGGAGCTGTAATTCAGGCTGTGAGCGACGCGGGACTCCATCAAAATGAAGTCAGTCATGATAGCTCATGGATTTCTTTGACCTGCGCACGAATTATTCTAGAAAAAATCCTGACCGAGTTAGGAGAGGACGCCCTCAGCTCACGAGGGCAATTCGCTACGGAGCCCTCTGTCTTGGGAATTCAAATGCGTCTCCTACGGCGAGCCATTTGGCCACGTGATTCCTACCTCTATGCGGTCAATTCTTCGAGTGAACACTTACGCCTTGGTAGCTACACAATTGAAGACGCCGCAGATGAAAGCGTCTCAATTACCTACACGCCTTTTCAAGAAGTAGAAGAAGAACAGCGCGATCGATGCTTCTGTTTGATTCGCCAAGCCGAACTCAAGTCCTACCCCATGCTTTGGGGTCTCGAGGAGGCGATTCTAGAAGAGCACTCCTGCCTTATTGATGGTGATCTGACCTGTCGCTACCATCTACGCTGGCAAAAATCAGCTCCACTTCTTGCTCCATGGACTGCAATTGCAGCAGCGGGCACGGTTGGTGGAGCGGTCGCTCTCACCGGCAACCTCGTCGCGGCAGGGGTCGCGTCTTCCTTAGCGGCCGTATTGGGCACCGCGGCCGGACACCTTGCCACCCACCTCAAACGCAACGCAACGGCGCGCTGCCATGAGCGATTTCGTATATTGGCCCTAGAACATAGCCTAGAGCAACAAGGTCAGTTGCAGCACTCGGTTGGTGATCTCACCCATAGTGTTTTGGGGGGTAAGTACCGAATATTACGTAGTGTCGGCTCGGGAGGGCTCGGAACAGTTTACGCGGCGGAGCATTTGGGACTAGGCATACAAGTTGCTGTAAAATTGCTTCGAGGAGCGGCGGCCGTCGATGCCGCAGAGGTTGCGCGATTGCGCCGCGAAGCACGGGTTCAAATGTCCCTCGAACATCCCAATGTCGTGCGAACTTTCGATCTCGATCAAATGCCTGACGGCACCCTTTATATTGTGATGGAGCTCCTTCAAGGACTCAGCCTACAGGAGCAACTAAAAAGACGTTCCCCTCTCCCTCCAGGTTTTGCAATCCCCATCTTCATGCAATCCTGTCGTGCCCTTTCGGCTGCCCATCGCCTCAAGATAGTTCATCGCGACCTAAAGCCTGGTAATATTTTTCTCTGCGAAAACGGCGCAATTAAAGTACTCGACTTTGGCATGAGCAAGTTCGCTCAAGAAGAGTCCCTGACCCAAGACGGGTACACCCTCGGTACTCCCGAATACATGAGCCCCGAACAATGTGTCGGAGGAGTCATCGATCCTCGTAGCGATATCTATGCATTCGGTGTCTTAATGTACGAATCACTCACAGGCAGCTTACCCTTTCAGTCCAAGAATCGACAAACTCTCTTGGAACACCACCAAAGGTCTAAACCCCGCTCGATGCGCGCAATACGTGAAGACCTCAATATCCCCAAAGAACTGGACGATATTGTTTTGCAATGCCTTGCCAAAAACCCCAACGATCGTCCCCCTGACGCACAAAATCTAGAACTACAATTGTCCAGCCTGCCCCCCAATAGCGTAGTGCACGAATACCCAAGTGAAACAGCAAGAAAGCCCTCTCCAGGCTACCCTCAGGGGACCTAAAGTGCTCCACTCTTCTCGCCAGAGGCAGCAATTATGAGAGCATTGTGGTTCGTGTATGCCTTCCTTCTTTTTTCGGGCGAAGGGCTTGCCCACGCATTTCCTCATGTCGCACAGAAAGGTGAAACCCTCGCTGCGTTGGCAGAGCGTTATTATGGACGAATTCAATTCGAAAGAGTCCTCGCACGGGCGAATTTTCTCGACGGTTCGTCCAGCGCGGGGCTGACTCCTGGCATGATATTAGAGGTCCCTGCTCTCACCTACCGCCAGGTACGTCAAGACGAAACTTGGCAAACATTAGCCCTTGAGCTTTTGGGAGACGAGCGCCGCCATATCCTCTTAGCCCAAGTCAACGGACACAAACCATGGGTCGAGCCAGAGCTCGGGCAGCTCATCGCCATCCCCTACAATCTCACTTGGGTGGCAACGGGCCAAGAAAGCTTGGCCACCCTTGCCTATCGCTTTCTCGGCAGCACGAAACATGCTTATCGCCTAACAACTTACAATCAGTTGGGAGACCGCAAACTAAAACGAGGGGACCTCCTGCTCTTGCCCTTAAGCGATCTTCCCCTGACAGCCGAAGGACTTGCGGCAGCAAAAGCAGCCGCTACAAAACTTATCGAGCAGACCCACGGTGACCAGTTTGAAGAACAAAAAAGAAGTCACCATCAAACCAAAGAACTCTCACAAGAAGTTCAGAGTGGTCGCTATATTCCGGCAGTTGCACGAGGCACCCAACTCTTGTCCTCCGGAAATCTCACCCAGTCGGGCCGCGGCAAGGTACACTTCCTTCTTCTCCAAGCCTATGTCGCCTTAGGCGCCCAGGGGCTCGCCCGCACTTCCTGCCGAGCATTTCGATCCCTACGGCCCCAAGCCAAACTCGATCCCTTCATGGTGAGCCCCAAAATAATTAAAATTTGTGGACCTCAATCATCTAACAAAATCAATACCCCGGCGCACCCCGCGCAAATCTTCAAAAAATGACTAAAGGAACTCAACCTCCCCCCGAAGCGCCTCTCCCCATTTCCGCCGATGGCGAGAGCAAAAAGATATCCATCGGAAAAACCTGGATCATCCTAGGCGTTCTAGCCGTTATTCTTGGAATCGCTTCGGGATTGGTGATGAGCACCGCCACTTTCATCAAGTGAAAGATCTCAACCTTCGCTCCCGTATTGAAAATACGCATTCACGGTCATTGCAACTTCGCGCGCGCATCTTGGCTGATGGCTGGGCCGCGGGAACCCACCGATCCGAGAGAAAAGGTTCAGGTGTAGAATTCGCGGGGCATCGAAATTACACTCCCGGTGACGACTTAAGACACCTCGATCGCCATGCACTCTTACGCCATGGGCATTTACTTGTGCGCGAATTTCATACGGACACGGAGCGTTCGGTTCACCTCCTGATAGATTTGACCCCCTCCATGCAATATGCTGGAGATGCAAAGACAAGTCTTGCACATGCACCAGAAAGTAAGTTGTCGCGCGCCCTCCTCCTCGCCGGAGCGATTGCTACAGTCGCTCGTGATGCCCGCGACTCGATTGGCCTCACTCTGGTCTCTAACCATCGAGTCGAAACCCATATGCCCCATTGCGGGCGTGAAGCGTTTCAACGTATTCTCTGCGAATTAGAAAACCTTGACTCAAAGTCCCTGGATCATGCCCTTCTTGCGCCAAAAGGTGAAAAACAAGGCAGCCCTGTGAATTGGCAAGACGTATTCTTCTCTCTTGGCTCTCGCTTGCCCCGCGGCACCTTGCTCTTCTTCCTTTCAGACTTTCTCGACATCACCCCAGCACTCGCTCAGTCCTTAGCAGCCCTCTGCACCAAAGGTCGCTTGGTGCGCGCGACTCAAATACTTACTCCCGCTGAGGTCGACTTTCCCTTCACGGGTCCTCTACGTTTTCGGAGCCCAGAGACCCTGAAAGAAATCGAAACCGATGCTCAAAGTGTAAGAGCCTTGTATATGGATCGCCTTGAAAAACTCACAGAAAGCTCGCGTTCTCAATTGACGGCGCGCGGCGGGAGTCTATTGCGCTCGCGAACTGACAACTCTCCGGCATTAGTCCTCCGTCACTTGCTTGCAGGATCTGAACCTCACAAGAGAGAGCTAGCAGCGTGGGAGCTCAAGCATTCCCTAGAGTCCCCTACGTTTTGACTTTCTTGCTGCCCATTGCCCTTCTCTTGGGTTTAACTGCCTTCGCGCCCCTCCTAGCCCACGCCCTCAGAAAAGGTCGCGCCCGGACTCTCACCTTTCCGGCAGCACACCTCATTCCCTCGAAAACAACTTCGGCCCGCAAAAGAAATCGCATTGAAGACAAGGGGCTTCTTCTTCTACGAATCTTACTTTTGCTCTGTCTCGCGCTTTTGGCCGCCTCCCCCCTCGTGCACTGTTCGCGTCTCTCCTTGAGCCGCACCAACGGGGGCTCCGTCGCCGCTAGCCTAATTATTGATGATTCGGCCAGCATGAGGGCCCTCACTTCCAGCGGAAAAACCCGCCTCGAATCCGCTCTCGACAAGGCACGTGAACTGTTGACGACGGCCAAGGCGGGAGATGCATTTTCCATCGTTCTCGCCGGGGCCCCTGCGCGCCTTCTCACTCCACCCACCACCGAGATTGGAAGCATTCATGAGGCCCTCAAGCAAATCAAGGAAAGCTCCCGCCACACGGATCTACAGGGAGCCCTTGCCCTTGCGCGCAGTACTCAAAAAGGTCTTCCTCATCAAGACAACACGATTGTGCTCTTGAGTGATCTTGCAACCGAGGACCTTACCCTCTCTCTCAAGAACGTCTTCATTCCAAAAGGCAACTTGCGAGAGCACCTCCACAATTGTGCTCTCATCAACGGCACATTAAACGGCGAAACTATTTTGGTTGAGCTCGTCTGTACAGAAGCCGAAGCAGCCAAGGCGAGGTTCATTCAAGTATTTGATCAAAGTGGCGAAGCCGTCTCGGCCCCCCAAGCGGCCAAAGACGGCGCCCACCCAATCAAATTAAATTCAACGAAACACAAAGACGGTAAAAAAACCGGGCGCAACCCAAGGCGAGCTCTCAACTTAACGGTGGTTCTCACGCCCCCACCCAATAAAATGCACGACCAGATCCCTGCAGACGATAGCTGCGCGGTACTGGACACGACGGCAAGCCTGAGGGTCGCGGTTCGAGCCGATCGAGACAAAGCTGGAAGACAAACGGGCACAAGCACAGTCTTGCAGGCCGCTATAGAGTCCTTGGATCGAGGAGTCCGGGTACAACCCCTCAGCCTCTTACCGGACAGAGCATCAGAGCTCGCGTCCTATGGGGCTCTCTTTGTCGATGACCCTAGTGGGTTTACTCCTGAGACTCGTGACGCTCTTTCTACATGGATCTACTCAGGAGGCGTTGGCGTCCTTTTTCTAGGTCCGGGCATTTCCCATACCCCTCTCGGCTCCGACTTTGCGCCTTTCGTTAGTGGAACCCCCGCGTGGGTGAGCAATCCATCAGCCGGGGTCGATCCAAAAAAGCAAGGCTCACTTGGACCACTTACTTCTACTTGGAATAATTTGGGGGCACGCCACCGGGCCCAATTAGAAAACGAAAAAGGAGCAGCAGTCAAAGCTTCCTGGCAGGACGGGCATCCTCTCGTTGTCGAACGCACCCTAGGGCAAGGACTCTTGCTCACGGTCACATTGCCCTCCTCTGTCGATAAAAGCGATCTCGCTTTACGCCCGGCCTTTCTTGAACTTGTCGACTATGCGATTTCTCAAAGCGCCTTGCGTCGAGGGGCGCAGGCGACCCCGGTTGGTTCCCGTTGGCTAGTCGATCGAAGTGCAGTCGTCCGGGACCCTTTGGGCAAGCTCCTCGCCCACCGTGAAACTGCCAGCCTCGCCATCGAAGAGGAAGAAAACGGCCGCGTTCCTCAAAACTACGTAGAGAGCACAAATGCCGGTCTTCACTCGATTTCCCATCCCCGAGACCCAAAGTCTGTGACGGAAGTACGTTATGCTATCTTAAATCCTCAGGAACAAATATTGCAGTCGCAACAGAGCTTGAAAGGAGAAACGTCCCTGACCGAGGCTTCCACCCTCACTCAAGTGGGCATTTCAAGAGAAATTGCCCTGCTCGCACTGGTTTTGAGCGCATTGGAACTCGTATTTCGCATGTTTCGACGGAGGAAACTCCAAATTTCCTTGATCGAAGCCCGAACCTGAACATGATTCCTAATCTGATGAACCTACGACGTATAACTCTGTGTCTCGCCCTTGCGGCCGGGCTGACGACAGGTAGCTCGTTTCTTTCTCCCCCGGTGGCTCAGGCAGCAATCGTAGAGAGAATCGTAGCAATCGTAGGCAGTCAGGCCATTTTGCTCACCGAGATTCGTGAGCGAGCCCTTCCTCTACTTGTACGCATTTATGGAACAATTCCAGAAGGCTCTCAGCGTACCCAAGCACTTTCTCAAGTCTACTCGGCAGTTCTTGAGCGCATGGTCAATGAGGAACTCGAAGCTCGCGCCGCAAAAAACTCGGGCATTAGTATAACCAGCACAGAGGTAGAAGAAGCCCTCGCTCGCGTGTCCTCGCAGAATAACATGTCGGTCAATCAGATTCTGGGCGAGGCCAAGCGCAGCGGTCTTACAGAAAAAGCATATCGCGGGGAGCTTCGGCGACAGCTACTGCAGGCAAAGATGACACAATTACGACTCACGGGGCGTATTAAAGTCAACGACCGCGATCTCCAAAAGGCCTACCGAACACTCCAGTCGCGGGAGCGCATGCAGCTCACACAACGCACCTTACGCCTACGAATTTTAGCGGGGCGCACCAAGTCAGAAAAGGCAAAACAGAAGTTACTAGCGGCTTCCATTGCCGACGCCGCGCAAGAGGGGGGCGACTTTCGGGAGCTCGTTCAAAAGCACTCGGTCTCTCCTGAAAATGCGCTCGGTCCCGCTCTACCGCCTCTCCAAGAGACTCGTGGTATTCAACGGGCCACCATGGCCCTCGAAGTGGGCGAAACCTCACGGCCCATTCGCGATGGAAATCATTGGTTGATCATCCAAGTCATTGAGCGCCCCCCTTCCCAGCTCCCTCCCTTTCAAGACGTAAGAGCCGAAGTGCACCAACAGGTTTATATGGAGAAAATGGCCAAGGCTCGCGAGCACTGGCTCAAGTCTCTACGCCGTCGCACTCACGTAGAGATTCGCCTCTAGACCAGAAACAGCTGCGGTGAGAGAATTGCCAAACTGACAGATTTTACCTCTTTCCTGATGCACTTGAGACAATCTGTCTCCCCAACAAAAACATCCTTTCCTAAAACGCCAAGGCGCACCGTCCTATCCCGCCTCAAAGTCAGATTGCCCGTTGGCACAGCCTGTGCTTCAAAGAAACTATTCCTTTATGAAGTCATTTCTTAGCACACTGAAACAACTCTCCGTCGTGAGCAGTGTCCTCTTCGCCTTCGTCGGAGCAATGGGCAAGGCGGAAGCGGCGGTGACCCTCGACCCTCGAACAGGCTTTCAGATAATACGAGAGAGCGATCGCAACTCCGACCAGCTCATCAACTGGATCAACCGGGTTGATTGTTATGACTCTGCGGACAAGCGCATTGCGTCACCTAGTGCGGCAAAGGAGGAGGCTGACGATCCCCAGAGCACATGGATTCAAATATTTCCACAAGTCACCGGCTGGAAAACCAATGATCGCCTGGATGTGTACATAAGCCGCAGCGAAGACTGCGTAAAAGAGATAGAAAACTCGACAGGCGTCCCCAAATGCGCACAAGTTTATAGTCAATCGAGCTTTGTAGTGGGCACCCCTCTCATGGTGAACCCCCGAGACGTCGTCGCACTCAATCCTCAGGACAACTTTTCGTTTGATACAATCGCCGGCGGCGGAGAAGAGATCTGCGAGACTCAAGAAGAAGAGAGCTTAGTATTATTCGTCATTCATCGGCGCTCTGACGGAATTGAGGGCAGCGCCAAATGGGATATGTCCGGGTTTGATCTACGCGGTCCCCGCGCGCCCAACGCACTAAAAGCCGGGCCTGGGGACCAACACATTTTTCTTGAATGGGAGCTCGCCCCGGAGGACGAAAACGATGGGGCTGACGGGTTCACTTACTATTGCGCGCCTGCCGCAGCTCCTGGAGCTGCAACAGATATGAGCACGGCCGTGGGTGGGGCTGGCGGAGCAGGAGGAAACCCAGACTGCGTTCAATCCGAACTCGTAGAAGGCACTATACCTCAAGGAGACACTCTCATGCTCGAATGCGGCTCCATATTTGGTAGAACAACCCGAGAAGGACAAGCAAGCGGCCTCGTGAATCTAACAGACTACGCCGTCGCCGTTTCTGCCCATGACGCTCTCGGCAACGCCGGGCCCCTCTCACCTGTTGAGTGCGCGCGCCCCCAGACCGTCACCACTTTCTATGAATCCTACAAAGAATCGGGCGGTCAAGGTGGCGGCGGGTGCGCACACCACGATTCAAAAGACAGCCCTTTGTTACCTGGCCTCTTCGCAATCTCTCTCGTCCTTTTCTTGTGGCGTCGCAAGGAAAACACCTAATGCTCGCTACCTTGTTCATCCCTCGCTCCCCTCGCCTTTTTATTGCGGTAGGTTCGGCACTTATTTCACTAACGCCTCTCGCCAGTGCACATCAGGAGGACAGCTTCAGCACTCATGCCCCCCACGATCCGCTTTCCGATCCTAATGCCTACCGCTCGCCCCAATACGGAGTGTTCGAGTTTCGCATGGGGCCGTATATTCCAAACATCGACGATGAATTCAGCAACGATACCCCCTACGAAGACGTTTTTGGAACCAAACCAAGCGTTACTTTTGGAGTCGAATTAGACTACCAAGCTCTTCGAATTCCCTATTTAGGCACCCTTGGACCGGGCGTAGGCTGGCATTGGTTTTACAATAGCGGCGTAGCTCCCTTCGATGAGGCGGGTGAACCAAACCCCAAGCCCTCTGCCCACAAAAATAGCATCTGGGTGATGCCCATGTACGCCGTAGCCGTCTTTCGGGCTGACGTGCTCAGTAGAGAATTAAACATTCCTCTTGTGCCCTACGTTAAGGGAGGTTTTGCCTGGTCACTCTGGCAATCCCAAGACGCTGGTAAGATCTCTCGAGTTGATGGTGAGAAAGCCACGGGCTGGTCCTACGGTTTACAATACCAATTAGGTATTATGTTTCACCTCAATCCCATTGCTCCACAAACTGCCATCGGTATGGACAACGCATCGGGAGTCAACAATGCGTACATCTTTGCAGAATGGTGGGCTAGCAAAGTAGACAGCTTTGGCAGCGGAATCAGCACAGGCGCCGCAACCTGGGTAGCGGGTGTTGCGCTAGAATTTTAAGAGTTCAAGTACCCAGCTAGCTGACTGATGGCAATTGTTGTCCTGTTCAACAATACGAACTGATGGCAATTGTTGTCCTGTTCAACAATACGAACGCACGATAAGAAAAAGGGGTCCTACGCTTACGCATAGGGCCCCTTTTTCGAGGAGAAAGCCGCTAGAGAACTGGTCAGGCTGCACCCCCCCATCTCCCTAGCGACAAGCTCCTCCCTCCGAGTAAATTTTCTAGATCGAAACAGATGCAAAACGCTTCAAACAAGGAATCACCCAACACATTCGGTATTACAAGCCACTCATGCGACATTCAAAAGGATAGAAGCCTCTTTCCCGTGTCCTGCTCACGCAAGGTAAGAGCAAGGTAGGGAACGAAATAGCGCCTCTTTTTTGCCGCCGCCTGATGTCTCGATTCACCCACAATGAGTGTGAATCCGGCACTGGACAAAAGAAGTATCTCAGCACTCTGTATACCAAATATGATCGCCACCTTCACAGCGCGATACGCCCAATAGAACCACCAATAGCTTACCGGGGCGATGACTCGTTCAAAACTGACAGCTCAAGAAAGCAATTGTGCACTCAAGCGACTGTGCACCAGAACAACTGTCCAATTCTACCCAGGGTATTGAGCAACGGATCAGAAGAAGTGACCCATTGCTCTCTTTCCTGAGCTAGAAAATTTTCTCCTTAGTTTGCTTGTGCGCCACGTCCCTTCGACGCAACATTTCGGCCCGACTTTGAGTCGGGCTTCGCTTCAGGCTTCGCTTCAGACTTCGCTTCAGGCTTCTCGGAAGACTTTTTAGACTCCTCCGGAGTACTGGCGACCTCATCCGTCGCAAATCCAGCCTTTTCCATGATCTGAGAGACCAGGCTTTCCATCATCTCGGGATGTTCTTCGAGATAAGTGCGTGCGTTGTCTCGCCCCTGTCCGACTCGCTCGGTTCCCATTGAATACCACGCACCGCTCTTTTGCATCAGCCCAGCGTCCACGGCCTTATCAACAATTTCCCCCGAACGACTAATTCCCTTGCCGTAGAGAATATCGAACTCAACCTCGCGAAACGGAGCTGCCATCTTATTCTTCACGACCTTTACACGCGTTCGATTTCCGATCACGACGCTCTCCTTGCCCGACGTATCCTTGATGGCACCAATACGACGAATATCGAGACGAATAGAGGCATAGAACTTCAGGGCATTACCACCACTCGTAGTCTCTGGGCTTCCAAACATGACTCCAATTTTCATGCGGATCTGATTCGTAAAGAAGAGCATCGCCCCGCCGCGCGCGACATTGGCCGTCAGCTTACGTAATGCTTGACTCATCAGACGAGCCTGCAAGCCCACATGGGTATCGCCCATATCCCCCTCGATTTCTGCCTTGGGAACAAGCGCTGCAACCGAGTCGATAACAATCATATCTACAGCGCAGCTACGCACTAACATATCAGCGATCTCAAGAGCCTGCTCACCGTAATCGGGCTGACTGATCAAGAGTTCGTCTGTGTTCACCCCCAACTTACGAGCATAATTGATGTCGAGTGCGTGCTCAGCATCAATGAATGCCGCCACACCACCGCGCTTCTGCAACTCAGCAATGGCGTGCAGCATCAATGTCGTTTTACCGGAAGACTCTGGACCGTAGATTTCCATGATCCTTCCTTTGGGATACCCACCGATACCCAAGCCTAAATCCAGTCCTAATGAACCAGTGGGGCTAAACTCAACAGCTCTGACTTTCTCGCCCTCTTTAAGACGCATGATTGCACCCTCGCCAAATTCCTTCTTTACGCTAGCGATTGCGAGTTCTAGGGCCTTGCTCTTGTTCTTGTCTTCCATGATATTTCTCAGTGCTCTTTGTTTGCTTAATGTGCTCGTTTAGATCGAATTATATAAGACAGGTTCCAGGACCCATACTCTGAATACACGCAGCTTCTGTGGTGCAATGTGGCAAAAGATGCCCTCCCGCAAGAGCTACGTTTTAATACTGCGCTCTTGTTCAGGAGTCAATTGCTAATACTAGATTGATGTTCAGTCATTTGATACATTGCGAGATTACGAAAATTTCGCGCCTCAAGCGAGTGCCCGAGCGCTCGCCAAAGAGTATTAGCAATGTATACCGCAAGAAGGAAAGCTTGCTATGACATTATTTGTCCTCCAGGCCGGGGCGTTGCCGTAAATCACGGCGTAGAATAGAAGGAAATTCGGGCTCAACTCACCCCTGAGCTAGCACCTACGCACGCAATCACTGAACAAAGTTCAGTATACGACCCGACTCACTTCGCCCCACGACTAAATTGCAAAAGAGCCGACCCCCTTGCGGGTGCCGACTCTTCGTCGAACTCAACCCCTACCAAGGACTCAAGTTCTCTCTTACTAGCGGAGTGCTCGTAGTGAATCAAGGTGGCGGCAATACTAAGATTCTGTCTTCAAGGCAGCTCTCGGGCGCCCAGTTACGGATCTGGAGAACCTTGAGAAGTCAGGGGCCCCACAGTGGTCATGAAAAGAATGAAGCGAACAATGCCCTCCGCGTTACCGAGACAGTCCGCCCTATTCAATGTTCTAACTCTTTGCGCGATGGTACTCATGCCCGCTTGCAACCAACCGCCAGCTGCGGACGCCCCTGTGGCAAACTCTTCTGCCGAGCAAAAGAAGATCACCAATCAGCGCCTTCCAGCAACAGTCATTCGAAGAATTGTACGCGAAAATTTCGGTGTTTTTAAGGATTGCTACGCGCACGCATTAAAAAGTAATCCGCAACTTGAAGGAGTGGTGTTCACGAGATTTGTCATCACTCGAGACGGGAGCGTGACCGAGGCCCATGATGCGGGATCCGACCTACCAGATGCAGAGGTAACCCAATGCGTCATCGACGCATTCAGCACCCTGCAATTTCCTCAACCTGAAGGTGGAATTGTAACGGTCACCTACCCCATTAAATTTTCCCCAGGCTGAGGGATCTAGGCGTCACTGCATAGCTGTCGTGCTCTGAGCGCAGTGTCTCCACGACTCAATGCTTTCTCTGGCTATTTTTCACGACCTGAACAAGGGGGTCGTAACCATCCGGAACGGGCACAAGGTGAGTTTTCTTTGCGTACACCTCGTAACTTTGAGTCATTTCCTCCACAAGTTTGGGCTTCTGAGAGGCAAGATCATTCAACTCGGAAGGGTCGGACGAAATATCATAAAGCTCCCATTTTCCGGTGCCTTTCGGAGCTGGATTGCGTGAGAGTTTAAGGTTTCCTCGAAACACAGCACTACTTCCAGCAAGCTCATATCCAATCGTCTCCGACTCATCGTGGACGACCTTCGATTGTCCCGTGAGATGACTCCACATACTGACTCCATCAGGAGAATGTATCTTACGACCTTGATAGTTGTCCCTCGGCATCTCTACACCAACGACTTCTAGGATGGTTGGGAACGCGTCCTTGACGAACGAAAATACTCCTGAGCGCATACCCCCTTTGATGGATTTGGGATAGCGAACAATAAAGGGAACTCGCAGACCACCTTCGGTAGAAAATGTTTTGAAGTAGCTATTGGGTGTATTTGCGGCTGCTGCCCAGCCTGGACCGTAGTCCGCATAGGACCCCTTTTGACCCATCGTCGAGTAATCACCCTTATAGTCTTCGATGTAAGTATATGGATAGTTTTTCTTGTACCAAGGTTTGAAGTCCTCCTTGGACGCCAACAGATTCGGGTCCGTGCCGTTGTCGGACAAAAAGACAATCAACGTGTTATCGAGTTCATCAATTTCTTCCAAGTAAGAGAGCAGTTTTCCAATATTATGGTCCATGTTGTCCGCCATGCCTGCATAAGTCTGCATGCGCCGAGCATTGAATCTCTTCTCTTCGTCGGAAAGGCTATCCCACGCTGGAAGTCGCCAGTCCCCTACGCTGGTCTTGTCAAAGTTTTCGTCAAGGGCCGTTGCCTGAGGAAAAAGACCCATTTTCTTTTGCTTCTCAAGGCGTTGCTCCCGAGTTTTTTCCCATCCACCGTCGTAGACCCCATCATACTTGTCGATAAATTCTTTGGGTGCTTGATGAGGATAATGTACTGCCTGGTACCCAAGCCAAGCCAAGAATGGTTTCCCGTCTTTTCGGTTGGACTCGATATTTTCGATAATGCGTTGCGTATAGAAGTTTGAAGAATAGTAGTTTTCTGTCGGGAGATTTACTTCTTTATCGTTCTCAAAATAGTGAACGCGCTCGTACATCGGGGCGTAGGGCATCTCTACCCAATTGTCCGCACCGCTCTCCGCAAGAGCAAAAGACTCTTCGAAACCACGCGCATAGGGGATTGAGCCTGGGTTGCCTCCCAAGTGCCACTTGCCTGCCATGTATGTGTGATAGCCTGCGTCGCGCATCACCGTAGCAATGCTCACAACGCTATTGTTCAAATAGCCTTCGTATCCTGGCTTGCCAAATTGATTGTCAGCCATAATCTCGTGCATATTACCAAGCCCAGCCAGATGATTATCTACCCCACTGACCAACATAGTGCGTGTTGGCGAGCAAGTGGCTCCAACGTGAAAATTGGACATGCTGATTCCCTCGGCTGCAAGGCGATCAATATTGGGAGTCTGAATTTCACTCCCATAGGCGCCAATATCACTATAACCCATATCGTCCGCTATCAAGATGAGTACATTGGGACGCTTGTGCTTTGAGGAAGGCTGGTCGGCATCTACCTCTAAATCCGAAGCCGGCTCGGCCACGACCGTCGAAGAGGGACTAGGGCATGCAGTGGCAAACAACGCCGCCGAGAGTACGAATATTCTTTCCTTTTTCATGGGCAACAAGCATGGACGGCTCGCTCAAAATTGTCAATTCGAAGGGTCTAGGCGTCAGTCACATTCCCCTTGCAGCGCCCCTTCGCTCAACCATGACAAGACGTCCTCAAACTCTTGCTCGGTGAGAGGCTCCACTGGGGGCGTCAGTTCAAGAAAATTCGGATCTGGCATGGTGCGCCGACTTACAGAGCGCTGAATAGACTCGCGCCGGCGGTAGAGGGAGTCATAAGTTTCTAAGCGAAATGGTTCACCGTGAACAAGCTCTCCCCCGTGACAGCGCACGCATTTGTCGACAAAGATTGGTTTCACGTCACAGTAGTCAAGCTCTTGCGTGGCACTTGTGCTCCCCGCCACCGCACGAGGAAGCTCCCGTGTCTCTCGCTCTGTACAGCCGCTATGGAAAGTCGCCCCCATGCACCATGCGCCTGCTAGCACAGCCCTCCGTACACGTACCCTCACCCTCTACCCTCCACTTGCTGAATATAGCAGAGCTAAGCCCCTGCACAGCCCCCCTCTTGACCACAATAGACCGGAGTTAAAACTCCTCGCATTCGATATAGAATATGCGGGTTTTTCGCCCACCTATAGGCGGTATCGACGGCGAAAAAGCGCTCGCTTCAATTGTGCTACGAATCGGTGTCTGGATGCCCTCTGGTCGCAGCCCCGCTACAGGGAGTCCCTATGAACGGCTCAGAGATGCTTTCTCCCTCGAAAACACACCTCGTACTCTTTTAGTTTTCGAGAGAAAGCTTCTCAACGAGGATCCTGTCTGCGCGCCGGGCGTTGGCACGTTGCACATGAAACTCATGGAGGCCCAACGCGACTCTGTCCCCAGCAACCGGCACTCGCCCCAGGCGCTCCGCCAAGTAGCCTGCCAATGTGACAGACTCCGCTTCATCAGACTCATCAATTTCTTCAAAAACCCGACGAGTCTCGGCGCGTCCACGGCAGAGCAAGGAGCCGTCTGTTTGATGAACAATGAAAGTCGTTTGAGAGTCTCGCTCGTCTTGAATCTCTCCAACCACTTCTTCTATTACGTCCTCCAAAGTAACAATGCCTTCGGTTCCACCGTATTCGTCCACCACAATAGCCTGGTGGTTGCGAGTCTCCTGAAACATACGCAATAGTTCAAGAACAGAAGTGCTTTCTGGAACATATTGCACTTTGCGAATCAGCGAATCCAAAACTCGAGAACTAGCCTGAGACATGGCCGTGTCACCAACGAATATACGCTGAGAGTTGATTGCCGAAAGCACATCTCGCGTATGCACCACGCCATCAATTCTATCAGGGTTTCCGACGCGAGAATAAGGAAAGCGACTGTGGCCGGTTCGACTCATCAAAGACAAACTCTTTTCCAAAATATCACCGCCAAATAGAATGCTCGACGCGGTACGAGGCACCATCACATCATAAGCCGAAAGCTCTTTTAGGCGCGCGGCTCCGTCTATCATCTTAGCGGTATGTTCCTCCACCGCTCCTTCGCTCATACCCAGTTCTGCTAAGATACGAATCTCCTTTAAACTCGTAATGGGGACGCGTTTTCCACGAATTGCTCGAGTAAGTTGCCGCGACAGCCAAATCATCGGCCAAAGAACGAAGGTGAGACCCCTCACAAAATACACAACTGGAACAATGAAGCTCTTGGTATGCACGGCACCCACCGTTTTGGGAATAATTTCCCCAAAGAAGAGGAGGGCAATTGTAAAGCCGGCTGTAAAAGCGGTGAGTGAATCAGCTCCGTAAAGAGCCTCAAAACTCACCCCTGCCATGGCCGCACCAAACACATTGGCACCCGTATTCAAAATAAGAATGGCCGCAATGGGGCGGTCCACCTCTCGTTTGAATTTTCTTAGAATACGACCAGCTCGAGAGTCTCCAAATGCCTCGGCCTGAGCACGCGTTGTAGAAAGAAGAACGGCCTCGCAGATGGAACACACAAATGAGACCACCAACGCAAGCAATATGGCAAATATTAATGGTCCCATTCAATACTCTGAGTATCCTGCCCGAGAGTTACCCAGGCAAGGATTCTTAGCTCAAGGGTCGGCCGTTTGGCCCCACAAGTCCTGACGGAGCGGCTCCACCCTGGGCCAATTGTTGTTGCTGCTGCTGAAGCAATTGGGCCACCATGCGCCCCTGTTCTTGAGCAAATTGCTTCACCTCGGCAACGGGCGATGCAGCAAGTTTATTGAGCAATTGAGTCACAGCCTGAATATCGCGCTTGTTCATCAAACCCTGAAAGTAATTGTGAGCAAGGCGAACATCACGCACCATGAGATCTTCATGGCCGGAGAGAAGTTTTACGACCTCGTCAATCTTGCCCTGTTGGCCAAGGAGAGCCGAATAAGCCACGAGAGCTAGAGCGTCCTTGTTATTGCGCGCGACTGCCTTTTCGGCCCATGGCAAAGCCTTTTCGCGCGTTTCTTCGTTACCGGCGAGCACGCCCTGAATGGCGACAAAGGGGGCAGCGCTCTTCTTATTTGGCTCAGCGTCCGCCAAAGTTGTAACAACTTCAATAGCAGCAGCCTCATCTTTTTCGTCACGAACATGAACAAAGAGAACAGCCCACGCGTCTACAGAATTAGGCTGCACGACAATTGCATGTTCAATACTAGAGCGCTCTTCTTCTTTGTTGCCTTTTCCCTTATAACACTTGGCTAAGTGCAAGGAGGGAAAGGGGTTCTCCGGCAGAAGATTACGAGCGCCCTTTAGGGTACCCTCGGCCTCGTTAAACTTCTCCTGCTGAAGCTGAGCGACTCCTAAAGTCATCCAATCTTCGCCGCCTCCTCCGGAGGCAACTACCTTCGCGAGCACCTTTTCGGCTTCTTCAAAACGCTTGTACTTCATCAACTCAGAGGCAAACATGCGTCCACGCTGTGGATCGGCTTTATCTTCTGACCAATGATCACGTAACCCGCTGAGTAGGTCGTCCAAGCCAATGGTCATCGGACGGCCTTCACCATCTTGCACCTGAACAGCAGGGCCATTGTAGCCAAGCAATTCCCACATCTGCTCTTGAGTCACCGCAAAGGGGCCTTTTTCAAGATTCTCAGTCAAGGCATCTGTAGGTTTCGTCACAGGGATCACAATGAGCGCATTCGGCGGAATTCCACCTTGAAAGGCGCTCACTGGAGCGACGATGGCAGCGCCACCCTTGAGTTGGAGATTTTGGGGGCCGCCCATATTGCCGGGAGTCTGCTGAGTCATGTTTTCACCTGTAAATATCGCGCTGAAGCCCTCACTATTCGATCGGACTGGCGGGGTCGCAAGCTACCAACGAGGACCGGTGTGGGCAAATAGAGCTTCAGCATTTGGCGCGCCCGGCCTCTGGCAGCTATAAGGAGGACAATGTTGTTGATCTTGGGCATCCTAGCTCTCTCGCTTTTGATGATCGTGCACGAGGGGGGACACTATTTGGTCGCCCGAGCCTGCAATATGCGTGTTGAACGCTTTGCAATCGGCATTGGGCCGACCATTTGGCGCTACCAACCACGAGGCAGCGACACTGTTTTTCAGGTGGGGCTCATTCCCTTCATGGCCTACGTACAAATTGCGGGTCAAAATCCTTTTGAGGAACTGGAGGACGACGATGAAGCAAACTTCAACAATGGCACCCTTTTTGCTCGTATTTCGACCATCTTTGCGGGGCCTTTTGCAAACTATCTCCTCGCTTCGGTCATGTTTTTTGCTTCGGCTCTACTTGCCGGTAAGGCGTCCACCATGGTCGAGGTTCTGCCCAATCGCCCTGCGGCAGAGGCCGGCATTCAGAAAGGTGATCGAGTTGTCGCTATTGACGGAAAGCCTGTCGAGCATTGGAGAGAAATCCCACCTTTGATCAAGGACAAGGGTGAAAATGCAATTCGACTTGATCTTGAGCGGGCTGGCAAAAAAATTCAAATTACCGCTACTCCTCGGGAGTACGAAGGGCGCGCCTTATTAGGTATTTCTCCACAACTCGTACCCATGCCCATCTCGGAGGCCGGCGCTCTTGCCATCGAATTGCCTGCAAAAATTGTCATGGCAAATATTAATATCATAGGCCGTATGATAGCAGGTAAGGAGAAACCCCAGCTTAGCGGTCCATTGGGAATCATGCGCGAGTCCGAAAAAGCGGCAAAAAATGGCATTGCAAGCTACATATTCTTTATCGGCTTTATAAGTACAGCCGTCGGCTTCTTCAACATGCTGCCCTTTCCAGCTCTTGATGGCGGGCGCTTGATGTTTTTAGGTTACGAGGGAGTCACCAGAAGGCGGCCCAACCAAAAAGTAGAAGCGCAAATTCATACCGCCGGTATGATCCTACTGCTCACTACGTTGGTGTTTGTGACCTATAGGGAATGGGGAACAAAAAAAGCGCCCAGCACAATCGCAGCGGAACAAGAGGCCTTAGAAAAGAAAGGTCCTGACGCAAGAAAGAGCCCGTCGAGCAAAAAATAACGAATCGAAAATCGCCTCACGCCTTGGTAACTCGTTAAAATCCACCCGCAAGAATCTCGATAAACGGAGGGCACGTAGCAAAGAGTTCTTGGGCGCCCATGCGGGTTGCGTAGAGCAATAGTGCGCCCTGATCGCCAACACGCACACTAGCAGGCGCTCCCCCTGCCCCCAGAACAGTCTCTGGAAACACAAAATCGCCCATTGCTAGTTCTTCTTGGACAGAGCCGTCCTCTGCCAAGATCTCAAGAAAGCCGCCTCCGATAATATAGAGACCATCAATCGCTTCGCCCACCTTTGCCACCATTGCCTGGGCGGGCATCGATCTCACGGTGCATTTATCGAGAACCATGAAGCGAAATACCTCATCAAGTGAATCTCCTAAGGGGCCCAAAACCGCCCCGGCGAGTGCCAAGTAGCGGTCGGCGACTTCAGCCAATTCGTCTGCAACCCAGGGACTCTCACCCGTGGCCGCGTCGAGGGCTTCTTTTGAAATCACCGCCACACGACTTCCCGGCGCCGCTCCTACCGCCCGCACTTCGACCCCGTACTTAAGAGAACCTTGAGTAAAGAGGACCTCCCCTTTTCTGGCATGGGCACAAGCCGCATCCGCCACCGTAGGCATCAGCTGAACGGACCCATGAGTCACAAGGGCAACTCCAAAAGATCTCACTTCTTCGCCAACTTCTAAAGTAACTATTTGCGCTTTTTGGGCGAGTTCACGAGCAGAGTCGTCGGGTAAGTCCTGCAGCCCTGGAACGTCAAGTAAGTCAACGCCGTCCAACAAGATCGAATCGTCCTCCGATTCATCGACCGCGGGCACAACGCTTTCGGTCTGACCGGGGCCGGACCCCAAAGACGGCATCAAGGCAGCCTCGGGGATAGGCGCCTCCTTGGGAGGAACGCTCGCTACCGACGATGGAAAGCTAGATTCTGTGAGTGCAGCAGGGGGGCGCGAGATGGCCGCAAACATCTCATCTATTTCGTCCGGTTCGGGGGCAGACGAAAGTGCCGGCTCCGAAAGACGTCGAACAGACTCAACTCCTAGAGGAATAACCGATGGTCTCTCCGCGGGCTCGTGCATCGCGGCTGGTGGTGGGGCCGTAGCAGGGCGAGATGGAGGCTCGATCGAAGGAACCGCCATGGTGGGCGTTGGCGGTTCTGCTCTGGTGACGGTGGGGGGCAGTTCTGCAGAAGGCGCGAGGGCGTAAGGCTCCACCCCCGAGTTCATTGCTTGAACGCCTGGAGGCGGACTAGGTGGACGTACAGAAGCACGACCGGGAACTGGTGTGCGCGCTTGCTGGGTCGGCTCCGAATAGATGGCACCGGGAGGGCTGCTCTCCCGAGAAGGTGGCGGAGGAGTGTCCCGCGTTGGAAGCTCCGGCATGGAACTTTCAGTGGGAGGAGTGAGGGGCGTCTCCCCCTCGAACTCTGCTTCCTTCGAGTCGACTACGTCAACCGGAGGAGCTGTTTGTGAGATTGACTCAGCGGGCGCTCGCAGACTCAAGTCCACCCCGAGCTCACGCTCCAACTCATCGTGCTCAACAGAGCTTGGAGACAAAGTACCCGCGGTTGCATATTCTGCAGCTGTTGACCTATCGACGGATTGATCAACACTTGCCATAGAAACGGGCCCCAAATCGGGCGATGAATCGAGCTCTCCAAAGGGAGGAACAGATCGCTTACTGGTGGGCTCCTCATCCTCAAATGCAAGTTCAGCCCCCTCAAGATCGACCAGTTCCGCTTCGCCCTCGTCAATTTGCAACTCAGAAAAGTCGACCTCGTCTCTCCGTGAAACTGCGCCCAAGGAAACGCCTTCAGGACCTGGAGCAGCACTTGCCCCCCCGACCGAAGGAAGAGAAGGCAGCGACGGTGGAGGTGGCAGCGACGGTGGAGGTGGCAGCGACGGTGGAGGTGGTAGCGACGGTGGAGGTGGCAGCACACCTGTCGTTGCCGCTCCCCTTGAGAGTCTCCCACCCTTCACAGTCGGGGCTGGCAACGAGGGAGGGGGAGGGCGTGCTCCTGCTGGCAAGGAAACTTCAACCCGAGCCGTCTCATCGTCAAAGATCCCCACATCGCTCAGCTCTTCAGGGTCTTCCAGCTCCTCAATTTCATCAACATCTTCGATGAGATCGAATTCCTCGTCCATCTCAATATCAACATCAATCTCTACATCGAATTCGTCGGCGTCGCCCTCGCTTGCTGAGAGATGACCGACCGTCGCGGGCGGGGCGACGGCCTGCGTGGACGGCTCCCCTCCAGCCAAGAGGAGGGCAAGGTCTGCCAGTTCTTTAGCTCGCTCGAACGCGCCAACCTCATGAGCAGTCTCGGCCGCTCGCTGCACCCAACTGATAGCATCAGCATCGGCTTCTCTGCGCCACTGGGCCGAAGCCGCGCGCAAAGCCCACGCAACATCGTCGTGGTCATCATCTTTTGGGGGGGGGACGGTCAGCGAAGTACCGGACATAATCGTGGCCGACTATAGCCCAAGGTTGCGATTCCTGATCTCTCTTTGTCGAGAAAGTTGAGAGATTCCCGTCAATTGTCGAACAACCTCATGAAAAGAGCAAAACCTCGCGGTCTTTCGAACCGTTGGGAGGGCCGACGTATCCCCGCCTCTCCATCATATCCACCATCTTAGCGGCACGATTGTACCCAACGGTCATTTTTCTCTGAAGCCAAGAAGTCGAACAGCGTTGAGAGTCCCTGACAATCAAGACCGCCTCCTCAAAGCGGGCGTCCACTTTTTCCTCAGCCACCTCGGCCTCGTCTTCCTCTTCGGGCAATAAGATAGCTTCCTCATACTTGGGTTCGGCCTGGCTACGGATATGGTCAGTGAGAGCACTCACTTCTTCTTCTGACACAAAGGGACATTGTACACGCACTGTATCGGTGGACCCATTGAGCTTCACAAGCTTATCACCGCGGCCCAAGAGAACCTCTGCGCCTTGTTCGTCTAGAATTGTTCGACTGTCGACTTTTTGCGCCACTCTAAAAGCGATTCGCGACGGAAAGTTCGCCTTGATCATACCAGTAATCACATCAACACTAGGTCTTTGAGTGGCTAGAATCACATGCATTCCCGCGGCACGAGCTTTCTGGGCAAGACGCGCCACAGAGGTTTCAACCTCTTTGCCCTGCTGCATCATCAAATCTGCAAATTCGTCAACAACTATTACAATGTAGGGAAGTTTTTGGGGCAACTGCTCACCATCACCTCCTTTTTTGCTCACGGGAACAGACGTTAAATCGCCATTGTGGTCCACGGCTTCAACGGTCGCGACCTTGGGAGGAGGAATCTCTCCATCACGCACACGCTTGACGTAGCGATTGAAAGTTTCAATGTTTTTGGTTCCCGCGTCTGCGAAGAGTTGATAGCGGCGCTCCATCTCGTCCACGGCCCACTTCAATGCCTGGGACGCCTGGTTCATATCGGTCACGACGGGCAACAGAAGGTGGGGGATCTTATCAAACGGAGCCAACTCGACGACCTTGGGATCAATCATCAACAGGCGCAGATCTTCCGGTGAGCGCTTAAAAAGTAAGCTCGAGAGCATTACATTGAGTCCAACGCTCTTACCGGCTCCGGTAGCACCTGCCACGATAACATGGGGCATCGAGGCCAAGTCGGCATAAAAAGGTGCCCCCACAATATCTCTACCCAAAACCACTGGTAAAGCAGCCTTTTTAGAAAGAGCTGCGAAGCGCTCGTCCTCAATCAACTCACGCAAGTTCACGGGCACCCGGTGATCATTGGGGATCTCAAAACCAATGCGTGCCTTACCGGGAATGGGGGCGATAATGCGAACTTTTCTTGAAAGTCCTAAGGCTAAATCATCGCTCAGCCCAGCCACTTTACTTACCTTCGTTCCGGCCGCTGGCACAACTTCGTAGGTGGTAACCGTGGGACCCGGATGAATCTCCTCTACTTTTCCTGTCACCCCATAATCAGCGAGAGTTTTTTCTAAGAGATCCGCATAGCGCAGCACCTCGTCTTTATCGACCGAGTGCTCATTCTCCCCAGCGGGATCCAAAAGATCAGTCGAGGGCAATACATAACCAGTCTCTGTTACTCTTGGTTTGTCGGGCTGGGCCACTCGAACCTCCTGAGCCGAAGAGGTATCCACTATTTTAGGCTCATCTTCAGGGGGAGCGGGAGCGGGAGCGGGTGAGGGTGCTGGTTTTTTCTCGCTAGGGGACGTGTCTATCTCTTCTGCCTGAGCAGAAAGCGGAGTCGACTCCCGAGGACCGGCTGAGGGCTCTTCGGTGATACCAGACCAAAATCCATCCACACTTGGAGGAGTCTCCTCCAAAGGAGCAGAAGCACTCAAGGGTTGCTCTTCGCCCGTCTTTTCCTCCGGGTTTCTCCATTCATCCTCCAAAGGAGGCTCGGACTCCTCTTCGAGCTCCGGGGATATGCCACGGCCTTTTTGCAGAGCCTCTGAAACAGCTAGGGGTGGAAACCCGGTGGACTCCAGAGGGATCCACGGTGAATCTTGCTCCAATTGTGACAGAATGAGCGCATCGGTGTCCGCCTTGGGGAGAGTTAAAGTTTCTGCTCTGAGTACCGCTTCATCCGCACGAACGGAGCTCGCCCTCGACCATATTTCTTGAATACGAATGCTGGCGCGTCCCAATGAGGCAACAAGCAGATGATAGAAGCCCACCGCTCGTTCACACCATTCGATGAACGAAAAGCTAGAGCGTCCAATAAAGATCAGGCCAATGGCAGTTAGACCAACGAGAAACGAGCCGGGAGCAGAGAAGAGCCCACGCATCAACTCACCAAAAAACACGCCCACATTTCCCCCGGCGCGGGCATGACCAAACACCTCCCAAGCGGGCACTGCAACTTGCAGAAGAGAAGAGACGAGAACCAGCACGAGCAGATCTCCTGCTACCCGGAGCCCCACCACTGACGGGCGCCTGCCCTGTAACAAGGGGGCACCAATTAGAAGCAGCTCCAAGGGCACCCACCAACCAGCAGCTCCAAAACCCTGGGCTAAGACGGTGGCAATGGCTGCGCCTACCGCGCCCATCCAGTTGGCACCGACGACTTGTGCATCATCCGGATGATAACGAACGGTCGCTAACGCTAAAACGAGAAAAGTCGCCGCTGCGAATAAAATCAACGCCCAGGCTTCGGCGCCACGAGTGCGCCCCGGCAGACTGGTCAAGGGTTCAGGCTCGCTAAGAGACCGCGGGATAAAGGCTTGTGCTCCCATGTAATGTAGATACCTACATCAGCTTACCTGTTGTGCCAAGAAAACTACTCACGTCTTGCGCGCCTAATTTTGAACGACTGATTCATTTTTCATCAATATTCCTCGTGAAACACTAACATCACTAAGTGTATATTTATCGGTGTCGTGAAAAAGAATCGTTCTCGACAATTCAATCCGCACCTCTTGTTCGTGCCGAAACGAGACATGTACTATCGTGGGGCTTCCGAGATGAGAGTGGGAGACCACCCGTTTCTTATCGTTGTTGTGCAAGGTGTTGTGCGCCCTGACCGTAGGCGAACCACACGCAGAGGAATCAGACCAAGATGGCAAGCAAGAAGAATTTAAGAAATCTTTGGCACGGAGGGCAATTTGTCCGAATGGGAATGCTCTCCTTGAGTATCTGCGCGGGTACGTTGGCTTTGACCACGACAAGCTGTCGAGTGACTGACGGTGATGTGCAGGCGTGGGCAAAAAAAGCCTCAGGCCCCCGCAAACTCGTGGCAGTTTTGCAGCACGATAAATACGATATGGATCTACGGATAGCGGCGGCTGTCACCCTTGTCTCCATGGCCCCCCGTGGCGGACATGCGGTAGGACTAGTAGGAGACGATGAATTTGTCGGACTCCTCGATGGTCTTTCCGAGATGTCAGCCGAAGATCGATTGCCCATTATAAACGGCATGGTGCCCGTGCTCGAGGAAAAGATCATCGCGATTCCCGGGGATGAGGAGACGGACAATTCCTTTCAGTACAAAGACGCAGCCTTTGCTTTGTTGACCCATGGTGACAAGGGCCTTGTTGCCGATCAAACGAGCAAAGAGCGTCTCACTGTTGCCCTGACCAAATGGTCTCAAGTCAGTTTCGAGAAACGTCTAGATGACACCACTCAGCTCTACGGAATGGAGCAAATTCTCCGTTACGTGCGCGCTCCAGGTGTTCGCGGCCTCACTCCTCTGATCGAGGGTGATTTCAAGAAGCTCCGTGTTCTTGCTAAGCTCATCGCCGAATTAGGCGACGATGCTACCAAATTGGACGCCAGCGCACGCATGGTCAAATTGGCTCGGCACATCGACTCCGCCGCCTGGATCAAACAAAAGGCTCCTGCTGTAGAGGCCGCCAACAAGGCATCGGGTCTTACGGTCAAAAAGAAGCAATTTGAGAAGCAGCTCGAAGCATACCAAGCAGAAGAACTCTTGCGCATGTTTGGAGCCATGAAAAGCGTCGGGCAAAAACCCATCGTAGAATATCTCCTGGCTTACGCTGACAATAAAAGGAACCCCGCGAAACGTCGTGCGGCGGCTCTAGCTGGTCTCGAAGGACATCTCGATAGGAAAAATGAGGCCCAGGCCACGGCCATGGTCGATTTTTTGAGCAACGACGAATCCCCCGATTCACTTCGTGATGTGGCCGCCCTCCGCGTGGGTGAACTCTCCAGAGATCAAGTCTCAGAAAAACTTTACGGTCTCTTTGATCACAAACGCTGGCAATTGCGTTGGACGGTCGCTTCCCTCTTGCTCAAAATGAGCAAAGAGAAGGATATGGACGAATTCATGGAGAAGCTCGGCAAGGTGAGAACCATGGCTATCACCGAGCCCTTTTCTTATGGAAAACTTTTTAAGGAAGTAAAGGGAGCCAAGCCAAAGCAACTTGCTGAGAAATTTTCAGCACGAAAGTATCCAGCTACGGTTCGACTCTCAGCACTAGGCTATTATTACGAAGCAGGGTCAAAAAACGACGTCTCGACTCTTGAGGCATTTAAGAGCGATGGCACACGAGTTCCCTCTTGTCCGCCCGCAGCCCAGCAATGCGCTTGGGATTGCACTGTACCAAGCAAAGATCCTACAAAACCCGCCCAGCTGAAAACGGTAAAGACCGTAGGCAACTTCGTTTCCTACTGTCTTCTGCCCGCAATCAGAAATCGCGAACCCATCGTCGAGAAGAAGCCTTCTTCTGGCGCTAAAAAATAACTTACTCCGAACAAATACCTATGAGCGTCGCGAACAAGAAAACACCAAGAAAATTCCAATGTCGTAATGGCCTTTGGAGCACATTCGAGGAAATGGCTCGAGAGCTAGAGTGCTCGGTGGACTACTTGATCAACGACGCGATGAAGCAATACGCGCGTCAACGCGGCTACACCCACGAGAATTCTCAAGTAGGGGCCGCAGCGCCACCTTCTGCACGGCCACTCACGAATCCGGCAGCTCAGGGTGCAAGTTCCACGGCGGGTGCAGCTCCGCCCCCGGCTCCAGCTCCTCAACAGCACGCGGCTCCTGCTCCTGCTCCTGCTCCTGCTCCTGCGCCTGCTCCTCGACCGGCTCCGGCTCCGGTAGCGCCCGTGCAATCGCGGGCCCCAGCGCCCCCTTTACCCCAAGCTCCTGCACCCGCACCCGCGCACGCAGCAGGTCCGCCTCCCTTGGCCGCGCCTGCGCCTGCGCCTGCTCGACCTCCTGCCCCGGTACCGGCTCTGCCGCCAGCCCGCTCTCACGCGGCGGCGCATGGTTCCGCTGCTCATCAAACGGTGCCCCTCTCACCAAGCAAGTTACCACCCCTGCCCGCCCCGCGTGCCCCAGCCCCCGCTCCAGTTGCAATGGCCCCGGTGCAAGCGCCCCCGCCGCTACCGCGCCCAAGCGCTGCGCCCCGGCCCGCACAACAGGCTCCGGCCGCTCCGGCACCAGCGTTTCAGGCTCCAGCACCAGCGACTCAGGCTCCAGCACCAGCGAGTGCCCCTGCGACTCAATCCCTCATCATCCACTACCAGGGACACGGCTACCAGGTCGTCAAAGAACGATTCATTATCGGCCGCGGGAAATCCTCGTCCGATTTGACCATTCGCGATCCCAACGTATCGCGTCAACACGCTCTGGTAGAATACTCGGGTGGTAACTTCTATATGGTCGATATGGGTTCAACCAATGGGGTTGAATTCAATGGGCAGCGAGTGCAGCGCAAAGCCATTCAGCACGGCGATGTCTATCGAATTTGCGAGCACGAACTCATCTGCGCAATGGGCTAGCCCCCAGCTTCTTCCCAGATAAACGAAGCACTCTCTGGATCGCCCAGAGACTGCTAGGGTCAAAGGCCCCATGGTTTCCATCGTTACAGCAGTTCGCGATATCGCCCGAGTACGCGAAGTCGCCGCAGTTCTCGCCAAGCACGGTTTTGGCGAGGTTGTTGGACGTTTGGGTCTCAGAGCAAAAGCAAAGACAGATCTCGAAACAGGCCGGGGCAAGACCTCCATGTCCGTGGCCAAGCGCGCTCGTTTGGTCCTAGAAGATCTAGGCCCAAGCTTCGTTAAATTGGGGCAGCTGGCCTCAACTCGCCCCGATCTTTTACCCCAAGATTTCATTCTTGAGCTACGCAAACTGCTCGATGCTGCCACCCCCGTGCCCATCGAAGAAATCCGCAATCAAGTAGAACTCTCGTTAGGTGCAGAGGTCGACGCAATTTTTGAGTCATTTGACGATACGCCTCTGGCAGCCGCCAGTATGGCCCAAGTGCATCGCGCCCAACTGCTCACCAACGACGGCCTGATGTCGGTGGCTGTAAAAGTCCAGCGGCCGGGCATCGCCAAGACAATCGCAAGCGACGTCGAAATCTTGCACACCTTGGCCGCCTTGCTCGAACGGGCCATTCCCGAAACACGCATCTACTCCCCTGTCGGGCTGATTCGACAATTTGACCAAGCAATAACAGCCGAGTTGGACTTTGTCTCGGAGGCAGACAATGCGTTACGCTTTGCAGAAAATTTCGAAGACAATGCCCATATTAAATTTCCCGGCATTTACCGACAAGCGTCTTCTAAACAAATACTCACACTCGAGTTTCTACCAGGATATCAGGTAAACGAAGCTATCGTACAAGGCTATTCGGGCAAGGCCATTGCACGGCGCGCGTACCACGCAATCATCCAACAAATATACGAAGACGGTTTTTTTCACGCCGATCCTCATCCCGGAAATATTCTCATCTCGGGGCCAAAAGACGATCCTATTCTTAGTTTCGTAGATTTGGGCATGGTAGGCCGCCTTGGTCCCCGTATGCGTGATCTCACCATCGACGTGGTCACCGCTTCTCTACGTAAAGACTATGAAGGCATAGCTGACGCCCTGTACGCAATTGGCACCCCCACCAAAAAGGTGGACAAAAACGCCTACCGCACCGAAGTTGCCATGTTGAGCGAGAAGTATCTCGGCAAAGCTCTTAAAGACATCGAGATGAGCAGCATGATTCGCGACTTGGTGCGCTGCGCCACAAAGTACAATATCGAAATTCCTACAGACTTTGTCATGACGGGCAAGTCTCTGATGACTATCGAAGGCATCGGCAAAGAAATTGACCCCGACTTTGATGTCTACGAAGAGTCCCGCCCTCTTTTTTCCGATCTACTCCGCAAACGCTATTCCCCAGAAAAGATGGGAAACGAGCTTTTACGCCGTATCGAGCGCTTAGGAGGAGCGAGCTACAATCTACCGCAACAACTAGAAGAAGTTCTAGAAGATCTCCGTCTTGGACGACTCACTGTACGCACAAGCGACCCTCAAGCGACCCACGCCACCGAACGCTTGGGACGCAGATTTCTCACAGGCAGCGTGGCCGCCTCGTTCATTGTCGCCTCAGCCCTACTGCTCTCAGCCGAAAAAGACATCCCGGCCTACGTTCTCTTTGCCCTAGGTCTCGCGGCCCTTGCCTCTCATACCGTTACCGAGCTCTGGCGCTCACTACGACGCCACTGAGCCCCAATAGTCGCGGCGCCCCAATATGCCGCGGCGCCCCAATAGTCGCGGCGCCCCAATAGTCGCGGCGCCAGATACTACGCCCCCATTGGCGCGGAGGCAGCCTCTTGAGCTCGAAACGTCTCCTTCTGCGCGCCAGTCGCTTCAACAAAAAGCCGTTGAGCGCACGGGCCCACTACCTGCAAACAGGCAGATCGATACACCTCGCGACGCGAGCTAGAACTCAGCATTCCATAAGCGCTCAGGTCTCGTTGTCCTGAAGAGGATAACTTTTCGCTGGGTGCAATGACCGATACGTCTTGGGCAGACGCCACTGCCAATGCAAATTGTTCTTTAATCAGTGGAAGCAACGATGCATGCTCTGAAACAACCCAGCGCAAAAAGCTCCAGGCCAACTCCGCATGACGGGACTCCTCCGCCGAAATCTTACGTAACACTCCGGCGACATGGGGGTCTTGGCTCTGAGCAGCCGCTTCACCGGCTTCCAATGCCGCCACGGTTTCTCCAATACAACCCTCTACAATTGCAGTGCGCACAATGCTCTCCAGAGAATTGTCTCCCAGCACATCGTTGATATTCAAAGGCTGCGGCCCCACATTTTTTCCTTGGTACGCCGTGGCCAAAGCAAAACACGCTCGGGCGTGCGCGGTCTCGTCCACCAGGGCCTGGTTGGTTTGCTCAATCAATGTGGCGGGTGCTCCCAAAGCCAATAATTGTAGTGAAAATCGAGCAAATGCGGCAATAGAAGCATGCTCCATCTGCGCGGCCTCTTGCCAATGAATTCCCAATGCCTGCCTATCGTGCACCGAAAGACCTGTGAGATCGGGAGAACTCTCGACCAGCCAATCAATTCGCTCACAAATGGGCGCGACCCGTATCTCGCTTTCGACGATAAATGGTCGCCCCGCAGCGCAGGTGAGCATCTGGTCCTTACAGGTGCGCACCCCAGCACTCACAACGCATTCTTTTCCGGCACCACATTCGGCGTTCGATGCACATTGATCCATCGGAGTCTGGCATACGTACGTCACCAAAGCGCCACACCCGTTCTCTATAGAAGAATCGGCACAACGGGCCTCGCCAGCACAATCTGCATCTGTTGTACAATCCTCGCTTGCAACGCAGCGACCCATCACACCCCCGGTACATTCACAAATTGAACCTGTGGTGCAGTCGTTATCGGTCTTGCAGCCAGCTTGGCAATGGTACCCCTGAACTTGGCCATTCACTAAGGCACAATATTGGTTAGCTCCGCAATCCCCATCATAATCACAACTGCACGAACCAGTCATGGGGCAAAGGGTCGCGTCTGATATTTTCTCGGCCCGCGGCACTTCGGTCGGGCACGAGCCCTCAGTCTCACGATGAGTATAACCCTCATCACATTGCACAAACCCACCTGCTAGCGGTTGAGGATTGGTACAATCGGGAATTTTACCGGTAATGGGAGCGCCGCCCGAGGCGCTTCCTCCGGCGCTCGCTCCTCCGGTGCCTGGTTGACCCAAGCCTCCCGACCCACCGCTGTTTCCCAAAGTCCCGCCGCCCCCCGCAGCGGTCGACGCCCCGGAACCCGAACCCGAACCGTTGCCGGAGCCTTCAGCGGGACTGGTGTCAGCGGTCCCCCCACAGGCGACCAAGGAAGCGCCCAGCACTCCCATCAAACTAAAACGTAAAGCATCGGCCCGGGAAGAGATAAGCATGGCCCGAGAATACCACGAATTGCCATCATGAGACGAATGAGTCGACCTGTGAACAGAACACGGCCTCAAATACATGGCAAACTGCACATAATTTGAGTCTAAGTCAAAAATAAGTGCAATTTACCATGTATCGTTATTGCTGGAGCTGCTGAGTATTTTTGGGGCACTCCAACTTTTCATGCGTTTTTCCTCCATCTATCGTGGCAAGTGCTCCTGTTGGACTTGCCACGATAGATGGGGCGCGGAAGGCAGCGAGAGTTGGGGTGCCAAAAAACTCGCAAAGAAAAAGGGCAAAGAAACCGGAGTCTCTTTGCCCTTTTTCGAGAAAGCCTACCCAAGGGCACGCTTTTTCATCGACTCAATTCGAATCAGCCTACTTTGCCCTGAAGCAAGAAAGCGATCACGAAAGAGAAGAGGACGAGTGACTCGATGAGGGCCAACCCGAGAATCATGGGGGTCTGAATGCGGGAAGCCGCACCGGGGTTCCGGCTGATGCCCTCAAGAGCGGCTGCAGCAGCTTTACCCTGAGCGAGGGTTCCACCAAGAACGCCTACGCCGATAGCGAGGCCAGCGCCGAGAGCGGCCATTGACTGCACGTCGAAACCGTTGGAGCCGGCTGTAACAATAGTCTCAGCAACAGCGGTAGCACCTTCTGCCATTGCAGAAGAGGAGACGAGGGTGGTGAGTGCGGCGGCAGATAGAGCCATCTTCTTCTTGAACATCTTTTTGGTTCTCCTTTTAATCTAGGCGAGGCGCTGGGCCTTCGTATTCTCTGAGCGAGGCGGTAGCGCCTTCTTGAATCCACGGCCAGTCTTTTCTGTGAGAAAAGCGCAGGACGCCGATGCTTATTGTTCCGGGGTACCCCCCCGGGGGAATTTTATGGATTAGTGGGCTTCGTGTGCAGTGGCTAAGTCGATGTAGATGCACGTCAGCAAGGTGAAAACGAGGGTCTGTACTAGAACAACCAAGCAGCCCAATAACATGACGGGCAAGGGCACCAGGACAGCGACCAGACCGAGGAAGATACCCAAGATGAGGTGATCCACTGCCATATTGAGCATTAAACGTACGGCCAAGGTAACGGGGCGCACGCAAAGGGAGACCACCTCGACGGGAAAGATCAAAGGAGCGAGGTACCACGCTGGTCCTGCTAAATGTTTGATGTAACCAAAACCCTGTACCTTCAGGCCATAGACGTTAAAAATAACGAAGACGACGAGGGCGCAACCTAGAGTGATATTCAGGTTGCTTGTGGCCACCGGCATTCCAGGAATGAGAGCCATTACGTTCGAAAAGAACACAAAAAGAGCCGAGGCACCGATGATGGGAAAGTACTTTTTGGCCCGCACTGGGTCCATCACACTCTTGGCCATATCGTAGAAGTATTCCAAAAATACTTCGGCGAAGGTGCGTAGGGTCAGGCTTTCCTCGGGAATCACCCCGTCTTCGCCTTTGATCTTGCCACGCACGGCACTGCCAAAGAGAAGGACTAGAAGCATGATGAGCGCCGACGCAGCGGCGGGCTCCCAAGACTGCCAAGTCGGCGCCTCACCTCGCACGATGGTGGTGCCCAAGTGGTGAGCATTTTGCTCAAGAGTGTCCTTGAGATAGGCCAAGGCGATGGTCAAGAAACTAGCGTGCTCAGGCATGATCAGTTTTTGCAGCAACAGCCGTCTGAGGAGTAGCTCCTAGAAGACCGGCAAGTAAAATTCCAAGGGGTAGCGCGCCAAATCCTACGGCTAAAGCGAGAGGCTTTATGATACCGCTGTCGATGAGGACGTAGGTCACGCCAAGAAGAACGATGAACTTGAGGCCGGCCACGACTGCCCACGAGGGGCTCGCTCCGTCCACTAATTTATGTACAGAGCGAGAAAGAACGTAAAGGTTCACCGAAGCTACCAGTGCTCCGACCGCCACGCTTCCCCCAAAAGACAGCCCTGCCCAACTCGTACTCGCGAGGGCCAGCACAAGGCCGATCACTGCCACCGTTTGGTGGGTTCGCTTCATCGCGTTGTCTTCAGGGCAATTTGTCATCGAGGTATTTCCGTCGCTCCTCTTCAGCTTCTTTATCCGCCTCCCGATTCGCAATCTTAAGCGCTCGGTAGACAGTCCGGCCACCTGCTGTAAGTCCTACAACAAAGCCAAGTGCGGTGAACCACCCTCCTCCGGAGAACTTTTCGTCGAGCCATTGCCCGCCGAAGAGACCAAAGATCACGCTGAGCGCGAACTCCAAACCGATTGTTGAATGGCCTCCGGTCGATTTCCAGTGATGATGCACTTGTTTCCGGGAAGCGGCGCTCACTTAGCACAAGGCGAAGGGAGCGGTCAAACGCTAGTTTTGGTACTTTGACGGAGGTCAGTGAGACTGGAATCATCCGGGTCAAATTCCAATTTCACTAAAATTATGGTGTGATTTCAGGGAGCGAAAGGAACTCCTACATATTTTTTAGCCAAGCTTGCAGTTGGGGCTGGAGTGCCTGTGCCGCAATCGCTCGATGACTCAATGCATTTTTTTGGGCCGGCGACATCTCGGCCATGGTTCGTTCTGGAGATTCTTGGGGACAAAATAAGGGATCGTACCCAAAACCTTGAGTGCCTTGAGGAGCAGTGAGAATTGTTCCTTCCACTGCACCTGAAGCCCTGGCCACACGCACGGGCTCGCCCCCCTGGCCCCCCGCGCCCGCGCACGGAACCGCCAAGACAAGCACACAGCGAAAGCGAGCACCTCGCTCTGGTGGCGAAATATTTTCCATCTCGCGTAAAAGCAACTGATTGTTCTCCTCGTCTGTTGCCCCCAGGCCCCCATAGCGAGCCGAATGAACCCCTGGTCGCCCCTGCAGAGCGTCGACCTCAAGGCCGCTATCGTCCGCAATGACCGGAACGCCCAGGAGACGACAGACGCAAAGAGCCTTCAGCCAAGCGTTTTCCTCAAAGGTATGCCCGGTCTCTTCCACCTCATAGTCTGGTGCAACCAAAGACTTCATGGAGACCAAAGAGATACGTGGCTCTTCGAAGAGCCTTGTCAGTTCTCTCACTTTTCCCTCGTTTCCCGAGGCTATTACTATCTGCATCACAAGCTCCTCAATCAACCCACTCAATGCCCCAAAGAAAGACCGCGGGACAATTACCACTCAAGAGAGCCCTCTATCGTTGTTCTTTTCGAGATTTTCGTCATTCTGTGCAAGGGGCAGATGCATCTCAAAACAAGAACCGTGAGGTACTACACTTTGATACTCCAACTTTCCCCCGTGGGCTTTAAGAATTTCGCGAGTGACCGCCAAACCCAATCCCGTGCCATGATCTTTTGTCGTAAAGAAGGGATCAAATAGTTTTTCTACCTGCTCAGGGGGCACACCAGGGCCAGTGTCCGCTATCGCAATCACGACCTGACTCTCATGATGCTTGGCTGAGATAGAAATTATACCGCCTTCGGGCATGGCCTCGCGGGCGTTGCGCACAAGATTAAAAAGGGCTTGTCGAACTTGTCCTTCGTCCACACTCACCCAGGGTAAATCTTTCTCGACATCGACGGAGAGCACCAGGCCATGCCCCTCAATCTCCGGCCGCATGAACGAAACACTTCCCTTCACAAGGGCACCGATATCCGCCTCTTCTAAAAGAGGGGTCTTGCGACGCGCCATCGACAAGTATTGGTCACTCAAACGGGCAAGACGCGAAACCTCCTGACCAATGGCGCTCAATAAACTCCGCGACTCCTCATCTTGCGGGGAGATCTCTTCTTCTAAAAGCTCCAGGTTTAAAGCAATTGAGGAAAGAGGATTGCGCACTTCGTGGGTCACATGGGCCGCCATCTTTCCTATTGCCGCCAAGCGCTCCGAGGCGAGTACCTTTTCGCGAGCATCAGCAATGGCTCGCACCATGCCCTCAAAAGTCGCAGAGAGCTCGCCTATCTCGTCTCCCGAATCGATTGCCTTTTGAACGGAAAGATCTCCCGCAGCAACCGCCGCTGCCCTTTTGGTCACCGAAGAAAGGGGCTTCAACACGCGCGAGGCATAAAGAGCCATCAAAATTCCGACCAAGAAGGTCACCCCCCCGAGGAGCACCAAGACCTGCAAGGTTGTCTCCTCTCGTCTTCTGGCCTCCTGAACCAAGTCGTCCATGAGCTCGCGCACACGTCCTTCAAGTTTACCTAACTTGCGCTGAACGCGCAGCCCCGAGACGACCAATGCGTCGCGCTTGATCTGAGCTTCTTCCTCGTCTCCACGGGAGAGCAAGGAAAACATCTCGGATAAAAGGACTGAATCCCCTCGTGCCAAAGCAAAGGCACGCTCCAACATTCTCAGCAATTCGTCCCGAGGAACATCATTTTCCTCGACCCCTTGGGGCAATGCCCGTTCAAGGGCGTTCAGTACTTCCTTCAGGTTCTGTGGACGTCCCACTGCAAGGGCCGTGTCAAACCAAACCTGTGCATCCCGCGGATTGCGCGCAGTAGTTACGTGGTTTAATTGTGAGTTCCATGTATCCTGACTAGAGACCAAGTCCCGAACACTCAGGGCTAGGGGCAAATACCCTTGACGCAATAATGCAGCTTCGGCCGCGGCCTGGCGAAACGTGACGACACTCCACGATGAGGCGCCAAGAAATAGAGAAAGAACGACTAGGTAAGAAAGCAATATGCGCGAGGCAACTGATCGCTGCCTCACTTCTTTTTCTCCGTCTTCTTGGACCGTGTCCCTGACAGTTTTTTACTCTTCTTCTTTTTAGCTGGCTGCTTTTTCGCCGATTCTTGCACTGTCGAGGAGCCTTTTAATCGGACCTTTGCGCGCGCTCCCACGCTCTCCACCGCCTCGGGAAGCAAGATAAGAAAACAAGCGCCACGTCCCGCAGAAACAAGTTCAACACTACCACCGTGCTCTTCCACGATTCTCTTAACAATTGCCAGACCCAACCCTGTACCTTCGCTTTTTCCGGAGGTTACAAATGATTGAAAGAGCCGAGGTCGTAAATCGCGGGGAATACCCGGACCACTGTCCGAGACCCGCAGAGAAAGAGTTCCCTCGGACGCGTCTGCTCGGACCAAAATTGAGCCCCCACCCAGGGGAGCCATTGCCTCCGCTGCGTTACGAATCAGATTTTGCAAAGCGCGGGTGATTCTCTCCGAATCCAGATGAGCTATCAATTTTGGTGCTGTCGAGAGGGTAAGTTCCACACCCTGTTCCGCCAACTCAACCTGCATTTGATCCTGGATATCTCCTAACAATCTATCCACTATCACGCGGCGCGCAAAAACTTGAGTTTCTCCTCGAGCAAATTCCAATACTTCTCGCTGCATGGCACCCAACGCCCGAAACTGATGTAAAATTGCTTCTGCGTAATGCTGGCGGTCCACTCGCTTCGGAGATTCCTCCATCAATTGCACGTAACCACTTATCACCGTCAAGGGACTTTTGAGATCGTGCACCACTTGGGAGAGCAGGCGACCAATGCTCGACAGTCTCTCTTCGCGCTGCTTCATGTGTTTTGCATTGAAAAGGCGCAAGGCGGTTGAAAGGTTAGCGGTTACCAATCGCAGTAGCGCTAAGTCCTCAGCCGTAAAGGGCCCTCCTCGCTTATTTACTAGCGCCAAAGCCCCCAGAGGCGAGCTCTCGTCTCCCTCCAATGGCTCGGCTATCATCGAGTGAATTTCCTCGCCATCTTGCACAAGAGGCGTATCAATTGAGTCCAATTGAATGGGCGTAGACGTATCGATAACCGGCGCAACTATACCGTCCCGCAAATTAAGCTCACCCATTTTAAAGGTGGGGGCGGGCTCCTCTATCTGTCCCACCGGGCGCTCGGCACGCATGAGCGAATACTCAACAAAAGTCGAAGTCTCATCTTCCGACATCACCAAGAGGGCACCTTGAGCGTCACATGCCTTTGCCAAGTTCTCCAACACCGCGCGCGCAAGCTCTTCGTGGGAGTGGGCATGTGCAGTACTACGCTCCAACTCAAAAAGTAACTTGAGGTCGCGCACGCGCCGAGTGAGCTGCTCCTGGGCTTGCTGAAGCTGTTGGTTTTTACGAATAAGAGTGACTAAAAGCCGCGAGTTGTCGATTGCTATCGCCGCCTGCTTGGCGAGAACCGAAAGGATCTCCACATCATCGTCATTGAAGGGCGTGCCTTTCGCCTTATTGAGCACAAGGAGGACACCAATTGTGCGGCTCAAGTTGTTTTTCAGCGGCGCGGCAACTGCAGTGGTCGTCTTGTAGGAAAGTGTTTCGTCCCAATCCGGTTCAAATTCTGAGTCTGCAAAGTCGTCCACGCGCCATGGACGTCCCGTACGCGCCACGTAGCTCAACATGCCATCACCCAACGGCAGACGTATCGGAAACTCGTCATCACTGACCGAGCGACTCACCAATTCTCGTTTTCTTTCATCAAGCAGAAAGAGAATTGCCCGCTCACTTGTCAATAAGTCGGTGAGCTTGCCCAACACCAACTCCACCAGTTCATCGAGCTCCAATGAGGCCCCCAAGGCTCCCGCGACGTCGCGTAGGGCACGCGCTACCCGAGCTTCACGTAAAAGCTCCTTTCGGATATTTGCGGTCAAAGTAATATTGTCGCTACTGATGGGGGCGTCGTGCACGTCGTGCATTCGACCACAGGCCAGCCCGCGGCAAAACCACCTAGACGCTCAGCTGGTCCGCTCCAGCCCAAAACTCATCCGATGAGACCACGTTTGCCTCCGCTCCTCGCCTTAGGTAACAAGTGCTCATGGCCTTGAAGCAGCTCCAACTCCACGTCCGCGGTCGCGTTCAAGGAGTGTATTTTCGAGCTTCCACACAAAGAGAAGCCCGTCGCCTTGGGCTCTCGGGTTGGGTGCGCAATCGAGCAGACGGTTCAGTAGAAATCCTCGCCGAGGGCGAGGAGCTCAGCATCCGTGAATTGCAAGGATGGGCACAAAAAGGCCCAGGTGCTGCACGTGTCGACAGAGTCGACACTCGTTGGCGCGGTTTTACAGGTGATTTTCCTGATTTTCGTATTGTAGAAGCCTGAGCATCACTTCTAGTTCGTGCTGCGCTCTGCCCCACTTTTTCGTACCCTTGTTGGTCTGAGCTTTTGCTTGCTTTCGCAAGCTGCCCAGGCTGCCACGCCCCCTTCCAGGCAAGACGGCAGCGACCCCACTGAGCACGAAAATAGGGCACAAGCACCAGATCGACCCGAGGACATGCCTCTGGCCAAGCTTCCGCAGCCCCCTCCAACGAAACTAGGCTCACCTCGTCCCCTCGCCATTGAGGCTATTGATCGCTTGCTTGCTCAGCTTGTCTCGACTGAGGCTCTTGAGCGAGAACGAGCCTCACGCTCCCTCTTAGAGGCAAAGACAGATTGGGTCTCAGCCATTGCCCGCCGAATTGATCGTATCGCTGAGCGGGCCCAGCGACAAAAGTTAAAAAAACTACTCAGTACCCTGCGTGAAAAAACTCGCAATCGAATGCGGCGAGAGACGGGTACACGAGAAGACACCCCCGACTACCTATTGATCGCCTTAGAGCATGCCGCACCCGAGTCACGAGACTGGCGCGACCTGACCCAGCTCCTCGGACTCAGTCGAATGCTGGGGGCAATCGGCTCCACCGATGGGGTCCGTGAGCTGATTCGCATTTACGTTCGTTTCGGCGAATTCATGCGCATCGACACTCAAAGACAGCTCGAAGAGCTCGACGATCGCGCGTTGGGAGCCCTGATCGAAACGCGCAGACACCCTGCGCCGAACATTGCTAACTGGGCCGAGAAACGTCTCAAACTGCGCAAAAAACTCGCGGTCCATGACGCCGTGCGCACCAAAGATCACACGGCATTGGCCGCTATCCTCGTCGCCCTCGGGCGTACGCGAGATCCTGACGTCACGCGACTTCTCATCAGTTTTGCCGGCACCGAGCAAGCGCAAGTTCGCCACGCCGCAAGGCAAGGTATTGTCCTTCTTGGAAGCGTCTCGTCCTGGCAACTCCGTGATGCCTATCTCAACACCACAGGCAAGCGCGCCCCGCGAGAGTGGACATGGAAACGAACCGCGCGAGAGCTTTTTACAGAATTCGATCGCCTGCGACTCGCCCACGTCTACGCTCTTTACGGCAAAGCAAAAAAAGCCGAAGAAGAAGGTGACCTGCAAGCGATGCTTCAGGGCTACAACGAGGTACTTACACTCAACCCAGCTTTTGAGCGCCGCGACGAGATGGTGCGAGGGTATCGCGCCTATGCAGAAAAATACGCTGCATCAAAAATTGAAGACGCCCTCCTCGCGCTTCAAAGGGCCGAGCGTATCGCCACTGACGACAAAATCCGTCTTCAGACCAAGGCCCGCCGCCTACTGCTAGAAGCCCAACGCCTAAAAGATGAAGGTTTTCTCGATCGGACTCTCCTAGAACGAGCCCGCACCCTCGACCCCAGTCTGAGCACGCAAGCCGCCACTGTGACTGACAAAGCCGGTATCGGGGCGCCCCTCAACCCCACAACCCGCTACCTCGTCGCCGGTGCCCTCTCGCTCATTGCGCTATTTGGTGCCGCCTGGATCCTCCTGGGCGCAAGCCGCAAACGCTCCTTCGTTCCGGTGAAGAAGACCGGGCTCGCAGAGCCCCCAAGCCCTCAAGACACCTCCACCTAAGACGCAAAAGAGCGAGTACGTCAGCGCAACGTAACCGTCTGACGGCGAGCCCCTAGCGGTGGGCAAAGCCCTGCGCTTCAATGAGTTGCGCCCTCAAGTGGCAGGTTTCCAGCGATCCGGGAGCAGCTCGTCAATTTGAGAGGCGGGGTGAGACGAGACTCTACGCATCACATCTGTGAGATATTGTAGCGGATTCACGCCGCAGGCGTCGCACGTCGCGATCAACGAGTAGAGCCCGGCAATGTTCTTGCCAGCCGTCTCGGAGCCCACAAAGAGGAAGTTCTTTCGCCCTAGAGCGACGACACGTAGGGCGCCTTCGGAGCGATTATTGTCGACGGGGATGCGCGCATCCTCGAGAAATCGAGTCAGCTCGGTCCAATTATTGAGGGCGTAGCCGATGGCCTTACCCATGGCGCTCTTCGGCGGGTGTTCGTCTTTTCGAGAGTCCAGCCACGTGTGTAATTCTTTCATCGCGGGGGCGGCCCGCTTCTTTCTGAGCGCCAGATGTTCTTCGCTCCGAGCAATGCCGTGCTCCTTGGCGTCATGCTCCACTCGATAAACTCTGCGGATCAAGTCGAGCGCATCTTCAGCGCTGCTGTCTGCGTCTCTTGCTTCGAATATTTTTCTCCGAGCGTGCGCTAAGCATCCTGCTCGCGTTCGGCCATCCGCGCCAGTGACCGA
>Ga0256845_1000379_pt1 | contig 42740 bp, 35 predicted proteins | sample RiftiametaG_FD_189101 | JGI IMG/M metagenome (GOLD analysis project Ga0256845, IMG submission 189101) | Tube worm associated microbial communities from hydrothermal vent at the East Pacific Rise, Pacific Ocean - Riftia | ecosystem: Host-associated > Annelida > Integument > Unclassified ...
AACTCGGTCGAGAGCGGAGCGACCGCAGTGAACACGGCGTCGACGATCGCCTCGACATCGGCGATGACCTCCCGTAGTTCCCCGGGGGTCCGGTACCACTCGATCAGGTGGAACTCCTGGCTGTGTCTGGCCCCGATCTCGGCGGCTCGAAACACATGCGCGATCTGAAAGATCGATCCCGATCCCCGCGCCAGGAGCTGCTTCATGGCCAACTCGGGGCTGGTGGCGAGGAGCGCGGGCCGCCCGTTCGCAGACGCCGTGAGCGGCTCGATCCACGGCTCGATAGCGACCGCAGAGACACACACGGGCGTGCTGACCTCACGCATTTGCGCAGCACGCAAGACCTTGCGTACTGCGCTCAGGCCCGCGTCCCAGACTTCGACGCGGAGGTTCCAGGGGAGCCCTGGAGGGGACATGGACTCAGTCGTTGACGCGCTCGACGTAGCCGCCGGTGCGCGTGTCGATTTTCAGGCGGTGGCCGGTCTTTATGAACAGAGGCACCTGGAGTTCGAAGCCGGTCTCCATCTTGGCGGACTTGGTCGCGCCCGTGGCGGTGTCCCCTTTGACGCCCGGCTCACACTCATCGACCTTCATCACGACATGACTGGGCAAGGTCACCCCGACCGGGCTGCCGTTGTAGAACAGGATGTCGACACCCAGATTGTCCATCAGGAAGCGGGAGTCGGTCCCGATCAGCTCGGCGTTGACCTCGATCTGCTCGTAGGTCGACGTGTCCATGAAGGTGAAGGTCTCCCCGGCCTGGAACAGATACTCGTAGCCGCGCGACTCGACGTCCGCCGCCTCGAGCTTCTCTCCCGACCGCCAGGTCCGGTCGACCACAGCGCCGGTGATCATGTTCTTGATCTTGCACTTGTAGAGGCCCTGGCCTTTGCCCGGCTTCACAAACTCAAACTGCGTCACCACCCAGGGCTGACCGTTGAATTGGAGCTTAACGTTCTTCTTGAGATCAGAGACGTCCATCGGCGCACGCTGCCTAGCGTCACGAGCTTGGGGGTGTCAAGCGGCGAGCCCCCCTCAATCCCGGCGAACATTGCGCGAATTTGAACCATCTCGGCGCCATATTAATACGGTAATAAATGAGTTTAATAGATTCAAGCTGCTCCGACTAGCCAGGAGAGCCGTCACATGTCATGGTGCCCTTACATTTTCCGCGAACGGAACCGTGTAAATGCGCCTCACCACAAAAGTTCGATATGGCCTCCGCGCCCTGTGCCACGTTGCCTATCGGGGGTATGCCAGTGCCCACGTCATCGCCGAGCAACAGGCAATTCCCTCACGCTATCTCGAGGAAATAATTGGCGAGCTTCGAAAATCCGGATTTGTAGTGGGGAAAAGGGGTCCACGAGGTGGATACCGACTCGCCAAACCTGCTGGAGACATCGCCGTGGCCGACGTCATCGAGGTCCTCAGCACCACCAGCACCCAGACCACCGGCCAGCCCCAAGACGAGATCACACGCTTGGTCGAGCGATCCGTCGACCAGCGCTACGAGTCGGCCGTCGGCTCGGTCAGCCTCGAGGAGCTCATCGGTGAGGCCCGCGAGCACTACCGTCGCCAGTCCGCCGACTACGTGATCTGAGGGAGGCGACCATGCAGCGACCCAACCTGGTCGACAATATCCTCGGGCTGATCGGCAACACACCGCTGGTCCGGATCCACCGAGTGGTCCCCGACTCCGAGTCCTCGGCGACGATCTGGGGCAAGTGCGAGATGATGAACCCAGGCGGGTCCGTCAAAGATCGGATCGCCCTGGCGATGATCGAGGGGGCCGAGGCCGAAGGCATCATTCACCCGGGGGTGAGCACCCTGGTCGAACCGACCTCGGGCAACACGGGCATCGGCCTGGCGCTGGTGTCTGCGGTCAAGGGCTACCGCCTGCTCCTGACCATGCCCGAGAGCATGAGCCTCGAGCGTCGCAAGCTGCTCAAGGCCTACGGTGCGGAGATCGTGTTGACGCCCGAGGACAGGACCATGGAGGGGGCCGTGTCCCTGGCCGAGGAGCTGTGCGCGAAGCCGGATCACGTGATGCTCCAGCAGTTCGAGAACCCGGCCAACCCGGCCATCCACCAGCACACGACCGGGCCCGAGATCATCAGTCAGATGGGCGGCGAGCGGATCGACGGCTTCGTCACCGGTGTGGGTACGGGCGGAACGATCACCGGCGTGGGCGCTGCATTGCGGGAGCACAATCCAGCGGTCACGATCGTGGCGGTCGAGCCGGACTCGAGCGCGGTGCTCTCGGGAGAAGCGCCGGGACCCCACAAGATCCAGGGTATCGGCGCCGGTTTCATCCCCAAGGTCCTCGATACCACGATCTACGATCGGATCGCCCGCGTGCGAGACGACGACGCCTACGGGATGCGCCGCCAGCTCGCCCACCACGAGGGTCTGTTGGTGGGAATCTCGGCTGGGGCTTCGATGTGTGCGGCGATCGATCTCGCCCGGGAACTGGGCCCGGGAAAAAACGTGGTCACCGTGCTGTGTGACACGGGAGAGCGCTACTTCAGCCTCGACGCCTACTTCACCCCCGAGGGTCGGCGACGCTGAGATGGGCACACGCCGTTGCGGGGTCGCCATGACTGATCTGGGCTCCGATTTGGCTACCGATTTGGCTACTCGTTCAGCTGTCTCGGCGATCGAAGAGACCCACTTCATCGTGATCGGCGCGGGGGGCTTGGGCTGCCCAGCCTTGCTCGGTCTGGTCGGTGGCGGGGCCCGTCGACTGACCATCATCGACGACGACTGCGTCGAATCGAGCAACCTCCAACGCCAGGTATTGTACGCGGTCGACACCCTCGGTTGCCCCAAAGTGGAAGCCGCGAGTTGGCGCCTCCGAGCCCTGACTCGCAGGGCCCAACCCCTCGATGTGCAGACCCTCGCCCGACGCCTCGAGGTCGACCAAAATGGCGCACTCGTAGGCGGGATCGCGGCCCTGTCCCCAGGTCGGGCCGCCGTGGTCCTCGAGTGCAGCGACAGCCCAGCCTTGAAATTTGCGGTCCACGACGCCTGCGTCACCGCTGGTGTCCCCCTGGTCATCGGCGGGGTGTTGGATTGGCGCGGACAGGCCATGGCGGTGGCTCCCGACGCCCCTGAGCGGGCCTGCTATCGCTGCCGATTCGAGGACCCGCCCCCGCCGGAGCTCGCCCCCTCATGCGCCAGCGTGGGGGTCGTCGGCGCGGTCGCGGGGGTCGTCGGTCACTGCATGGCCGCCCTCGCCCTGGCTCTCACGGGACCCGACCGCGGGCGAGACTGCGGCCGGCTCCACGACTTCGATCTGCTCGCGGGGCGCTGCGCTGCGCTCGCCCCTCGCGCCAGCCCGACCTGCTCCAGCACGCACCACAAACCTGCAACCTCCGACGGGTCACCCCCGTAGGCACCCCCGACTCCCGACCGAGACCAACACGAGAACCGATATGGCAACCGTCCGCATCCCCACCCCGCTCCGCAAGTTCACCGAGGGCCGAGAGGAGGTCGATATTCAAGGCGCGACCGTCCGCGAGCTGCTCGACAACCTCGAGACCCACCACGCCGGCATCGGCGAGCGTATCCGCGACACCAAGGGCGACGTCCGTCGCTTCATCAACGTGTTTGTGGCCGACGAAGACATCCGGTTTTTGCAGGGCCTCGATACGCCGGTCAAATCCGAGGATGAGATCAGCATCATCCCGGCGATCGCCGGCGGCTGAGAGCACCCGATGGCCGCCAAGCTCCACGACCCCCCCCGGCGCCCACGCGCCGACGAGCAGCTCGCCCGTCGGCCACTCCTGCGACCCAGCCGGGTCGACAGGATCACCGATCTGATCGGCAACACACCCCTGGTCCGCCTTCACCATATCGAGGCGGCATGCCCAGGCGTGGAGCTGTGGGCCAAGTGCGAGTTCAGCAACCCGGCCGGGTCGGTCAAGGACCGGCCCGCCCGACGCATCATCCAAGACGCGCTCGAGCGGGGCGACCTCGAGGGCCGACGGCTCATGGACAGCACCAGCGGCAACACGGGTATCGCCTACTCCATGGTCGGCGCGGCCCTGGGCGTCCCCGTCACCCTGGTCATGCCCGAGAACGTCTCGGTGCCCCGAAAACAGGTCACCGCCGCCTACGGCACCGAGCTCATCTTCTCCGATCCGATGGAGGGCAGCGACGGGGCCATTCTCCTGGCCCAGAAGCTCGTCGCCGAGCACCCGGATCGCTACTACTACCCCAACCAGTACGCGAACCCGAGCAACCCCCTGGCTCACTATCACGGGACCGCCGTCGAGATCTGGCAGCAGACCCAGGGCCGAGTCAGCCACTTCGTGACCGGGATCGGGACCAGCGGGACGGTCGTCGGGACCTCCCGTCGCCTGCATGAGTTGGGTCGGACGACCGGCCGCCACGTGACCTGCATCGGCATGCAACCCGACGACGGCATGCACGGCCTCGAGGGGCTCAAACACCTCCCGAGCAGCCTCGTACCGGCAATCTACGATCCCTCGGTGCTCGACGAGACGATCTGGATGACCACCGAGGACGGGTGGGACATGACCGAGCGCCTCGGTGAGGAAGAGGGCCTGTTCGTGGGCCACTCGAGCGGCGCCAACGTGGCCGCGGCCTTGCGCGTGGGCGCCCGGTTGCACAAACGTGGAGAGAGAGGCGTGGTCGTGACCGTGCTCTGCGACCGAGGCGACCGTTACTTCACGCCCCTGAAGTGGGAGCGACACTATGTCTGGTGAAACTACTTCGGGGGAGCTCGAGCCTGTCCCCGAGATCAGCGCCCGCGACCTCCAGGCGATCTACGCCCACGCCCGGGCCTGCTTCCCCGAAGAGTGCTGTGGGTTTTTGATCGCCGCGGGCGAGTCGGCTGAGCTGGTCCGCTGTGAAAACTGGCAAAATCGCTATCACCAGGTCGATCCAGAGACCTATGCACGCACCGCCGAGCGGGCCTACACCTTCGGTGGTCGGGACCTTCGCCGGCTCGCCGACAGCCTCGACAGCGAGCGACCCGCGACCATCGTCTACCACTCCCACCCGCGGGTGGGAGCCTACTTCTCCGACGAGGACACTCGTGCGGCCGACAGCGCGGGCTGGCCCGTGGACTACCTGGTGGTCGACTGTCAGGAGGATCGGGTCGTGGAGGCGATCTTGTTCCGGCGCGAGGGCGAGGGTTATATCGAGGTCGCACGCTATCCGGGCTCGTGAGCCGTCCGGGCTCTCAGGTTCCCTTCCAGGTCCGCTTTCGACCGAGGTCGACATGCACGAACTCGCTCACGGGGTAGAAGCCGACACCACCTGGGTGAACGTCGAGTAGCCAGTCGTAGAGCACCTTCGTCCGGACTCCAGGGAGGAAAAAATCGATCGCCAGCGCTTTGGTGTGTTGGCTCGAGGTCGCAACCTCGTGACCTTTTTTGCGCAACATCAGGTTGTACTTGGGGTGTCGAAATCCCGAGATGATCCTGACCTCCCGAACCTCGAAGTGGCGCGCCGCGGCGATGACTCGGGCGACCAGCGCGTCCGGGATATCGCCCTCACCGTGGGTGAACCAACACCGGAAAAATGCGCTGCGCTCCGCCTGCAGGTCGGTCCCGGCGGGACCCGAGAGCGCGCGAATCTCGTGGGTGCGGAGGTTGTGCGCCCAGATCGGTCGGTCGGCTCGCTGACCGGCACGCGCGGGACGGCGCTGCCGGCTGGACTCGAGCGCCGTCCGTTTTGCGAGCAGGTAGCGGGTCTTTTTATTCTGGGACACCGACCTCGAGCCGGGCTCGGCGCTCGGCGCCTGAACCAAGACCGCGGCCAAAAACACTGCGCCGAGACCAGACACCGGCAGAGTATAGAAGGCGCAGCGAGATCAGGACGAATGCACCCGACCTGCGCGCACGGACGCCAAGAAGGGGCGGTCAGCGGCCAAAAACTGGTCGAGAGGCAGCGCCGAGGGAGCGAAGGCGAGGACCTCGACACCGGGCTCGGCCTCGATCTGATCTCGCCAGTCGTCCAAATTCCACATCGTTGCGTGGACGTGGAAGACCGCGAGCACGACCTCTGGACCGGGCGGCGGATAGACGTGGTGGAGGATCTCGGCCACCCCTCGAACCTCGAGGGTCGAGGCGCGCGGCCCCCACTCTTCCCGAAGTTCGCGGACCAGGGCGTCGCTAGGACTCTCGCCCCGCTCGACTTTCCCCCCCGGGAGCTCGAGTTGGCCGGCACCGTGCTCCGCCGCCGCGGACCGACGTTGGACGAGCAGTCGACCCTCGAGCCACACCAGCCCGGCAGCGACGAGCAAGCGGGGTTCGGCCCGCAGACCATCCCCCCCGGCGCGCGTGTTTGGGCCCTGAGGGTCCGCCATGTGTTCGATGTTGCCCCAGCCTGGACGCGGTGCAAGCCAGCGCCTATCCTCGCCTCCGGCCATGCGTCTATACGCCAGCAAGATCCCGGCGATCGTCGATTCCGTGTTCCGCGCGCTCGTGGACACCGGTAACCTCGAGACTAGTAACAGGGAAGAGTTCGGCAACGACGTAGAGTCGGTGTTGCGGGAGTACCTGCGGACCAACCGCGACATCACCGAGCGCTCCAAGGACATCCTCGAACAGCGCGGACTCCCCTACTCCGACCTCTACCGAATCCGTCGCAAGCAGGCGGATATGCTCGACTTTGGGATCGGCGACGACGCGATCACCTGGATAGCGACGCAGCTGATCGAGCTGTTCATGCGCTCGCACTGGGTCGACGAAATCTACGTGGACGACGCCACGCTGAGGCGAAATATCAAAGATCTGTTGAAGCGCCATATGCAACACGACGAGGATCTCGATCGGGAGGTCCGCAAGCACCTCAAGCATTTGCAGCAGGGCACCGACACCTTCGAGATCGAGTACCAAAAACAGCTCGACATGGTGAAGCGCAAGCACGGGCTCGACTGATGGCTCATATCGTCGTCTACCTCCAACGCACCGCCCGCGGACTCCACCCCGGAAGTCTCGTCGCCCTTTGTGCCGCCCGTGATATGGCCGACGCTCGCGGAGCGTCGGTGCTCAGTCTGTGCCTGGGCGACGCGGGGGCCTACGACGACGGAACCATTGTCGAGGCCAGTCGCTCTGGGACCGATCAACTCGTGTTCCTGGGCCCAGAGGCCATCCCCAAGCTGTTCCGGCGCCTGGCGCCACGCGCCGTGTTCGCGCCCTTCACCCGGGAGGCGGCTTCAGTTCTCGCACATGCGGAGCTCCCCGCGATGGTCCCCGTTCACGTCGAGGGCCACCTGAGCCAAAAATTCAGCCCCGACACCGTGATAGGAGTCGTCGCCGGCGCCCTGCCCTGGCACGAGGCACCGCTCCAGATCGAGCCGGAGTACGAGGCCGATGTCACCCAGGTCGAGCTCGCTCCTTGGCTGCGCGAGGCCTCCGAGTCGGCAGCGCCACCCCAGACGGAGCCGCCGCCGATATTTTATGTCGCCCCCGAGGGTCTCGACTCGGACACAGAGGCTGCCCTCCAGGCCTTGGGCGCCACCCCCCAAGATGCCGCCGACCTCGGGTTCAACCAACCGGACAGCCCGCGCAGGGCGACCATCCTGTGGTTCGCCAGCGATGCCCCCTCCCTCTCCCTCCCCGAGCAGCTCCACGACCGGGGTCCCGGCGTACGGCTGTTGGTCCTGATCGCCGAGCGAGCACCCGATGGCGGCGTCGACCCGAGCTGGGAGACAGCCGACCTCGTCCTCGTCGGTCCTCATGCCGAGACCGTGGGTGAGTTCAGCAAGCTGGCATGGAAGACCATGTTCGCCTGATTCAGGCGGCCCATCCTCGCCTGCTCCAGGCGCTCTCGACCCTGGCTCCTCGCACAGACGGGTCGTTGCCCTCCGATTCAGCGATCCCGGTGTTGGTCGCGGCCTCGATCGAGGCCGATCCCGATCCCGCCTGGCGATGCCCCCACCTCGAGATCCAGAGCATCGAGGATGGCAAACTCGGCCGCGCCCTGCGGGCCAACGGTGAGCTGGCGACGATCCTGGTCACGCCGACGGTCGGGCCGACCCTCCTCCGGGCGCTCCGCGATCACCCGCCGGTGCTCTTGATACTGACCGGCATCGCTAGCCCAGAGCTCATGGAGGATCTCCAGGGCCTGTCCACGGGGCGGCGACCCATGGCGCTGCTGGGCCCAGGAGCCCGTATTCAGATCGACGCGGAGACCTGGCGCCGGCCCGGTGCCCTGGTGGCGATCGCAGGGCAACCCGGTGAGCTGACCCTCCTCGTGGCCGCGCTCGAGGCCAGGCTCGAGGCCAGGCTCGAGGCCAGGCTCGAGGCCAGGCTCGAGGCCCCTGGGGTTGCCCTCGCCCTGAGCCCGACGCCGCCCTGGCTGCCCGCGTGGCTCCGTGCCCCCGCCCTGAGCGGACGAGATGTGGTCGGCTATGTGCCTGCGGCCGCCCTCGATCCGAGCTGGCTGGAGTGGATGCGCGAACTCGGTGCCCGGGAGTCGCGGCAGATCCTCGTGCCCCTGGGGATCCCCGAGTTGCCGCTCGAGGCCCGACAGGCGGGGCTCGAGCGGGCTGTGGTCGGGCACGCCTGTGAGCGCTGGACGGGCCCCGTCTACCCCGCCCCACAGGTCTTGGCCCTGCTCCAGGCGGCCGACTCCGAGCCCGATCGGGCCGCTGCTGCTCGCTCCGAGAGCGGGAGCGGCGAAAACAGGCAGGCCCTCGCCCTGTGGCGACAGGCGCGGCGAGCCCTGCCCCGGCTGGGGGAACGCCTGGGTATGCAGGCCCCCGACCCAGCGATCTCCCAGCTCATCCCGACGGCCGCGTTCTTGGCTCAGCGAGCCCTGCTCCGAGTTCGCACGGCTCGCACCTTGATCGCCACCCATGAGACCGAGGTCGCCGACCTGGCCGAGGCCGACCCCGATCGAGTCGCCCGCGCCGACGTGGTCCTCGAGGGCGCGGCCGAGGTGCTCTCGGACCACGAGAGCAAAGTGGTGCTGCGTGGACACGGGGTCGAGGTCACCCGTCAGGCCTTCGCCACTTCGGCGAGCGGGGCCGCGACCTTCGCGGACAAGATCGGCTACCCCGTCGTGCTCAAGGCCCTCAGCCCGGATCTTCGTCGCAAGCGGGAGCTCGGGGCGGTCGAGCTCGACGTCGCCAACGCGGCCGCAGCCAAGCGCGCCTACAGCCAGATCGTAGCGAACGTCGAAGAGCACGCGCCGACGGCCCAGCTCGACGGCGTGATCGTGGCGGAGATGGCCCCTGCTGGCCGAGACCTCCGCTGCGGGGCGCTTCGGACCGCCGATGGCAGCGTGGTGATCTTCGCTCAGGCGGTCCTCGACGCCCCCACCGAGGCGATCTTGGCCCCCTCTCCCCTGAGCGCGCGCAATGCTCTGCTGCTCGCCGAGGCCGCCCTCGCGGCGATCCCCCTGCCCGCCCGGAGGCGAGCCAGCGACCCGGACGTCCGGGTACTCGCCAAGCTCTTGGCCACCATCGATCGCCTGATCCGACACACGGGTGAACGCCTGCTTTCGGTCGACCTCGCCCCTGTCCGATTGTTGGGGGCCGAGGTCGACCGGCCCTATTTGACACTGGACGCCCGGATCGTCCAACGGCCTCACCTGGAAGGGCTCTGAGCCCTGAGCCCTGCTAGACTGCGCCCTATGATGATCACTCTGGGTCGGAACTTGGGATGCGCCACGTTGGCGATCACGCTCGCCGCCTGTACCCCCGCGACCGGCGGCCAGGGTACGGACGCCGATGGAGAGAGCGACAGCGGCGAGGCCGGGTCGACCTCGACGTCGACCGGGTCCACCGCCGACGACACCACCGAGACCAGTACGACCGAGTCCGAGTCTCAGGAGTCCGAGTCTCAAGAGTCCGAGTCTCAGGAGTCCGAGTCTCAGGAGTCCGAGTCTCAGGAGTCCGAGTCTCAGGAGTCCGAGGACACGGGGCCCCAGGGTTGCGTGGCCTACGAAGCCGAGGTTCAGCTGGAACTCGACGGTGAGGGTGTGCCCCCGTGCGGACCAAACGGCTTCATCGCCAAGATCGCCTCCGTCGACGGCGAAACCATTAGTTTCCAGAACTGCCAATCTTGTGGCCAATGTGGAAACGACGATCCGATCTGGACACTCGAGGTCAGCCAACCCGACTCAGATGCGGAGCCCGTCTTGGGGTCGGGCACCTGCGTCGAGATCCGCCTGACCAGCGAGGGCCAAGGTCCAGGCTGTCACTACACGCGGCTCGACGTCTCACTTCCGTCCACCGATGAGCTCCTCTATTCGACCGGATCCGTGATCGCTGCTGCGTCCGAGACCGAGACGCTCGTGGTCGAGCACGGAGTCCAACACGACAGTTGCACCGAGGTCTGCGCGGACTGGACCCTCTACGACCTGAACCTCACCCTCAGCGACGACGACAACATGACCACGACCGCCGTGACCTTCGAGACGTCGGCCTTCGCCACCCTGAGCGGCCAAGACTACAAGCTCTACGCGTGGGCCTCGTGGCTGTTCGACCCGATTGATTGTGGCCCGGGCGTGCCCCCCATGATGGTCTCTTGGACCGTGCTCTTGAACAACTGAGCCCGCTCAGGAGAGCCCGCGGGCATGATCGACGAGGGCCTCGGCTCGGTTTCGGCTCGGGTCGTCGAGGACCCACTCGAGCAGCGCCGCGAGCGTGACGCCGAGCGCGGGCCCCGGAGCGCAGACCCCCGCGGCGATCAGGTCCCGACCTTTGATGGCCAGCTCCTTCCCGGTGAGCGCCGCCCCCTCGAGGTCCGCGTCCAGGGTCGCCCGCAACGCCGGGCCGAGCTCGAGCAGGGCGATGCCGTCTTCGAGGTAGGCGCGACCGAGTTTGGCGACGGCCCGACGGACCTCGCTGGGGTCGTGCTCGTCGCCGTCTCGAGTCAGGGCCTGCTCGAGGCTGTCGACGGTGGGCCCACACAGCTGGAGCAGGCGCGCGCGTTCGTCCCGGCTCGGCTTGAGGGCCTCGACCACCGCCTCGACTCGGGCTCGCTCGACACCGGCCGGACGCAGCAGCCTGGCCAGTCGCAACAGCGGTCGCGCCGGCAGGCGATCGACAGCCGCGAGGGCTTCATCGCGGGCCGACTCGGAAACCGGGAGCAAGACGACATCCCAAAGGCCGGTCTCGATCATGGGCCGCAGCCCGAGCGAGGGCTGGGGGGCACGCAGGAGCTTGAACAGCTCGACGTGGACCCGCTCACCGCTGACCTTGGCGAACACCTCGAGCGCGCCGGCGATCGCCTCGCGCGTCTCTGCGGCCAGGCGAAAGCCCATGGTCGCCGCGAAACGAACGGCCCGCATGGTCCGCAGGCCGTCCTCCGCAAAGCGCCGACGAGGATCCCCGACCGCGCGGATCAGACCCTCGCGCAGGTCGTCGAGGCCGCCGAAGGCGTCGGTGAACACGGCGTTGATCGGGTCCCAGGCGAAGGCGTTGATCGTCAGGTCGCGCCGGGCGAGGTCCTCTTCCAGGTCCTCGAGAAAGCGGACCTCGCTCGGGCGGCGGCCGTCCTCGTAGGCGCCCTCACCCCGAAAGGTCGTGATCTCCACGGCGTGGCGCTGATCTCCACGGCCCGACATGACCGTGACCGTGCCGTGCTCGAGCCCGGTCGGAATGGTCCGAGCGAAGAGGGCGATCACCTGCTCGGGGGTCGCGTTGCTGGCTACGTCCCAGTCGCCCTCGTCCCGACCCAAGAGCGCGTCTCGGACGGCCCCCCCGACCACCACACCGTGGTGGCCGGCCCCGTCCAGACGACGCAGGACATCCAGGATCGCTGGAGGAATAGAAATCCCCTGGAGGCGCTCGCGCGCCAGCGCAGGGGATAGAGGTGCCGAGTGCGTACCCACAGGCACGCGAGCTTAACAGGATGCGGCTCAGAAGGTGTAGAGCAGGGTCGCGCCGCCGAACAGGCCGACGTGATCGCCGATCTCGAAGCCGAACCCGGGACCCGAGGTCTCGGCTGCGGGGATCTTGCCGTTCGGATCGTCGAAGCCGGGGTTGGCGTCGATCTCTCCGTCTTCGTTGGCCAGGCGCGTGCCCGGGTTCCAGCGAAAGGCCGCGCCAAACTCGGGGATGATCGAGAAGTTGTGACCGAGGTTCAGGGCCAGAGCCAAAGGGATCTCGGCGGTGAACTGGAGCGGATCGTCGAGGTTGTTGGGGACGTCGGCGCTGTTGACCGCGTGCTGGAAGCCGAGCCGACCGCCGACACCGAAGTCGGCGCGGAAGGGCATGGCGCCCGCCGGGCGGCCGCGGACCCAGTACATGGCCTCGATGCTGGTGCCGATGTAGGCGACGGTGCGGGTCTTCTTGTCACAGGCCGCGGCGCGCTGATCGACGCAGTCGGCGGGGTCGTTAGTGGGATCGGTGTAGCGGTAGCTGAAGGTCGCCACACCGAGGTTGAGACCGATGTGAAAGTTGTCGGAGATGTTGTAGCGGACGTTGATGCCGTTGAGCCCGGCGATCGTGCGTGCAGCACCGACGCCGAGGCGTCCGGCGAAGTCACCGTTGCTGACGGCCATCCCCTCGGTGCTGGCGCTCACCCCTGCTCCGGCAGCGACCTCGCTGTTGAGGACCACTACAGAGCTGGACTCGGCCTCTGCCTCTGCCTCCGCCTCGACCTCGGGGGTCACGGGCGGGTCAGCAGCGAGGGCGGTCGAGGACACGCAGAGCGCTGCGATACCGAGCGCGGGAGCGATGAGCTGGCGGAGCATGCCCACCGTTTAACCGAGCCCTCCCGACGCGGCAAGCGCGATGTCGAGAGTGGACCCGCAAATCTCGCCCCTCGGCGCGAGGCCTGCCATTATCGAGCCGACGATGGCAGGCCCATTCACGCTCGACGATGAGGAACACGAGGCGCTCGACACCTTGGATGAGCTGGCCGTGGCCGAGACCTGGGTCGCCGCGCGCCTGGCTCGACCTGGAGACAGGGAGGCCCTGCGCGAGGTCCTGAAAGGGGCGGTCACCGACTTGGGTGAAACCTTGGATTCGGTCGAAGAGGCCGCACTGCGGGCCCGTGCGGCCTTCTCTCGGATCTTGCCCGAGGTCGCTCTGCGGGTCATCGAAGCGGCGCGCACGCTGGCCCTAACAGGGACGCCGGACGCGGGTGAGCTCAGCATCGAGACCCTCGAGCGCGCCCGCGCCGTGGTGACTGCCGACCCGAGCTCAGCGGCCTCTCTGGGTCCTGCGATCGAGATCACAGGGCGGGCTCTGGGGCTCCAGCGAAGCGGCGTGGCCTGGGGTGAATTGATGGTCATGGGAGAGTCGGGCGCGGCCGCGGCCGCGCCCGCCCTGGTCGAGACCGGGGCGGCGATCCTCGATCGGATCGCTGTGGTGACCCACGCCACCGACAGCCAGGGCACGAGCTCCGAGACCACCCCGTCGACGGCCCTGCGGATTTTTCGGAGCGCGCTCATGCTCGACGCCGGGCCGGACCTCCAGGCTCGTGCCCTGGCCACGGACCACCCAGAGCACGCGGATCTGGCCAGGGCCATGGTCGCGGCCCTGGCCAGTGAGGGCATATCGAGCGCGGCCACGCTGGTCGGTCGCTTCGACAACGCCCGCGAGCTCCGCGAGCAAAACGGGTCCCCGACCGTCGACACCGATGGTCCCAAGCGCAAGTTCACGCTCATGCACCTGGCCCTGGCCGTGCTCGTCCTGGGCCTCACGGTGTGGCACTACTGGCTGCGCTGACCCGGCTATGTCGCTATAGAGGGTCCGAGCCCCGGCTCGGGTCGGGTTCGAGCACGGCCAGGGCCAGGGTCACCAGGGCGATCCACAGCGCCGTACCGGTCGACAGGTGCACCAGCTGCATCCACCCGGGCGCCGAGAGGACGATGTTGACGACCCCAGCGCAGAGCTGGATGAGCACGAGGACTGCGACCAGCTTCGCCGAGCGGCCCACCCAAAGGCGTTCGGGAAACTCGGGCTGGGTGATCGTCAGCCACAGGAGGTAGAGGCCCACGCCCATGGCGAGCAGGGGGTGGACGATCCGCATCCTCTGGAGAAAGTGGCTGGTCAGACCTTGGTCGGCCTGGAGGTGCTCGGCCACGCCACCCTCGCTGAGTACCGGGTAGAGGGTGTCTCCCAGGGCCGTGACCGCGCCGCTCATGGCCACGACGATGACCCCCCCCAGACCCGCGAGCAGGTACCAGAACTTCGGCCCGGCGCCCCGCAGTCCCAGGCGTGGCCGGGTACCGCGATTCGATTCGCCCCCGAACCACGCGGCGACGGTCATGGCTCCGGTCAGCAGACAGGTATTGGACAGGTGGATGGCCATGACCACGGCTCGGGAGGCCGAGTCGTTTCGACCGACCAGCTCGAGGAGCACCAAGCCCGCACCGATGAGGGCCTCGAGGATCATGAACACGGTCGCCAGCGCGACCCCCCAGCGCACCGGGTGGCCCCGATCGTAACGTCGCAGGCCGATCACCAACAGTACGAGCACGGCGACCAGGCTCAGCCCCGAGGTCACCCGGTGGGTCAGCTCGATGACCGTCTCTACGGTCTCGGGCCGATGCAAGACCTCGCCGTGACAGGTCGGCCAATGCTGGCCACAGCCCGCCCCGGAGCCGGTGATCCGCACCCAGGCCCCAAACACGATGACGGCGAAGGTGTAGGCCAAAACCAGCCACGCGAAGCGGCGAAAGTGGGACGGGCGAGGGTCGTGGGGCACGGGCCGGACTCCGGCACGGACCTTAGCAGCCAGGCCCGGCGTGGACCATCGGAGGGACGGCCGGGCTCGGGCTCACCAGTCGTTGCGAAAGGGCAGCAGGTGCTCGCGCAGATGGTGGTAGACGCGGGTGGTCGCGCGCACGTCTTTCGCGTTGTAAGCGGCGATCATCTCGAGCTCCCCGCGCGCGTAGGCCGGCCCGACCATGGAGCCGTCCATCTCGTCCTTGGGGCTCTGGATGCCCAGCGCCCAACAGACCACGTCGAGGGAGGTCGCCCCGGGGCCGAAGCGACCCGAGCCCAAGAGTCGAAAGAGGTCGAGGTGCGGACGCAGGGAGTAGGGGCTCGAGAGCAGGTCGACGCGGGCGGGCACGCCGTGAACCAGGGACCGGACCTGCAAAAATGGCACGTCGAAGCCACGGCCGTTGTAGGAGACGACCAGCTCGGCCGAGTCGGCCAGGTGCCAGAAGCTGCGCAGGAGCTCCGCCTCGCTCATGATCCGGATCCACGGGGGATACTCGGCGTCCTCCCGACCTGGGGGCGCGACCGCGAGCACGGTCACCGGCGTCTCGGTCTCGGAGTCGTCGCCGTCTCCCTCTCCGATCGCGATCGAGACGACCTTGCCGAAGTAGGGAGACAGGCCCATGGCCTTGTCGGTGTCGCCCTGCATGCGCTCGGCGGCCTTGCTCACGGCCCTGGCGATCGCCTCGGGCTCGGCGCTGAGGTCGATGGCCGGGACGGTCTCGATGTCGAAGACGAGGGTCTTGCAGCGCAGATCCTCGATCCGCTCCCAGCCCGGACCCCAGATCGCGTCGGGGGTCCATTCGTCGGATTCCCCGAGCACCCGCAGTCGGGTCACGGTGAGCTGGATGGCGTCGCGGTAGCTGCCGACGCTGAACATCAGCTTGAGCACGGCCCCACCTTGCTGACCGATCTCGCTCAGCTTGGCCTGGGTGGCCTCGGCGTAGGCCTTGGTGTCACCCCAGATCTTCGCGGGCATGCGTGCGCTGGTGTCCCCCACGACCAGGTCGAAGTAGCCCTCGCCATTGCGATCGGTGCCGTGACGGACGCTGCGCAGGGCGACGTGAGCCGTGCGCAGGGTCCCCACGGGGAGGCTCTGCGCGTCGACGAGGCGATCGAGGTGCGGTGGAGGCGCGGCCATCGTCCCGCAGAGTCGCCTACTCGCCCAGGGGGGGCAAGAGCGGGCCTGCCCCAGGACGGATCACAGGCGACGGCCCAGGCTGTGATGGCCGGGCCAGGGCCTGGTCGAGATCCCAGACGACCTCGTCGCGCTCGTTGAGCACCCTGGTGAGGGCGTCGCCGGAGAAGTAGGCCATGTACCCGGGTGGGAGGAGCATGGCATCCAACAGGGCCGGCCGACGCTGGAGGATGGTGTGGACCGGGAGCGACTCGACCTCGACGCCAGGAACCACGCCCGACAGGGGCGCGACCCGCCAGCCCGTGAGCCGCCCGCCGGGGCTGCGTACCCGGACCAGGAACAGGTCCTGCTCCTCGAGTACACCCCGAACCGTGAGCACGTGTTGGTCGAAGTCGATGGGCTCCCCAGCCACGCCGACCCGCTCGAGGACCGCCCGCTGACGGCCGAGGACCTCCAGCGAGACCGAGAGCTCGGGGCGGGTGTTGGACTCGGGGTCGCCGTCGTAGTCCGGCTCTCGAACCACGAGGCGCTCGCCGTAGGGGCCCTCCACGCTGAAGGTCAGGGTGGTCCATCCGATCGGCAGCTGCGTGCGCGCGCTGATCTCGACCGACTCCGCGCGCAGATCTTCGAGCAGGGTGAACAGACGCTCGACCTCGAGTTCGAGGCTCGGGTCGGCGGTGACGAAGACCGTGCGCTCGCCGTAGGGCAATGAAAAAATCCGGGTTGGGCGGCTCTCCCCTCCCCCGTCGGCCGTTCCTGAGGGCGGCTCGGTCGGACCTGAGCCGCCCGAGTCCCCGCCCGCGTCCGCGCAAGAGAGAGCCAGAGAGAGCGCCAAGATCCAGGGCCGAGCGCGTCGCTGCACGGCCTCAGTATCGCCTACTTTTTCGGGCCTGGCCCGATTCTGCCTCCGGCTCCGGATCGGGTTCGAGGCGCCCGCTCGCCGGCCGCCAACGCAGGCGTGCGGCGCCGCTGGGGCCGAGCTGTGTGTGCACGACCGAGACCTCGACGCTGCGCCACGCGCCTGCGTTGGTGTCCGGGTCGCTGACGGCCAGGCACAGGTGGGCCGCGGTCAGCCTGCGGATCGCCCGGAGGCCCGCGACCGAGAACCCCTGCTCGGGTGCGTCCACACTCACGAGCACGATCAGGCCCTCGCGCCGTGCGAGCTCGGCGAGCGCGGCGAGGCGCTCCAAGGTCCGCGCCGGATCGGACTCGAGCGGCGGATCGAGATCGTCGAGGACCAACACCGGCCACACACCCACCACCCGATCCCCAGCGGTGTTTGGATCGGCCGCAGAGGCGCGCAGGCGCTCGCCCAGGCCAACGCTCAGCGCTGGCGACAAACGTGTCCCAGCCGGGCCTTCAAAGAGCGCTCGGCGATCGAGGAAGCGCTGGCGACGAGCCAGCGTGGGCGCCCAAAGCCGATCGTAGTCGGTGAACAGCGGCCCGCCGTCCTCGGGTCGATCCGGTGTCTGCCGACCCGCAGCTGCCCTCGGATCGCGGCCCGCCCAACGCCCGAGGGTCCGGGCCCGCCACCTCGACCCGACCCCGTCGCCGATGACCAACACGGGCGTGACGAGCTCCCCGTCGTGGTCGCTGAGCGCCAGGCCATCCCCGAGCTGAGCCAAGATGGCGCTGCGACCGACACCACCCTCGCAAGCACTGAATACGGCGAGGTCTCCCGGGCGCAGATCACCGATCAGGGCCCCGAGGCCCGCGCCCAAACCCGCACCGCTGGGACCTGCACCCGGCCAGCCGGGAAGCCGACCGAGCTCGAGCCCGGGGTGCAGAGCCTCGAGCTCGCCCCGTTCGGGACCCGGCCTGAGCGGGTCTCGGCTCGGGACCCGAGCGCGGACCGATCCCTGGTCCCGAGCCAGCTCGATTCCCGGACCGGGCTCCAGATCCCCCCTCAGATCGCCCAATTCAACCCTTGATGCCGCCGCCAACTCATCGGGATCGAACCAGATCTCTCTGTCTTCGAGATCCCTCGATGGGCGGGCGATCGCTCGAGCGCCGAGCTGTATCGGCGCGCTGGATCCAAGCTCCGGATCGCCCCGTAGATCCCCAGGTTCCTGCAATTCAAGTTGCGGCGGGATCGCGGATCCCCACGCCTGCTCGGGGATCTCCGACGAGCTCGAATCGGGCGTGGTGCTGAGGTCCGTGGGCCGACGCGGCATGTTGGCGATCTTAGATCATGGCCTGGGCCGCGCGTCCAAAGGGTCGTCGAAGGCCATTGCAGTTATGTGTCGAATACGCCAGAAAATGGACAGCACCGATCGCACCGTTACCGTGCCACTCATGCTCCTCGCGCTAGCAGGTTCAAAGGGTGGGACCGGACGGACGACGCTGGCCGTGGCCCTTGCAGCCGAGGCTCAACAGCGTGGCCGCCGGACCTTACTCGTCGATCTCGACCCTCGGGCAGACGCCCATGCTTGGTCGTTGATGGCAGATTTTGGGGCTCCCCCGACTCTGGCCCTGGCCTCGGGCGGCGCCGGACAGGCCGAGCGTCTCCGCGCCCTGTCTTTTGGTCACGACCTGACTGTGGTCGATACGCCGAGCGACCCGGAGGCCCTCGAGGCCGTGCTGGAGGTCGCTGAGCTCGTACTCTTGCCCTGTCGGCCGAGTCCCCTCGATGCCTGGGGCGCTGCCGACGCCGCGAAGGCCTGCCTCCGGGCCCGGCGGACCAACCCCCGGCTCCAGTTTGCGGTCGTGCCCAACGCCTTGGATCCCCGGGCCCTGCTGAGCACCGCCCTGTCCCGCGATCTCCAGGCCATGGGCCTGCCCGTGCTCGATGTCCGCATCGGCCGGCGGGTCGCCCATCCAGAGGCCATGGCCCACGGGAGCACGGCCAGCGTCGAGGCCCCAGGCAGCGCCGCCGCCCACGATATCCGCGAGCTCCTCGACGCCGTCGAGGCTCTCCAGGCCCGCTGCGGCGCGGCCCGGCACCTCTACCACTGAGCCCGAACCCGCTGGCACTGAGCTCGAACCCGCTGGCACTGAGCTCGAACCCGCTGGCACTGAGCCCGAACCCGCTGGCGAGACCATGGGGTTACCGGGCTGAACCTCAGGCGGATTCCCGACCCAGAGCGGCCGCGTCGACCACGTACACACGGCTGCGGCCGGCCGACAACGGCCGGACCTGGATCTCCACCCCGACCCGCTCGGCGAGACCCGGGACATGGGAGATGACCCCGATCTGTCGACCCTCGGCCTGGAGCGCGTCGAGGGTGCTGACCGCGACGTCGAGGCTGTGGGGGTCGAGGGTGCCGAAGCCCTCGTCGATGAACAGAGAGTCGATGCGGCAGTCCTCGGCGGACAAGCTCGCCAGCCCCAGCGCCAGCGCCAGCGAGACCAGGAAACGCTCGCCCCCCGAGAGCCCGCGGATGCTCCGGACCTCATCCCCGAGGTCGTGATCGACGAGCTGGAGCTCGAGGTCGGCGTTGGGGACCCGGGCCAGGGAGTAGCGGGGCTTGAGGTCGCGCAGCTGGGTATTGGCCTGCAGGAGGAGCAGCTCGAGGGTCAGGGACTGGGCGAACTTCTGAAACTTGACCCCACTCGCGTCGCCGATCGCGTCGCGCAGCTGCCCCCAGACTCGGGCGTCGCGCTCACAGACCTGGAGCCGAGGGGCCAGCGAGGCCGCCCGCGCCTGGGCCTCCCGATCTTCGAGCAGGGTCAGCTCGACCTCGGACAGGCGCCTGCGCAGGTCCCGGTCCTGGTCCTCGAAGGCCTCGAACTGGACCCGGGCCTGTCCGGGGTCCAGCTTGGGCTCACCGCCGGCGCGGTGGACCGCAGCGACCCGCTCCCGCTCCCCGAGTACGGCCCGCTCCCGGTCGACGGCGGCCTGTTTTCTGTCGAGGGTCTCGCTGGCCACGCGCCGCCAGCCCGCGGTCCACAACCCCTCCTGAGCGAGGAGCTCGGCGAGCACCTCGGCGTCCACCCCCAGGTCTGTGCGCAGCCGATCCTCGCTGGCGGCCTCGGCGTCCCGCTCCAGGCCCAGCTCCTCGCCCCTGGCCTCGTGCGCACGCGCGCGGGTCTCGAGCGTCCTGTGCTCGACCTCGTGTTTGGCCACCGCATCCTTGGCCCGGTCGCGGCGGGCCTGGGCGAGCTGGACCTCGCCCTCGAGCTCGCGGGCGACCTCGGCTGCGGGCCGACCTTCGAGCAGCCGGCTGCGATCTCGAGCGAGCCCTTCGGCGGTCTGGGTCTGGAGGCCGACCTCGCTGGTGAGCTCGGCCCGGGACTCGTCCCGGGCCTGGATCTTCGATGCCCACTGGGCCCGCTCGACCTCCCGAACGCCGAGCTCTCGGGCCGCGAGCTCGAGCTGACCCCGACGGCCACGGTACTGGGTGCAGGCCACCTCCAGCTCGTCGATCAGCGTGGAGCCCCGCGTGTGCAGGAGCAGCTCGCTGGCCGACCGAGCATCCTCGCCGGACCGAGCATCCTCGCCAGGTCCCGCCTCGGTCTCGAGCGCCAGACAGTCGACCGCCGCGGGCACAGAGCGGTCGAGCTCGGGCTCCCGCTCCACGATGTCTCGATCGAGCAAGGTCTCCCGCTCCTGCGCGTCGCTGAGCTCCCTCTGGATCCGGTCCCGCTCGCGCTCGGCCGCAGCCGCGAGGTCCCGCAGGCGATCGCTGTCGAAGTCACACTCGTCGCGCCGGGCCTGGCGGGTCCGCTGAGATTCACGGAGCTGGTCGACCCGGGCCTGATCCCGGCCCAGGGCCCGGCCCAGGGTCTCGATGCGCTCCTCCAAGCTCCACAGCGCAGATTTCGAGTTGCCTCCCTCGAGGCGCTCGGGCAGTGGCCCACCAGTCCCATCAGTCCCACCATCGCGCGGAAGCGGGGTCGCGAGCAGGAGCAGCTGGGGCCCCGCCGGTGCAGCGCCGACCAGGGCCGACTCGCCCTTTTCGGCCTCCGACTTCGACCTGGGTGAGCTCTCCGCCTCGTTCGGGTCGCCCAAGATTGGACCGGCCGCGAGCGCCTCCGTCCACTCGAGTTGGAGCTTGGCGCGGACGGCCGCGCAGGCCTCCCGCTCACCAGCGATCGCCTCGAGCCGCTGTTCGGCCAATTCGGCGCGGCTCAAATGTTCGCCCTGGGTCCGCTGGCGCTCGTCCCGGGCCGCCAAGAGCTGCCCGACCCGGGCGCGCTGGGCCCCGAGGGCCGGGTCTGTCGGGTCCTCGGGCACCTCGCCGTGCGCGTCGCCGACCCCAGCGTGGTCGCTGTCGCCAGGGTGCTCGTCCGACCCACACAGGGGGCAGGCCTCCCCAGGCCGGAGGTCGGCCCGGTGTCCACTCAGGTCTCGGACCGCCTCGATCCGACGTTGGGTGCGCTGGGCCTCGGCGAAGCTGGCCTCGACCTCGGCCAGAGCCCGCTCGCCGAGTGCGGCGGCCGCCCGCCGCCGATCCAGCTCGGCCTGTTCCCGCCCCCCCTCGGCCTGGAGATCGGCGTCGGTCTCCCGGGCCCGAAGCTCGGCCTCATGGATCCGCACGAGTGTCGCTACGCGCCTGCGGGCCGCTTCAATCTGGCGCTGACGGGTGCGCAAGCTGGTCTGGGAGGGCTCGTCCTCGAGGTCCCGGTCGACCTTGCGCAGCGCCGCACGGGCCTGCTTGCGCAGCTTCCTGGCTCGGGTCCAGGCAGCCCGGGTGTCCTCGACCTCGACACCGACTTTGGCCAGGGCCGGGGTCGCCACCTGCGAGCGCTCCCGAGCCTGCTCGCGCGCGCTCAGATCCCGCAGCTGGTGTTGGACGAGCATGCGGATTTGGGTCCAGGCACCGACCAGCGCGGCGAGTGGCACGCGCTTCGCCAGCCACGCTCGATGCAGCTCGTGGCCCTCGCGCAGACCCGCGACGGCTGAGGCAGCGGCCTCGAGTTCGACCTCGGCGGCGGCGCGCTGACGCCGGGCCTGATCGAGCTTGGCGCGGAGTTGGACACGGACCTCCTCGAGGCTCGCCCGACGTGCATCGAGGTCCCGGGCGGCGTCGAGATCCGGGGCCGCTCTCACCCGCCTCTCGCTGGCCAGGGCCAGGGCCTCCGTCGCCCCCTCGGCCTCTCGAACCAGGGTCTCCCCATGCTCGAGCATGATCTGCAGATCGCCCACATAGAAGGCCTGATCGCGCTCGTGTTTGCGGTACTCCGCGTCGACACGGGCGAGCACCTGGATCTGTTGGCGCAGCGGCGCCACCCGCTCGACCAGGCGCAGCCGCTCGGCCGTGTCGTCGTCGGCGGCGAGGGCCCGTTCGGCGCTCGCCAACGCCGCCCTCGCCAGCGTCGACGCCTCACCCAAAGCGTGGGCGTCCGCGTACCAGCGCAGCGCGGTCTCGGCCGCGGCCCGACCCTCGAGCAGCGCGCCCCGCTCCCGTCCGAGCACACGGGCACGCTCAGCGTGGCGTTCTCGCTCGGCGCTCGGGAGCAGAGCCAGCCGGTCCCGCTCTCGACTCAGCTCGCTCAGCTCGCGCTCGGCCAACTTGGCGCGCTCGAACGCAGCTCGGCCCAGCGCCCGGTACAGGCCGGTGCCCGTCATGCGCTCGAGCAGGGCCGCACGCTCGCCGCCGTCGGCCTCGAGGAACGCCGCGAACTCGCCCTGAGCCAGGAGCACCGAGCGGCGAAACTGATCGAAGTTGAGGCCCAGGCGGTGCTCGATGGCCGCGAGCACATCCCCCTTGCGGTCGGCCGCGACCCGCTGGCCGAGCCCCCCGCCCATATCGAGGGCCCACAGCTGCATCTGCTGAGCCTGGATCCGACCCTGGGCCCGACCTCGAGCGCGACGCACCGTCCACCGTGCCCGCCAGCGGTGCTCGTCGACACCCAAGAAGTCGACCTCCGCCCAGCCCTCGACCGCACCGTGGCGCAGGATCCCGCGCACATCGTTGGCGCGCAGCCCGACTCCGCTCGCATCCTCTCCCCCGATGAACACGCCGCCCCGGTCCCCGAAGCGGGGGGTCCGATCGAAGAGGGCCAGACAGATCGCATCCAAGAGGGTGGTCTTGCCCGCGCCCGTGGGACCGGTGATCGCGATCAGCCCGGCCTTGTCCAGGGGCGGCGCACAGAAGTCGACCGCGAAGTGGCCCGCCAGACTGGCCAGGTCCCGGCCTCTGACCGCAAGGATCTTCACGGTCGATCGCCCCCGGCACGGGTCTCGGGTTCGGGAGACCCTGGGTCTCCCTCGCCGACCGCGAGCGGCGGGAGCTGGGCGAGCGCGGGATCCCCCTGGGCGATGGCCTCGCGCAGCTCGTGAAAGGCGCCGATCAACACCGGCCCCGGGTCCTCGCCGTAGGCCCGGGCGTAACAGTCCACAAACACCTGTTGCGGGTCGATGCGGTCGAGGTCTCGGCGCACGGGGAAGTCGGCGAAGCTGCCCCCCTCCCCGGCCTGCTCGACGCTGATTTTAAGCAGACGGACAGGCCGATCCCGGAGCGCAACATCGATACTCTGACGCAGATCCGGCTGGGGCTGGTCGAGGCGGACCCGGACCTCCAGCCACGGCCAGTGCGCCCGGTCCAAGCTCTTGTCCAAGCTCAGGCCCTGAAGTTCGAAGAGCACCTGGTCGAGCGGGGCCGGGCCGGCCTCGGGGATGCGCAGGACCTCGACCGCCCGCGGCACCACGATGCTCTGACACAGGGCGAGTTCGGGCCCGTCGAAGCTCAGCAGCAAGACCTGATGTTCGTAGTCGGCCTCGGTCAGGGACAGGGGAATGGGTGAGCCGCTGTAGCGGACCTGCTCCGACTGCTCGACCGCCTGAGCCAGATGCAGATGGCCCAGACCCACGTAGGCCCACGCGTCGGCGAAGATCGCCCGGGGGATCGCGTGTTGGTTGCCACCGAGGATCTTGCGCTCGGACAGCTCAGAGAGCGCCGTGCCACGCATGTAGAGGTGGCCCGTGGCGATCAGCGCGTGGCCGGGCTCGGCCTGGGTCTGGGCGGCCTCGAGCGCCGCTTCGTAGAGCCTGGCGACACCGTCGATGAGCGGGTCGACGACCGGATCGGCGGGTGTATCCCCGACTTCGGCATCCCCGACTTCGGCATCCCCGACTTCGGCATCCCCGACTTCAGCCTTCACCCGCGGCTCGGGGCTCGGCAGATCGGCGACCCGCAAGAATGGGACCGCGGCGAGCTGCCCCGCGACCTCACCGCTCGCGTCGCTCAGGGGCACGATCAGACGGGCGGCGTCGAGCTCACCGTCCGCGCTCCGAGGCAGGCCACCGACCACCCGAACCTGGGCGAAGGCCATCAGCGGCGCCATCGCGTCGAGGCGCAGGGCCGAGTCGTGGTTGCCGGCGATGATGACGATGTCGAGCGCGGGCAGGCGCCGCCGGGCGTCCGAGAGGAAGGTGTTGAGGTCGTGGATCGCCGAGGCCGGCGGGTTGGCGGTCTCGAACACATCCCCAGCGATCAGCAGGGCGTCGGCTTTGGTCTGGTCCAGGGTGTCGAGCAGCCAGGCCAAGAACGCCCGGTGCTCGACCTGTCGGTCTCGGCCGTGCAGCGTGTGGCCCAGGTGCCAGTCGCCGGTGTGGAGCAGTCGCAACATGAGTGACCCTGAGTCCGCGGCCCCGAGTTTGCCTGAATCCGCCGGACCGCCGAGAGAGCTCGGCACGCGGCCGGGACCCGGCGGCCTAGAGCTTGCGCAGCTGCATGATCTCCCCGGGCGCCTTGAAGGTGTCGCCGAGGTTTTCGGCGGTCTCGCAGGCTCCGGGGGTACCGGCCTCTTCGCAGGCGCAGCTGGCTCCACCGAGACCGCCGCAGGAGCCCCTGAGCGGCTTGTCAGAGAAGATCACTCCCACGGCCATCCCTGCCATGAGGGTGGCCATGATTCCGAAAGTCAAAAGCACGATGGTCATGGCGTGAGGGCTTCGAAGGTGGGGGTGCTGCGGGTCTCGTAGCCGTCGGGTGTGCGGACCAGGAAGTACGCCGCGAGCCCCTCTCGGGTTGCCAGGGCCAGCCCCTCGTCGGGACCGAGGACGTTGAGGGCGGTCGCCCAGGCGTCGGCCAGCGCGGCCGAATCCGGGTGGACGACCGTGACGCTGGCGAGTGTATGCGCGATCGGTCGGCCCGTCCTCGGGTCGACCGTGTGCGAATACCGAACACCGTCTTTTTCCCAATAATTCCGATAGTCTCCGCTCGTCGCCATGGCGGCATCGGTGATCGGGAGGATCGAGTGGAGCGCGCGAGCGCCCTGGGCGTCCGCGCTCGGCCGCTCGATGCCCACGCGCCAGGACTCACCGTCGGGGTTCGACCCCCGGACCCGGATCTCGCCGCCGATCTCGACCATGTAGGCGTCGAAGCCCCGGGCCTCGAGGACATCGGCGACCCGATCGCAGCCGTGGCCCTTGGCGATCGCCGAGAGATCCACACGCAGGCCCGGCACCGACTTGCGCAGGGTCCCGGCCTCGAGATCGATGCTGAGTTTGTCGTCGCCGACACGCGCCCGGAGAATCTCGAGCTCGGCGGCCGGCGGCTCGCTGTGCACGGCCTCGCCCCCCCCCTGTCCTGGGGGTCCTGGCGGCCCGAAACCCCAGGCGTCGACCAGGGGTCCCACGGTGATGTCGAAGGCCCCGCCGCTGCGGGCCGTGACCTCCCGGGCCATGCCGACGACCTCGAGCAGGTGTGCCGACGCGGGCACATCGACCCCGGCCGGGCCCGCGTTGAAGCGCGAGAGCTCCGAGTGCTCGAGGTAGGTGGACATCTCCAAGTTGACGGCGCTCAGCTCGGCCTCGATCTCGGCCAGGACAGCGTCGAGTTCGGCCGCCTCACGCCTGGCCTCGGGGACCTCCGCGAGGTTCAGGATCACGCTGTAGCGCGTGCCCATGGTCGGACCCCGAAACGCAACCTCGCCGTCTTCGGCGTGCAGTTCCCAGGTCGCACCGCCGCCCATGATCTGGCCATGCTCGACGGCCGGGGCTTTGGGCCAGAGCAGAAACACGAGCCCACCCAGGCCGAGCAGGCCGAGCAGCACGATCGAGCGCAAGCTCCGACCGGCGTTGACCGTCGAGTGTGTGCGGGGGCCCTCACTCATGGCCCCGACCCTACTGGAGCGCGTATCGATAGACCACTCGCCCGCTCGCCATGGACGTCGGCGGGGCGCTGGCATATGACCTGTGTGTGGCCGCTGGCGTCCACCGCCCCCCTCCGAGCCTGCTGACCCTCGATCGGGTCGCGGCCTTGTTGGTGTGGATGTCCCCCCGGGCGCGCCTGCCCGGCCCCCTGCTCGAGCGTGTGCCGAGCTTGGTCGCCAGCGCCGAGCGGGCGATCCGCGGCTCGGAGCACCACTACATTCTCGACGGCCAATACTGGCTCCCGGCGCGCGTGGCCTCGGCCAACTGCATGTGTGAGAGCCACCGCGAGCACCGCTTTTGTGAGCACCGAGCGGCGGTCGTAATCTTGGAGCTGTGGGCTCGGGAGCAGGGCCGGGCCCTGTTCGAGATGCCGACCTGGCAGCTCGAGCTCGACTACCTCCTGCGAGACACGGACGAGGAGGCGGCGCTCGACGGCCCTCGGCGGGCGATCCGGGCGGACCGGGCCTGTCGCCTGCACGTCTCCCTCATGCCCACCGGCGGCTACGTGCACGGCTTCGACGTCGATATACGCCTGATCCGAGCCAACAAGCGCGGCGACGGCTGGCTCAAGGCGATCAAGCTGCCCCGCGGTCGGGATCAGCTCCTGGCCAAGGCCAAGCCCAGCGAGGCCCAGCTGCGTGTGTTCGAGCTCCACGAGTCCCTCGACGAGCTGCGCAAAGTCGACGGCTTCGCCAGGCGGGCCCCCAAGCTGCGCGCGCGCCTGGCCCACGATCTGATCGCGGCCTTCGCCCTCGCCCAGACCCAGGGCGACCTCGATCTGGTCTACGAGGACCTGCCGATCACGGCCTCGGTCACCCCCTGGCAGCCGGCCATGCGTGTGGGCCCGCGCGCCGACGGCCAGCTCGAGGCCCGGTGGATCCAGGGCCTGCTCGACCGCTGGAAGCTCGAACCCCCGATCGTCCTCACAGAGGCCGGGGTCCTGTGCCCGCTGGCCAGCGGCGTGCCCACCCACATCCTCGAGCGGGTCGGGGAGCCGCCCGTGGTGCTCGCCGCCGGGGCCTTCGACGACCTCGCTCGCTCCGTGTTGTCGCGGGCCCAGATCCCCATCGAGATCCTCGATCCGGATCAGGTCGGCGCGACCGCCATCGATCGCCGCGAGGCCCGGATTTACCTGGAGGAGCGCGGCGAGATCCTGCGTGTCCGAGCGCGCCTGGCCTACGCCCTCGCCGACGGCCGCTGCCTCGAGGTCGACTCGGACGACCGGGCTCCCCTGTCGCTGGGTGAGTCTCTGACCCTGGTCCGGGACAGCCGCTGGGAGCGGGCCCGGTGGGAGGAGATGGGCCGCTATATCCGGGTCACCGCCACGGGTGTGGAGCTGATCGCCGAGGAAGCCTGGTCGTTTCTCATCGACGGGCTCCGCGACCTCCGGGCTCGAGCATGGGTGATCTTCGGGGAGCCGGCCCTGACCCACAACCGGGTGCTCAGCGAGACGCTCAGCCCGCGCCTGCAGATCGGCGAGAGCACCGATTGGTTCGAGCTCAAAATTGACTTCCGCAGCGGCGACCAGGGCCTCGACGCGCCCGCCGTGATCGCCAGCTGGCTCGCCGGGGAGCGCTTCGTCCGGCTCCCGGACGAGCGTGTGGCCGCGCTCCCCACCCACTGGCTCGAGCGCCACGGCCAGGCCGTCGCCGAGCTGGTCGAGCTGTCGAGCGAGGGCGACGGGAGCGGGCGCCTGGGTGCCCACGCCCTGCCCCTGGCCAGCGAGCTCCTCGACGAGCTGGTCACCGACGACCCCGAGCAACACGCCCGCGCCGCCCACTGGCGGGCCCGCGCCCGGAGCCTGCGCGCGTTCTCGGGTGTCCAGACCCGATCCCCGCCGCCGGGGCTCGACGCGACCTTGCGCCCCTACCAGCTCGAGGGTTTCGCGTGGCTGTGTTTCCTGCGCGACCAGGGCCTGGGCGGCTGCCTGGCCGACGACATGGGCCTGGGCAAGACGGTCCAGACCCTGGCCCTGCTGCTCGATACCCATAAGCCGGGGACAGAGAGCACGGACCCGGGGTCTCCCGAGTCGGCGTCGGCGCTCGGTCTGCCGTCCCTGATCGTGTGCCCGACCTCCGTCCTCCACACCTGGCGCGAGCAGGCCGCTCGCTTCGCCCCGGGGCTGCGGGTCCACATCCATCACGGCACCCGACGGGGCATCCCCCCCTTCGCCGAGGTCGACGTCATCGCAACCAGCTACGCCCTGCTGCGCCACGACGCCGAGCTGTGGCAGGGCCAGCGCTTCCGCCATCTGATCTTGGACGAGTCCCAGGCGATCAAGAACCCGGACAGCCAGATCTCGAAGGTCGCCCGCAGCCTCCAGGCCGCCCACCCGCTGGCGCTCAGCGGCACTCCCATCGAGAACAACATCATGGAGCTGTGGAGCCTGTTCGAGCTGCTCATGCCCGGCTTCTTCGGGTCCAAGAAGCGGTTCCGCAAGCGCTGGGTCGACCCCATCCACAAACGCGAAGACGCGGCCGTGCTGGCTCGGCTGCGGCGTCGCCTCAAACCCTTCATGCTGCGCCGGCTCAAGCGCGAGGTCGCCAGCGAGCTGCCCCCGAAACAGACCCAGGTCCTGCGCTGTCGCCTCGACAAGGATCAGCGGGCCCTCTACGAAAGCGTGCGCGAGACCTACCGCAGCACGGTCATGGGCGCCGTCGACAAACAGGGCGTGGGCGCCTCCACCCTACACATTCTCGAGGCCCTGACCCGCCTGCGCCAGGCCTGCTGCCACCCCTCTCTCCTGCCCTTCCCCGAGGCCCAGGCGATCGCCAAAGCGGGGCGGGCCGCGAAGATCGACCTGCTCATGATCATGCTCCGCGACGCGATCGCGGGCCGGCACCGCAGCCTCGTGTTCTCGCAGTGGCCGTCCTTCCTCGACCAGGTCGCCATCGCCCTCGACCACGCCGGCATCGCCTACCTGCGCCTCGACGGCCGAACCCGGGACCGCTCGACCGTGCTCGAGCGCTGGCAGGATCCGGCGGGCCCGCCCGTGTTCTTGATCAGCACCAAAGCCGGGGGCACGGGCCTGGACCTGACCGCGGCCGACCACGTGTTTCACATGGATCCATGGTGGAACCCGGCGGCGGAGGACCAGGCCACCGACCGGGCCCACCGCATCGGCCAAGATCGACCGGTGATGGTCTACAAGCTCGTCGCCGCCGACACCGTCGAGGACAAGATCCTCGAGCTCCAGGCTCGCAAGCGCCGCCTGTTCCGGGCCACCGTGGACGCGGATCGGCTCGAGGTCGACGCCCTGAGTCGCGCGGACCTCGAGGCCGTGTTCGACCCCAGCGGCCACGCCAGCGACTTCGATGAGGGGGATGAAATCGACGAGTTCAGCACGCTCGATGACCCGCAGGTCCCCCTGGTCGAGCCGAGCTACGCCGCTCCCAGCGTGATCGAGGTTGGAGAGCTGGGCGCGTTCGCGGAGCGACACAACACGGAGCAGCCCCAGGCTGAACCCCAGGAGTCGCTGGATCCCGATCCTGCGCCTGAACACCCCGAACACCCCGAACACCCCGAACACCCCGAACAGGGCGCCACCGTCATCGACCTGTTTCCGCGCTCCAAAACCTGAGCCCGCGCCGGGAACCCCTACCTACGTGTCGCCTCGCGCTGGGAATACGGCACGTGGATTTATCAACTGCGCTGGGACCGAGCCGCTACCATGGGCACCCGCATGCTCGCTCGCCTCGCACCGTCTTGTCTGGCAGCGCTGCTGCTCTGCTCTGCCACCGCCTGCACCGACGACGCGGCCCTCGCCGAAGCCGAGGCCGCCCTCGCCGAGGCCCGCGAGTCTGTGCTCGACCTCGACATCGCGCTCGAGGCCATGGAGGGAGAGCGCGACAGCCTCCAGGCCGCCCTCGAGACCTGTACCGGCTGCCGTGGACAGGTCGTCGGATCCCTGGAGGCCTACGGTCGCTCGGAGGCCTACGCCGAGTCCACACGCGAGACCATGGACGAGGCCAAGACCTGGCTCGCGGCCAAGGTCAAGGCCCGAAAGCGGCGCTCCAAAGCCAAGTTCGCCATCGTCCTCGACATCGACGAGACCGCCCTGAGCAACTTCCAGCAGCTCGACGAGACCGACTTTTGTTATGTCCCCAGCGAGTGGGACCAGTGGGTCCAGACCGGCGAACCCAAGCCCATCCCCGGGGCCGTGGAGCTCATCGATTTCGCCAACGCCAACGACGTCGCCGTGGTCCTGATCACGGGGCGCAAAGAGCCCCAACGCGAGGACACGGAGCGGGCACTGCGGGCCGCCGGCGTCGACGGCTGGCACGAGCTGATCTTGCGCGACGAGGCCGAACGCAAGATCTCGGCCGCCGACTACAAGAGCGCCCGCCGAGCCAAACTCGAGGCCGAGGGCTTCACCATCGTGTTGGCCATCGGCGACCAAAACAGCGACCTCGAGGGTGGCCACGCGGAACGCACCTTCTTGATGCCGAATCCCTTCTATCACATCGATTAGGGCTATCTGAGGCGGCTTTCGGCGTCCGGCAGCCCCCCTCGTATCCAACTTGACGGAGCCCACGCCCCCCGGCCACACTCAGCCGCCTCGCCCGGGTGGTGGAATCGGTAGACACGGGGGACTTAAAATCCCCTTCTTTCGGGAGTGCGGGTTCAAGTCCCGCCCCGGGCACTTTCCTCTCGCTGCAGCGTGGACAGGTCATCCACTCGAGATCAGTTGAAGCTCGAAACCCGTCGACTTGGTGACGGACTGCGCTTCGACACGATAGACTCCGAGCTCGAGGACCACCTCCACCGGTTGATCCTCGAACGCGGCGGCCGCTGTAAAGGCGCCGGCGCCAAGGCCAGAACAGCGTTGCCCACACGCGACAATCGAGGCCGCGCCGAACTCGGTCGACAGTGTGTAGGTACCTGGTTGCGAGATTTCGACGAGTTCTTGTTTGAGGTAGATCTCGACCTCATCTGTCACCATGCCTACGACGCGGTCATCGCCACACCCTCCAGGGCCCTCCATAGACCAGATCCCCTGGGTCCAAGGTAGAGGGGCGCCCAGACAAGTGGTGATTTGACATGCCGGCATGCCATCGGCTGCCGACAACAGCTCCTCCAAGGTCAGCCCCACCGCGCCAGGGAACATTTCGGAAAACCCGCTGGCGCTCATCTCCGCTTCGACCATATCCCACAGCGCGTGAACTGAGCTCGCCCCTTGCTCGAAGAGGATCCAATAGGTCATATATGCCCCCACTGTGTAGACATTGATATCGTCTGCGGCGGACTCGACCTCGACCAGATCTGCGAGCTTCTCCGGGTCGACCTGGACCGGCAACCACTGAGGAAGCTCGTCGTCGAAGACCGTCGCCAACCCCTCCTCGAGCAAGGGGGGCCGGCGGTCCCAAACGGACAGATGGATGGCATGAACAAGTTCGTGTTTATTGAGAGGAGAGGTCGCGTAAACCGCGATCCCTTGGCCGGAGATCTCCGCACACGCCGCGCCTCCGGGTGGGCAATGGTCCGCTATCTCCGCGGCTTGGAGCTGGTAGTAGGTGATCGGTAGCAACTCGCTGTCGTCGATCTGTAGCGCACCCGCGACCGCCCGTACCCACGCCTCGGACTCAGTGACGGTCGCCGGGCAGATCTCGGCATTCGATGCATAGCGAATCAACTCTCCCTCCAACTGGATGGGCGGCAGGTCGTTGTCCGGGCTGCTGCACCCGAGTACCCCGACGCCGAGACATACGAGTATCGTTCGCACGACGGCCCCGGCTGCCCAGGGTCGGAGGCCGGAGTTGGGGTAGAAAATATTCCTCATTCGCATGCGGGCCCCGAGAGTACCTCAAAATTGTGAGGCCCATCATAGTCGCGGGCTCCCCTCGAGTCGATTGCCAGTACCTCCACCACATGATCCCCGACCGGCAGCACATGGCCATGCGATCGAGGCACACCATCGACGATCCACAGGTGGCCCTCGATGTCGTTGTCGGGATCAGTCGAGGCCAAGTCGTCCGAGCTCAAGCTGTAGCCACTGACAGTGTCACACCGAACGGATCCGCCAAGGTTGAGCGAGGCGACAGGCGGACCTCCGTCGACAGCAAAGTTAGAGTCCACCGCCGCAGCCCCGTTCGGAACCGGGAAATCGTACAGCAACTCGAACGAGTCGTCGGCTAAATCGTAGTGACCGTAGACCACTGCATCGTTCACTACGGGCGAAAACTCCCAATCACCGTCGCCATATCCTGAACATGTCACGCAGTTGCTCTCGACCGTAAACCCTATACGGATAGCCAGAGTCCCCGGAAAAAACGCGACGTCGCCTGTAGATGGTCGCCAAACAGCGTATGTGGACGTCAATGCCTCGATTTGAACATCCTTGACCACCTTGGGCTCATCCATGATCGGAGACAGATTGAGCCAAATGTTCCAATCATCCTCCATGTTGCCGGCCTTGAACGCGGCGAGGTAGAAAGGGCAAATGTCATCGCCGCACTCGGATGCTGAATACTCCGCGTAGCCGTTCAGGCTACGGGTGTCATCGTATCCAGCGCCAGTGCCGGAATCCATGTCCAAGGTGAGTGTCGTGTTGGTCGTCGACGAGTGAAAATCTGCCTGTCGTGTATTCGCAGCGAAGACGCCTGCTGCTCCACCGAACTTCGAACCGAGGCCCCAAGCGACGGTGTCCCCGTCGAACTCCTCATCACAGTCTCCCGTGAGCGAACAGCTGAGTGCGAAGTAAATCGGTGAGCCGCTTCCTAAGTTCCAGTTGATCTCGCTCGCGTCATCATCCCCGATGATGGCATCTGGAACGACGGTGAGACAGTTGGAACCTGATGGTGAATCAGGGGTCCACAAACCCGTAGAGAACCCGGTCCAGTTGGTGTCTTCGCAGTTGTAGGCGGAAACGATGAGTTCATCATGTTGTGAGGCTGTGACGCATGCGTCAGAGCACAGTGAACGAACCTCTGTGTCCCAGTTTGAATAAGGGGTGCACTCAGCACCCCCCGTCCCCGTTTCGGATGAGCAATACCAATCATCGAAAATATCGAAGTCTGGACCGATGTTGGCCGCAGATGCGCAGACGCCAATCGCGCCCGTTTTCTGTTTCATCTCAAAGCAATCTGGGCCTGGACAAGTCACAGGGACCGTCCACCAATTTTGGTTAGGCGGAGAATTGCCATTATGGCATATCAACCAAACGCCATCATTCGGGGTAATCGGAGCGGGCGGCGTATCTTCGACTGTGCTGCAGCTGGAGGCCAGCACCAAAATTGCGTAACATACCCACATCGCACCTGTTTTCGAGCCCACGAACAGTCCATCGCACTACTATGCTACAATCACAACATTAAAAATGTTTGTCATGACCGGCTGATGGGGAAGCGCCTGTCACGGTGGAGTATTACTGTCATGCCGAATCGTCGAAATGTTACAGTTCGGTGAAATTGTTGCAGCGAAGACACATTATGGGAACATAATATTCATCTTCTCTTTGACGTTACTGTCTATTTGGATGACGCCGATGTGTCGAGATGCGGCGCATCTATGCACCAATGGGTGTCAGTAGCCGGTTCACTGGCACTCAAGAAAAAATGGCCACCGAATCACTCTGCTGGGCGATTAGGCACTCGACACTCCACCAAAGCGGGTCGGGAAATCTGCATCCGCGGCTCTCAATATGATCCGATGTGTCGGGGAACTCTCATGTGACAAATACTTGGCTCACCAAGCAGACCCCGAAACTTCGCCATGTCACGACCCAACGCTGGAGATTCTCAATCTACCTTGGAAGCGGCGACCCGTTCGAATTCGGTATGCTACGCCACATTCGCCAGCGTTGAGCATTCGAATCCGCGTTGGATGACCTGAAGATTGTCCAGGATCGCCGCTCGCGTCGGGTCGTACTCGTTCTTCCGCTTACCAAGATAGCGGGCCCGGTTGCCTTGCCGCTGACTCACATGGTCGAGGGTGTGTTCGACCGGGACGCGCTTGCGCAATCGGGCGCGCCATTCGGCGGAGCCTCTGGAGTACACGCAGCTTGGCCTGCAACGGCTCGTTGGCGCGATGCGGAGGCCACGGCCTCGGTCCGAGGTCGTGCACTTCGACTTGAGCTCGCACGCATAGCAGGTGTTGGGCTCAAAGCAAGCGAGCTCTCCAGAGGGGCATGGGCTGGGTCTGTCCGCCGGGGCAGGGCAAAGTCGAGCTCGAAGTCGGTCTTTGCGAATTCGTCGCCGTTGGATTGTCGCCAAAGTTTACAGATGCCATCGGTCATGAGCTCGGGGACGTCCGAGCTCCCGACGTAGCCAAGCGCCGAGAGGAAGTCTCCATCGGACTCGTCGCCAAAGCTCGCCCAACCACCCCGAGCGACTGGAAGCGCTCCCACACTTTCGACGGCATCGTGGGTCCATGACCGTTCGTGGCACCGCCGGCCGTGCACAATCATCACACGCCTCGGCCGACCGGGGGCCCAAGCCGGGATCAACCGAGCGCAGACGAGCGTCGGCGACGGATCCCGAACAAACCCAGGATCCCGAGACCCAGCAGGCCCGCACCGGGGGCGCCCCCGACTGAGCAGCCCTTTTCGCCCTCGTCGGCCGCACCTCCATCGTCTCCGCCCGCATTTCCGCTCTCTTCCTCTCCACCGGCGTCGGTCTCGACGTCGCCGTCGGTCGCCTCCTCTCCACCGCTGTCGGTGGTCTCTGCGGCCCCGCTGTCGCTGTCACCGCCCCCCCTCTCTCCGTCGTTGCCCCCACTCTCTCCGTCGCCACCCCCACTGTCCCCACTGCCGCTCTCTCCACCTCCGTCCTCGTCCTCGGCCCCCTCACCACCATCGTCGCCGTCGCTGGTCGAGGTCCCGTCCTCGCCCTCGTCGCCCGTGCTCGTGCTCGTGCCCTCGTCGTCGAACCCCTCCTCCCCAGACTCCTCGGTCTCGAACTCTTCGCACAGCTCGAGCAGGCCCTCGCAGATCTCCAGGAGCTCGGCCTCGCTCAGGCCGTCGTAGTTGTCCCCACCGGTGCTGCCAGTCCCCGACCCGCCGTCGCAGGTGCACGACTCCTGGTCGAAGCCGTTGTTGGACACAGAGCAGGTCCCGAAGTCGTTCGAACACTCGACCTGGGCAGCGTGGGCCTCGGGCGCGAACAGCGTGAGGCCGAGGGCCAAGCCCGAGATCAATGGAGAGACACGTCGCAAGTGCATATCTCCCTTGTGCCACTGCGCGACGTTTCCGATCAGGTGAACTCGCAAACACTGTTCGGCCGCCAGAACCGTGTTCGGGCATACTCCAGTGATGGCCCGAGTCACCTTCGGCCGAGACTTCGGCGCGATCGAGGTCCCGCGCCAGACCACGCTCCTGGCCGCCGCTGGCAGGGCCGGGGCCCCACTTGGCAACGCGTGCCGCGCCCGCGGCGTGTGCCGGGCCTGCAGTGTGCTCGTGCTCGCCGGGGCCGAGCTGCTCAGCCCACCCACACCGCTCGAACAACGATTCGGCCTGGAGCAGGGCTGGAGGATGGCCTGCCTGACCCGGGTCGCCAGCGCGGGCGAGGTCGAGCTGTGGACGCCGGGTTGGGGCGGCTGGCCCGACCCCAAACCCGAAGCGTGATCGCCAGGCCACGCGCGCAGACAGATGCGCTCTTGACCGTGCGCGGTGCTCGGCGAAATAACAAGCGGCCGGGGCATGGCCGACAACACGAACTCGAGTTTGGTCGATGTCCTTCGCGCGCGCGCCGAGGCCCACGGCGACCGGCCCCTGTACCAGCGCTACGTGGACGGCGCAGTCGTAGAGAGCCTGAGCTACGCGGCGGCCGACGCCCGCGCCCGCGCCCTGGCGACGATCTTGCTCCAGCACGCGCAGGTCGGCGACCGGGCCGTGCTCCTGTACCCCTTCGGGCTCGAGTACCCCGCGGTGTTCCTGGCCTGTCTGTACGCCGGGATCACGGCCGTGCCCGCGTTCCCGCCCGACAAGCGGCGGGCGGTGGCGACCCTGCCCCGGATCGCGGCCATTATTCGAAACGCCGACCCTCGCCTGATCTTGACCACCCAAGATCTGGCCGAGACCGTGGCCTTCGTCCGCGCGGAGGCCCGAGACCCGGAGGCCCTCCAGATCTTGGCGACGGACGACCTGGGCAAGGACCCGGATCCCAGCGTCGTCGAGGCCCTGGCCAGCCGGTGGCAGCGACCCGACAGGCTCGCCCGGGAGCTCGCTTTTTTGCAGTACACCTCGGGCTCGACCGGGACCCCCCGCGGGGTGATGATCGGCCACGACAACCTCTACGCCCACCAACGCCTGGCCCACGAGAAGTTCTGCCAGCCGGAGGGCGCGACCACGGTCAGCTGGCTGCCCTTTTATCACGACATGGGCCTGATCGGCTCGCTCCTCTACCCCCTCTATCACGGCGGAACGAGCGTCCTGATGTCGCCCACGGCGTTTCTGCGCCGACCCCTGAGCTGGCTGCACGCGATCAGCTCGCTCGGGGCCCAGGTCAGCACCGGGCCCAACTTCGCCTACGAGCTGTGTGTGACTCGGGCCAAAGACCAGGACCTGGAGGGCCTCGACCTCTCGAGTTGGACGCTGACCGTCTCCGGGGCCGAGCCCCTGCGCCCGGCGACCATCGATCGCTTCTGCGCCCGCTTTTCCGGCGCCGGCTTCAAAGCCCAGACCTTCATGCCCTGCTTCGGGATGGCCGAGACCACCCTGATGGTCAGCGGTTGGCCGCTCGACCGGGCGCCGCACTTTCGCAGCTTCGACAAGGGCGCCCTGTTGGCGGGTCGGGCAGAGCCGGCCGAGGACCCCGACGGCAGCTCGGCCCGGGCCTATGTCTCCTGCGGCACCCCCATGCGCGATCACGAGCTGGCCATCGTCGACCCCGAGACGGGGGCTCGCCTGCCCGAGGGTCGCGACGGGGAGATCTGGGTGCGCGGGCCGTCGGTGGGCCGGGGCTACTGGGGCGACCCGGCGACCAGCGTGCACCGCTTCCGCGGCCGGATCACCGGCGAGGAGGAGCACCCGCGCTGGCCGTGGTTTCGGAGCGCAGACACAGGATTCCTCTACGCGGGCGAACTCTATGGGACCGGGCGCCTGGCCGACGTCGTCGCCGTGGGCACGAAGCAGCACCAACCCCACGACATCGAGTGCGACCTCAGCGAAGGGCCGACCCCGCTGACCAAAGAAGCTGTCTTGTTTTTGGGCCGTGGGGAGCACGGGGAGCCCCTGGCCTGCCTCGCCGCGGTCGGACGCCGAACCTCGTCCGAGCCCGAGCGCAGCGCCCTGTGCGACCGGATCTACGAGCGGGTCCTCGAGCAACACGGGCTGGTCCTCGACCGAGTGCTCCTGATCCCCCAGCGCAGCGTGGCCAAGACCACCAGTGGAAAGCTTCGCCGCTACCGCTACCGACGCGCGTTTCGGGACCGGGAGCTCCAGCTGCTGTGGGTACGCAGGGCCGAGCCCGAGCCGACCGAGTCCCCGGTGTCAGTGTGAAGCAGGCAGGGCTCCAGGCTTGGGCTGGAGCTCGGTGAGCGCCGCGAGCTGACGGTGGAGCATGGCTGGGGGCATGAGCCCATGCTCGCTAAATGCCCTCAACACCCGCAGGTTGACGTCGGTCTCAAAGGCCTTCTCGTACTGGGTGTCGAGCACGTAGGCCTTGAGGCGCAGGCGCACGGACACGTAATTTTCGGAGATGACCTGGGCCACGTGCACGACCACGGGCTTGGGCAGGTAGATGTACCGGCTGGTGATCGCGGCCTCGTTGACGATGCTCCGGGCGAGGGCCACGTCCTGATCCACCCCGACGTGGAAGTCCATGACCACCTGCATGAACAGGGCTCCGTAGTTGCCGTTGGAGGTGATGTCGTTGAGGAACTTGTTGTTGGGGATGGTCACCACGTTGTCGTCCAAGGTCACCACCCGCACCGAGCGCAGGCCGATGGCCGTGACGTCGCCATACTCGCCACCGAAGCTGATCCGATCGCCGACCTGGAAGGGCCTATCGACCATGATCATGATCCCGGCGATGAACGAGGCGACCAGGTCTTTGACGGCGAAACCCACCGACACGGCGATCGTGCCCCCGATGACCGTCAGGATCTTGTCGTCGAGGCGAAAGCTCAGCAAGACCACGGTCACAGCCGTGCTCACGTAGACGCTGAACTGAAAGATGGTCGCGAACTTGTGCAGGAGCAGGCGCCGGTTGGCGAACTGCTTGCTGAGCCGCTCGACCAGATCACGGGCGAAGCGGATCGTCAGCCAGGCGCCGAAGATCACGACCACGGAGGTCACGACCCCGCTCCAGCGGATCATCTGGGTGAACTGGGAGATGACCTCGGCGTCCGGGACCATGTCCTCCTCCGGCCCGGCCCAGGCCAGGCTCGGCGCCAGCCCGACCATGAGTGCGGTCGTCAATTCGAGGATCGAGAACCGGCCGAAGTGGCTGGAGAGAGGGCGGAGGTGGCTGTGAAGGCGGTCCATGGGCGTCGTCCTCACTCGGTTCAGATCGCGAGCAGGTGCTGCCTGCGAAGCATGTTGGTGATCGCCCGGTACCACAGCCAAGTCACCTGGTAGCGCTCCCCCGTGACCCGGCGGACCCAGCCCCTCGCCAGGGCGAAGCGCATGGCGTCGGCGATCTCGGCGGGTGGGAGCTGGGTACAGGCCACGAGGTCGGTCTGGCTGGCGTTCTCCAGCTGGACCACGGCCCGGAGCACAAAGTGCATATTGGCGCCCTTCTCGTCCAGAGACAGCTCCTCCGGTTCTTTGAACAGACGGACCAGGACCTCGGGAGAGATCGGGTCACCACCCTCGCGGACGACCAGCGACTCACGCCAAAAGTGCAGCGCGATGGCCGGGTTGCCCTTGGAGTAGTCCCACAGGATCCGGTAGTAGCCCTGCTCCGAGCGCTCGGCCTCGGTGGGTCGGCGATCCCCCTCGCCGGCGCTCACGTCGAAGCGGCGCGGGGCGGCGATGCCCTCGAAGCTGGGCTCGATCTCGGCCGCGGTCGAGCGCTGGCGGATGAGCGCACCGATCTGCTCCTCGCTCCATGGCCCCAGCCGCAGGACCTGATCGAAGAACACCCGGTCGCCCCGGGCCCGGGACACGTACTGCCAGGCCGCCGCCCCGATGCTGGCGATCCACGACACGTCTCCGCTGACCTCGCGGGCGAAGTCGGAGAACTTGTCGAGCCCCTCCAGCCCCCCGATCGCCGGGCGCACCAAGCGGTGGGCGTCGTCGACCAAAAACACGAGCGGAGACTGCTCGGCGAGCGCGGTCTTGACCTGGTCGGCGCTGGCGTTGCGGCTGAGCCCGATCGTGTGTGCGATCGCCCGCTGGAGTTGGCGAAAGCCCCCGGGCGGGCACTGGACCCGGCGCACGGTCAGGCGGCCGAACTCGGCGTGGGCAGACTCCTCCGTGTCATCGGGAGCGCCCGACGTGGGAGGACCGTCGACCGGCGCGAGCACCTTGCAGTCGTCGGCCCGGGCCTCGAGGGCGAGCGCGAGCCGGTGCAGCAGGGCGCTCTTGCCTGATCCGCGCTCCCCGACGACCGCGCTGAGGGTCCCTCGGTGAGTCGTGGTCAGCTCGACGATGGCCTCGAGCGCGTCCTGGGCGACGTCCGGAATCACCGGGTCCGCCCGGTCTTCGGACTCGGACTCGGACTCGGACTCGGACTCGGACTCGGACTCGGACTCGGGTGTACCGGACTCCCCCCCGCCCTCACGCGGCTCCAAAATCAGGCGCTGGTCGGGCTCGAAGCGCGCGTAGATCTCTGGGGCCAGGGGCTCGGTGGCTTCGTTCTCTTCCTCTCGCGCGCTCGCCTGGCGCGCGACCTCGCGACGAAACAGGTAGGCGAGCACCCGCCGGGTGGTCTCGAAGGAGGTCGCCCGGGACAGGAGCCAGCGCGCCGCGCCGCGCCCGAACAGATAGGCAGCCGAGAGCCCGGCCGCCGGAAAGCTGGTCCAACCGCTGTCGTTGGCCCGGAGCCAGCGGACCAGGGCGTTGTCGGGCAGGTCTTCGTCCTCGCGGAGCAGGCGGAAGACCTGCTCGCGCCACCAGCTGATCAGGACCAACCCGATCGGCAGCGCCGCGATCCAGACCAGGCTGCCGACCCAGTGGTGGATGGCCCCGCGACCGACCGTCTCTTCGGTCATCGACAGGACGAGGCCCGTGAGCACAACGGTCATGCCCACCAGGCGCAGCGATCGAATCCGCAGCGCGGCGACCACTGCCCCGCCGCGCCCGGTCGCCAGGTTCTCCCGGGCGGCCACCGCATCGACCAACAAGATCACGGTGAGGCCGATCAGCACCCACAGGACCACCAACCTGAGGATCTCGAGCTCGAGCACGTCCCGGCCCTCGAGGACCACCCCGAACACCACAGCGAACAGCGCCAGGAGCTCGAGGGGACGCCGAACCCGGTCCAGAACCCACAGCCCGGTCGCCGCCCACGAGTTCACCGCGGGGCTGCCCTCGCTGCGCTCGAGGAAGTAGTCCTGGGCGCGCTGCAGGGTCGCCTCGGCCCGCTTTCGCCAGTAGCGGAACCCGAGCAGCGCGAACCCGAGCTGGAACACAGCGAAGATCACCGGCAGGGGTGTCTCCTCGAAACGCTCGAGCAGCGAGCGACCCAGGCGAGGCAGACTCAACAGGCGATAGCGCAGCTCCAAGCCGATCTGATCGATCTCGCGGCGGACCTGGCGGATCCCGTCGGCCCCGAAGCCCGTCATCGCCCCCCGCAGTCCGTTGGATCCGAGCTCCAGGAGCGCCAGTCGGGCTTGGTTGAGCAGGACGATGTCGTCGCGCTGCTGCTCGGCCGCCTCCCAGCGGACCTCGGCCTCGAGGGTCTCGAGTTCGGCGACGCTGGCGGTGACCTCGGCGTGTAGATCGGCGAGTTCGAGTTCGGCGTCCGCCGACAGACCAGCCGCGGCCGTACCCACGGCCTCAACGCCGGATCCGCCCCCTGCGATCGCCCCCAAGCTCTCGCGCAACTCGTCCCGCACCTCTTCCAGAGCATCGTGCAGAGGCTCGTAGACCGCGTCCGCATCGGCCTCCGTGTCCTCTCCTCGACCCCGGCGCTCGCCCAAGGCAGCGACCTCGGCATCCCACTCGAGGGCCCCCTCGTGCGCGGCGATGACCACCCGGCGCCCCCGGCTGAGATCGGCTCGATAGAGCTCGTGGCTCTCCTTGACACCCAGCAGCCGGGCCCGCTCGCTGCTGAGCCGACGCTGGGCCTCGGAGTGAGCCTGGCGCGCGGCGACTTCGGCCTGCTCCCGCGCCCGCTTGGCGGCCGCGGCCGCGTCCTCGGCCTCGTGGATCTCGTCCTCCACGGCTTTGGTCGCCTCACCCTCGGCAAGCAAGACCGCGGCTGCGGCCTCGTCTTCGGCCTCGCGCTGGCGCCTGGCGTGGGTCGCCAGGGTGGCCGCTCGCTCGTCGGCGGTCAGGGCCAGGAAGCGCAGCCGCTGCCGGTCCAGCGCCGACTCGGCCTCGGCGAGCGAGCGAGCGAGCGCCGTATCCGGAGTCCAGGCCGGAGGCTCGAGATCCGGAGCTACAGACGGCGTGCCCGGGTCCACGGGGGGCACATGCGCAGAGATCGCACCGGGCTCTGCCGGCGGGGAATCTTGGCCGGGGACCGGGTCCTCGGATCCCAGCCCGGGCCCGAGCGCCCGACGCCGCCTGGCTTCGGCCACGGCGAGCTCCTCGGCGAGGCTCAGATCGAGGCGCAGCAGCGGCCTCGGGTCGACCTCGAGCGCCAGCGTCCCGTCGACCAGATGACCGAGCTGGACGGCCTGGGTCTGCATCCGCGCGAGTCGAGCCCGGGCCTCGGCCTCGGCCGTCGCGTTGTGCTCCCGGGCGGCTCGCCGGGCGGCGTGGGCGGCCAGGAGCGCCTCCCGACGGGCCTCGGGCAGGCTCAAGAACCGCCAGTAGGCCAGAGCCAGCGCCGCCCGAGCGTGGTCGAGGGGGGTCGCGTCCGGGCTCGCGGGCGCCGGGCCGGGCGGGGGCTCAGGCGGGGGCTCGGGCGGGTCCCTCCGGTGTCGGCGACGCTTGTCCATCACATCGGTGGCGGCGGCGGCGGCGGCCAGCCGCGCCCGCTCTCGAACCTCGAAGCGACGACGCTCGTCGACCGAGCGCAGGAGGCCCAGAAGCTCGGCCCCCTCTGGACCTGCGAACTCGACCTTCGAGAGATCGATGACGAACAGCGCTGCGATCGCTACACCCGGATCGAGAGTCCCGTCGACGAGCGCCTCGATCGACCGGGCCCGCCCCCAGATGCGTTTGGCCGCCTCGCCGCGGGCCTCCCCCCCCTGGTCGGGCCCCGGCTTCCCGTCGGTGCCAGGACCGGGCGTGACTCCAGAGTCTGGCCTGGCTCCAGGGCCTGTGGATGGAGGGTCACCCGGAGCACCCGGGTCACCCGGATCGAAAGTCCCCGAGCCGGCCGTCGCAGGATCCCCTGCGCCCTGTTCGCCCCCCTCCCCTGTCTCCGAACCCACCTCGGTCCCAGGGGGCGCCGCCCAGCTCCGTGTCGCGCTGCCCACCCAGAACACGAGCCCCGCCACCACGGCCAGGATCCCGGCGAGTCGATGCGCCTGCACGCGGAGGTCGGGGCCACGCATGAGCGCAGACCATAGCCCGACTCCCAGCCCGTGGTGAAACTTCCCCACGAGCCTCTAGATGCTAGTCTGAGGGTCCCGCCACCGGGCTCCGCAGCCGGGCTCCAACGCGGCGAAACCAGAGCGTGTCGGCATGACGAAAAGCGAGAATTGGCAGGCTGAGGCCGACCTTCTCGCGGACGGTCGGGTGTACCTGGAGCGAATCTGCGCGACCAAGCGCTACGGCCACCTGTTTCCCTCCGGCGCCAACATGGCGCTGCTCTTCCAGGCCTACCAAGACGTCGATCGCTGGCGGACGGTCAGGCGCAACACGGACCTCAGCACGCCGCGCCAGCGCCGGCGTGCGCATCGACGCCTGC
>Ga0256845_1000380_pt1 | contig 42631 bp, 42 predicted proteins | sample RiftiametaG_FD_189101 | JGI IMG/M metagenome (GOLD analysis project Ga0256845, IMG submission 189101) | Tube worm associated microbial communities from hydrothermal vent at the East Pacific Rise, Pacific Ocean - Riftia | ecosystem: Host-associated > Annelida > Integument > Unclassified ...
ACTGCAACCAAGAGTAATAACATTAATTTTATTTTTTTTAAGTGATTTTGTGCGCATACTAATATAAATAAGTGCGCAAAGATACAATCTTAATTAAACCTTTTATATATTTAACAGTCATTAAAATGAAAACCTACTTTATGAAAAGCATACCATACTTTGCCCTATTTCTAATACTTATATTTTTAAGTTGTTCAACTAGCGGTGAACTTATTGAAGAAAACCCAACTCCTGAAACACTCTACTTTCCGCCTATAAATTTCTGATGAATAGGAAACTTCAACTTTAGCCGATTTAAACTAGAATGCATCTGCCTTACAACCATTATTAGATTTTATTGATGAAAAAAAAATTTGATGCTTTTATTATTCTGAAAAACGGATATAGATTACCCTCAACAGAAACTAGCTATTCAGGAGAGTTAATACCAAAAGCTCCAGATGATTTATTTGTTGGACTTGGTAAAGACGACCAAAAATTATACATCGTACCCAGTAAAAATTTAGTAATAGTTAGAATAGGTAATAGTGCAAGAATTTCTGTTTTTAGTCCAAATGGTTTTGACAATAAGCTTTGGGAGAAAATTAATGACTTGATTAACTAGTTTTTATCATAAAAACTGTTTAGTGACATTGCTCTTAACAAAAAAATAAATGTTTAAAATTAATTGGAATATGGATTAAATGAATGAAGAAACAAACCAATTTCAGTCCAAAAAAAGGAGTTATAAAATATGATGGAAATGCAATATAACTTGCTAATGAATTTGGAATTAAAGGATTTTTGTTGAAATCTAAAAAAAATAAAATAATGGTTGAAAAATTACTTAAAAAACGAATCTACAAACTCAAATTTATTAAATACTTGTAAATCCTCAATGCCTTCACCTACTCCAATATATTTTACTGGAATTTGAAACTGGTCTGAAATACCAATTACAACACCACCTTTGGCTGTTCCGTCTAACTTTGTAACCGCTAAAGATGTTACTTCGGTTGCTGCGGTAAACTGTTTTGCTTGTTCGAAAGCATTTTGCCCTGTACTACCATCTAAAACCAATAATACATCATTTGGTGTGTCATCAACCACTTTTTGCATAACGCGTTTTATTTTAGTAAGCTCGTTCATTAGGTTTACTTTATTATGTAATCGTCCAGCAGTATCAATAATTACAACATCGGCATTTTGTGTTACGGCACTTTCAAGCGTATCGAAAGCTACAGAAGCGGGATCACTTCCCATAGATTGTTTTATCATTGGCACATCTACTCTATCTGCCCAAACTTGAAGTTGGTCTATTGCTGCTGCTCTAAACGTATCTGCTGCCCCAATTACGACACTTAGTCCTTGTTTTTTAAATTGATAAGCTAACTTCCCAATAGTTGTTGTTTTCCCTACACCATTTACGCCTACAACCATTATTACATATGGTTTTTTGTCTTGAGGAATAATGAATTCCGTTTCCTCTCCTGAATTGGATTCGGATAATAAATTTGCGATTTCTTCGCGAAGTATTTGATTAAGCTCGTCGATTCCTAGATATTTATCTTTTGAAACACGAGCTTCTATACGGTCGATAATTTTAAGCGTTGTATTTACGCCTACATCACTAGATACTAATACTTCTTCAAGATTATCTAAAACCTCATCGTCTACTTTAGATTTTCCAGCTACGGCTTTACTTAATTTTCCAAAAAAACTTGACTTAGATTTTTCTAATCCTTTATCTAGTGTTTCTTTTTTTTCTGATGAAAATATTTTTTTTAAAAAACTCATTTAAAATGTTTATTCGTTTGTTATATAGTTATTAGGCAACTATATGCGTTAGGGATTGCAGTGAGAATCCTTTTGCTTTTTTGCAAAAGATTGTAACGGAAAGCCCGACCATGCCTTTTGCATGGTAACGCACAAATTTAACAACAAAAGTCTTGCCTTTGTGGTTATCATGAAAAATTGTCATTAAAATGGTATGTAAATATAAAACAAAAGCAGCTTTCTGTGTAGAAAGCTGCTTTTAAATATCTTGATAAGTTTTCTTCTTACTTTTTATTAAAGAAGTCGTTAACTTTATCTGGAGCCATAATTGATTCAACAAACATGTAAGCTCCTGTTTTTGGAGATTTTACCATTTTTATAGCTTTTGCTAATCTTTTTGTACCTGTCTGTAACGATGCTACTGCTTTCTTTGCCATGACTCCTTATTATTTAATTTCTTTATGAACTGTCATACGTTTAAGAATTGGATTGAATTTTTTAATCTCCATTCTATCTGGCGTATTCTTTTTATTCTTCGTAGTAATGTAACGTGAAGTTCCTGGTTTTCCAGACTCTTTATGTTCTGTACATTCTAATATTACTTGTATTCTATTACCTCTTTTTGCCATTTCCTTAATTTATTAAATACAGCTATTATTTTAAAAATCCTTTAGATTTCGCTTCTTTAATTGCTGCTGAAATACCTATTTTATTTATAGTTTTTAAAGCTGCTGCTGAAACTTTTAAAGTTACCCAACTGTCTTCTTCTGGAATGTAAAAACGTTTCTTTAATAAATTTGCGTTAAATTTACGTTTAGTTCTATTTAATGCGTGAGACACGTTGTTTCCAACCATTGCCTTCTTTCCTGTAAGTTCACAAACTCTTGACATTATATTTTAACTTTAATTTTGTTGTTTAAAAACGAGGTGCAAATATACACATTCTTTAATTTATCGCAACCTAATTTTTATCTATTTTTTGAAATTTCTTTTAGCAGCATTTCAAACGCTTTATTTGCACCTTTATTAATCACTTTTGTACGGTGATTACCTAACATAAATTTTTCTGAATACACCTTTATTTTTGTTGCTATGGCTATAAAAGTTGTCCCCACTTCTTCATCTGATTCGCCTTTTGTTGGACCTGCATTTCCTGTTGTTGCAATAGCATAATCTGAGTTATATAATTTTAAAACACTTTGTGCCATAGCTTCTGCCACTTGAGAACTAACAACTGAATGTGTATCTATTACTTCTTTTGAAACTCCTAAAACATCAATTTTTGATTGGGTTGCATAGGTTACAACACCGCCTCTAAAATATGCCGATGCTCCAGATTTGGCTGTTAATCGTTCTGCAATTTTCCCTCCTGTACAGCTTTCGGCAGTAGCAACAGTTTTTCCTAATTTGGTAAGTTCCTTTGCTATAATAAATTCTATGGATTCCTCAATATCTTCAAATCCTAAAAATTTATCTTTTATTAAAGGTAAAACTTTGTCTATTTGTGCTTCTACTCCTTTTTTAATTTGCGCTTCATTATTGCCTTTTGCAGATAATCGCAATCGTATTTTACCTAAACTTGGTAAATATGCCAACTTAATATAGTCTGGTAAATTATTTTCCCAAGTTTCTATTCTAGCGGCTAAATCGCTTTCACCTAAACCATATATTAAAAGTGTTTTATGTAAAATAACAGGAAAGTGAAATTTATCTTGTAAGTGAGGAATAACTTCATGCTCCATTAAACCTTTCATTTCATAAGGCACTCCTGGAAGCGAAATAAATACTTTATTATTTTTTTCAAGCCACATACCAGGTGCACTACCTAATTTATTCATTAATACAGTAGCTTTTGAAGGCACTAAAGCTTGGTCTTTATTAACTTGTAGGAGCTTAGATTTTACATAGTTTTTCCAAAGTGATTCTATGTTTTTTGTTACAGAATCATCTCTAACTAAAGTATCATTAAAATATTCAGCAATGGTTTTTTTTGTGATATCATCTTTTGTTGGTCCTAAACCACCAGTAAGAATAATGATATCTACACGGTTTTCAGCATCTTGTAAAGCATTAATAATATGCTGTTTATCATCTTGAATAGAAGTGATTTGATATACCGAAACACCTATTTTATTAAGTGCTTTAGCAATAAAAACAGAGTTAGTATCTGTTACTTGACCTATTAGAAGCTCATCACCAATAGTAATTATTTCAGCTAACATTATAAATTAAAATCTGACCTCATTTCGTTTACTGCCTCGTCAACCGAAGCCAAAACAACACTTAACTGAGAAGTAACATCCAAATCTTTTTTTACAAATTTACCCCAATCTTGTACTTCAATTAAAGTTTCAAGTACACCAAGTTCGAATAAATCTATTGTAGGTTTCATTTTATGAGCCGCTTGATACGCTTCAGAGTAATCTTTTTCGGCAACTGCTTTCTTTAATCGTTCAGCATCTTCTGGCACTTCTTCTAAAAATGCCGCAGCTAATGCTTTTATAAATTCCTCATCGTTATCCGCCAATTCGCGTACTCTAAATAATTTGTAATGTTGTTCCATTTATTTTACTGTTATTGAAAACATTTCTTTGTCTTCTATAAATCCTTTTAATGTATCGTTAGCAAATACTTTGCCAACCCCAGCAGGAGTTCCGGTAAATATAATATCTCCAATCTTTAAAGTAAAATATTTTGACACATATTCTATTAATTCATCAATTTTCCACAACATATAGCTTGTATTTCCTGTTTGAACAATCGATTCGTTTTTTTGTAATGAAAAACTGATATCATCTACATCTTTAACATCATTCAGAGAAAGCCAATCACCAATTACCGCAGCACCATCAAAGGCTTTTGCCTTTTCCCACGGCAAACCTTTTGCTTTTAATTTTGCCTGTAAATCGCGGGCTGTAAAATCTATACCAAGCCCTATTTTACTATAATATTTATGTGCAAATTTCTTATCTATATGCTTACCAACTCTATTAATTTTAACCAAAACCTCAACTTCATGATGAATATCATCTGAAAAATCTGGAATAAAAAACGGCTGTTTTTTTAAAAGAATAGACGTGTCTGGTTTCAAAAAAACGACAGGGTCTGTTGGTTTTTCGTTATCTAATTCTTTTATATGGTCGGTGTAATTTCTACCAATACAAATTAGTTTCATGGTTTTTTAATTTTAATTTGGGCGTTACCACAAGGGTCGGACTTTTCGTTACAATCTTTTTGCTCGTACCTCACAAAAAGAATTTCCTCTGCAATCCCTAACGCAGATTAGTCCGCAGTCAAACTATCCTAACTTATTATTAAAGCTTTTCAATTTAATAGCTGTCAATACTTTTTTAGTATACAACGGAAAATCTGCATTTAGCAACCAACCAAAATAACCTGGTTCTTTTTCCAAAACATCAGTCACTAATTTTCCTTTATGTTTTCCAAAAGAAAAACATTCTACACCTTCTTTATTATAGGCTATAAAACCTGCAAAATCAGCAAACTTTTTATGTGAGCTAAATTCTGCTAAAAATTTAGTATCATTTTCAAGGTCTTCATATTTAGAAAGTTGAGCCTTTAATACTTGAAAAGTTGCATTCGTATCTGCTTCCGCACCATGCGCACCTTCTAATTCTTCATTACAATAAAATTTATAAGCGGCACTTAAAGTACGCTGTTCCATTTTATGAAATATAGTTTGAACATCTACAGACAAACAGTTTTTCATATCAAAATCTATATCTGCACGCAACATTTCTTCTGCCAATAAAGGAATATCAAATCGATTAGAATTAAAACCTCCTAAATCGGAATCCTTAATCATATTATAAATTTCTTTTGCAAGTTCTTTAAACGTTGGTTTATCGGCAACTTTCTCATCCGTAATTCCATGAATGTCTATAACTTCTTGTGGTATTTTCCTTTCTGGGTTTACTAACCATGTTTTACTTTCTTCCTTTCCGTTAGGAAAAACTTTAAGTATAGAAATTTCTACAATTCGGTCTTTTGATATATTGATTCCTGTTGTTTCAAGATCAAAAAAACAGATGGGTTTTGTTAAATTAAGATTCATCTACTACAATTTTATACAAATGTAAATAGAATAAATAAAAAAGAGGGGTGGCATTATAAAAAACCTGACTTGACTTTGCAAAAAAACATCAACTACCTTCGTTTAACTGTTGATGTAAATAATTAAAACATAGCATTAGCAAAAATTGATAAAAAATCATGGATATAAAAAACTATCACAATTGAAATTTTAATACTTATAACGTTAAACGAACCTTTCAAATTTTAGTTCAAATTTCCGCATTAGCGATTGCAACGGCATCCTTTTTTGTTTTGTTTAAGACCTTTCGACTGCGCTCAAGGTGACAAAACAAGAAAGATATAGTGGAAAAGCGCAACCTGAAAGGTAACGTCCAAATTATTGATATAAATTTAGTTTGGAATATTTTAAATTTCCCTGTTAGAATCCCAAGCTTCAAGATAATCTGCAACAGCTTTAACAAATTGCCCGCCTAAAGCGCCATTTACAACACGATGGTCGTAAGAATGTGATAAGAACATTTTATAACGAATACCTATAAAATCACCTTCGGAAGTTTCAATAACCGCAGGCACTTTCCTGATAGCTCCAAGAGCTAAAATACCAACTTGTGGTTGATTGATTATTGGTGTTCCCATAATACTACCAAACGTACCAACGTTTGTAACGGTATATGTTCCACCTTGAACATCGTCTGGAGTTAATTTATTATTTCTAGCACGATTTGCTAAATCGTTTACCTTTTTTGTCATACCAACTAAATTAAGTTGGTCCGCATTTTTTATAACTGGAACAATTAAATTCCCATCAGCTAAAGAGGCAGCCATACCTAAATTGATATTTTTCTTTTTAATTATAGTATCTCCTTGAATAGAAATATTCATCATTGGATAATCGCGAAGTGATTTTGCAATAGCTTCCATAAAAATAGGTGTAAACGTTAAATTTTCACCTTCACGTTTCATGAAACCTTCTTTTACTTTCTTTCTCCAATTCCAAATTTTAGTAACATCGGCTTCAATAAAACTTTGTACATGCGCCGCTGTTTGTGTAGACTCAACCATATGATGTGCAATAATTTTACCCATTCTAGTCATTTCTATAATTTCATCTTCACCATTAGAAACAACAGGTGCAATTGCTGCTTTTGATTTTTCTGGTATTTTATTTTGTACTACTGGAACTATAGGTATTTCAACTTTAGCACTTCCTCTGTTTTCAATATAATTTAAAATATCATCTTTGGTTACACGTCCATCTTTTCCTGTTCCATTAATAACATCCAATTCATCTTGAGAAATACCTTCTTTTTTTGCTATATTTTTTACAAGTGGAGAATAAAAACGGTCTTCGTTTGAAGTTACAGTCGCCACCGTTTCTTTTGCAATATTTATTGTTTGTACAACTTGCTCTACAGCTTCTTCTTGTTTTATAGTTTCTTCTTTTGAAGATGATGATTCTGGAGCATCTTCACCATCAATTTCAATAATAGCAATAGTTTGTCCTACTTGTACAACATCATCTACATTATAAAGCTTTTCAACTAAAACACCATTAACTTCACTTGGCACTTCACTATCAACCTTATCTGTAGCAATCTCTAAAACTACTTCATCCAATTCAATAGTATCGCCAACTTCTTTCAACCAAGATGTAATTGTTGCTTCCGCAACACTCTCTCCCATTTTTGGTAACTTAAGCTCAAACTTTGCCATATCAATAATGTAATACTCCTTTTTTAAATTATGTTTGCAAAATTACTAAAAAAACATTAATTTTTTTTAAATTATTTGCAATAAAACTAGTCTAAATTAATAACCTCACCTCTACTTATTGAGTTATCACTTCCTAATAAAAACTTAGACTTATTTGATAATATTTTATAGGTTATCAATTTATTTTTCACACCATATTCCATCATCATAATGATTGACTTATAACTTAATACATTAGCATCAAAAATAACTTCTGTTTCTTTTTCAATAGTATTTAAATCTGATTGCAAAGTTACTTTTTTCGGCAAAACAGATTTTAAATTCTCGTTTATTTCATTTGAAATAAAAACATATTCGCTAATATGCTTCGTTTTAGCAATTGATGGTTTCCTGAATATATAAACCAGTCTAATACCACACCAAACAGACACATCAAATAACACATTTTTATTAAAATGCTTTTTATAGAATATTTGCATGGCTCCATAAAAACGACGTGCATAAAATTTGCCTCTTAAAGTACTTTCTCCTTTATAATGAATAACGGTTGTTTCTCCAAAATAGTAATTATCGTAACCTGATTTTAAAACTTTATAAGATAAATCAATGTCTTCTCCGTACATAAAATAATCTTCATCGAAACCTTCTATTTTAGTATAAAGTTCTCGTTTCATAAACATAAAAGCGCCAACTAAAATATCTACTTTCCCTATTTCATTTTCATTTAAATAATTTGCATAATAGTATTTTGAATTGCCTAACAGTTTTTTAAAAGCTGCTTTAACAATTGGCACATTACGTTTGCTTTCTGGAAGAAACGCTCCCACTCCATCAATTAACTTACAACCAACAATCCCTAGTTTTTCTTTGTCTTCAACAAACTTTAAAAGTTTCACAAACGTATCTTCGGCAACCACAGTATCAGGATTTAAAATACATAAATAGTCTCCTTTTGCTTGTGATACAGCAATATTATTTCCTTTTGAAAATCCGAAATTTTCTTTGTTTTCAATAAGATTGATTTCTGGAAATAAATCCTTCACCATTCGGCAACTATCATCTTCCGAATTATTATCAACTACAATAATTTCTGCGTCAATTTCTGAAATAGCAGCTTGCACACTTTTTAAACAGAGTTCTAAAAAGTAACGGACATTATAATTTAAAATGACAATTGAAAGTTTCACGTGCAATATTTTATTGTTTTTTATCTGTCACGTGTAATTCGTAATTAAGCTTTTTCATAATCAATAGAAATTCACAGTTACTCATTTTAAACAAAAGTTATAATTTTAAAGATGTTTCAAACGGAATTCTATTTACTATACTTCTACCCAAGGTTATTTCATCGGCATATTCTAATTCATCTCCAACCGAAATTCCTCGCGCTATTGTTGATGTAACAACTTCGTAATCTTGTATTTGTTTAAAGATATAAAAATTAGTTGTGTCGCCTTCCATAGTTAAACTTAACGCAAAAATCAGCTCTTTTATTTTCCCTTGTTTTACTTTTTCAACTAAAGTTTCAATATTTAAATCATGTGGACCAATACCATCCATTGGCGAAATTTTACCTCCCAATACATGATACAAACCTCTAAAAGAGCTCGTGTTTTCTATCGCCATCACATCTCTTATATCTTCTACTACACAAATAGTAGCTTCATCTCTATTAGGGCTTGAGCAAATTTCACACAAATCAACATCACTTATATTATGACAAGATTTACAGAATTTAACATCATTTCGCATAACCTGTAAAGCCTCTGTAAAAGCAGTTGTTTGTTCCTTAGGCTGTCTTAACATATACAATACCAAACGCAACGCAGTACGCTTACCAATTCCTGGTAATTGCGACATTTCATTTACCGCGCGTTCTAGTAATTTTGATGAAAATTCCATGACAGCGAATTTACTATTTAGACACGGATTTCACTAATTTTAACCAACTCTTTTAAATTATGAGCGCATAGTTTGGAATTTGGAATTTTATATTTGTAATTTGAAAAACTTGAAAACGTATTTTTATGACTGCAACACAAATTCTACTACTTATTATTGCCTATTTTGGAGTATTGATTCTTATATCTTATTTCACAGGAAAAGAAGATTCAAACGAAGCTTTTTTTAAAGCCAATAAATCAGCGCCTTGGTATTTAGTGGCTTTTGGTATGATTGGCGCATCACTTTCTGGCGTAACATTTATTTCTGTTCCAGGAATGATTGGCGGACAACAATTTGCTTATATGCAAGGTGTTTTCGGATTTTTTGTTGGCTATCTTTTTATACTATTTGTGTTACTTCCTATTTATTACAAGCTAAACGTAACATCCATTTATCAATATTTAGAACAGCGTTTTGGAAAAGTAAGTTATAAAACTGGTGCTTTTTTCTTTTTACTTTCAAGAGTTACAGGCGCTTCTTTTAGACTGTTTTTAGTGGCTATTGCTATGCAATACATTGTTTTTGAGGAGATAGGAATTCCTTTTTGGGCAACCGTAGTAATTTCTATTTTACTCATTTGGATATATACCAATAGAGGTGGTATAAAAACGATAATCTGGACAGATACATTACAAACATTAGCGATGTTAACATCGGTTGGTGTTGCAATTTATTTAATAAATGAAAAATTAGATTGGTCTTATATTGAAGTTTTACAATCTGAAACGTTCAATAATAAAAGTCAAATTTTCTTTTTTGACGATTTTAATTCAAAAACATATTTTTGGAAATATTTTATTGGTGGTATTTTTATTGCGATTGCTATGACAGGTTTAGATCAAGATATGATGCAAAAAAACTTAACCTGTAGAAACCAAAAAGAAGCTCAAAAAAACATGTTTACCATGGCTACTTTATTAGTAATTGTAAACTTTGTGTTTTTATCTTTAGGTGCATTACTTTTTATTTATGCTGATAAATTCGGGCTACAAATTCCCGTTATAGATGGCAGAACAAGAACCGATTTATTATTTCCAGAAATAGCCATGAATCAAGGTTTAGGCATGGGCTTAGCAGTTACTTTTATTATAGGTTTAATTGCCGCGGCATACTCTAGCGCCGATAGTGCTTTAACATCATTAACAACTTCTTTTTCTGTAGATTTTTTAAATATTGAAAAACTACCCAAAGAAGAACAAAAACCATTGCGTAAAAAAGTGCATATTGGCGTGTCTGTTTTATTAATACTAGTGGTAATTGTTTTTAATAACCTTGAAGGCAATGTAGTTAGTAACTTGTTTAAGTTTGCTACATTTACTTATGGCCCTTTATTAGGTTTATTTGCTTTTGGTATTTTAACAAAGCATCAAATTAAAGACAAATACGCTTGGGTTGTTGCGCTTATTTCTATTGCATTAAGCTTTGTAATTACATCGTTACCCGAAAGTGTTATTGGAAGCTATCAATTTCATTGGGAAATTTTACCTCTAAATGGACTTATTACTTTTATTGGTTTAATATTGATTCGTAGAAAGTAAAACCAACGAACAAGCAACTTCAAAATCAATTTTATTTTTTTCTAAAATTTTATAGAATTCTGGATTTTCAGTTCCTGGATTAAAAATCACCCTTTTCGGATGTAATGACACTATATAATTGTAGTATTCTTTTTGATTTTTAGAATTTACATACAATGTAACAGTATGTACATTTTCATAAGACAATAATTCTTTATCAATTTTTATTCCTGCGACTTCACCCTTCCTCAACCCAAAAGCAACCACTTCAATATCTTGAATTACAAGTTTTTGAATTACAAGATTCGAATATCTATTTGGTTTTAATGATGCTCCAAACACCAGTGTTTTTTTATTCATGTGTTAAAAAAAATGTTAAGACTTGTTAAATATAGTAACAGAAATCAAAAACAAACGTCTAGTTAATAATTAAATCAATCAAAAATCAACAAATCAAATGAAAAAATTATTCTTTTTGTGCTTGTTATTAGTCACTATAACGACCCAAGCACATACAACCAACCCAGAAATAAACGCTGATAAAACTGGTACAATATCTGGAAAAGTATTAGACGCAGCATTAAACCAACCCTTACCTTATGTAAACATTATTATTAAGAATGCAGCTGGCGAAATTTTAACTGGAGGCATTACCCTTGAAGATGGCACTTTTGAAATTAAAAAAATTGAAGAAGGAAATGTTACAATTAGTATTCAATATATTGGATACAAAACCTATAATAAAAACATTACTATTAAAAAAGGTAACTACAAAGTAAATCTTGGTAATATATTATTAGAAGAAGAAGCTGAAGGTTTAGACGCTGTTACTGTAATTGCCGAAGTATCAACTATACAACAAAAGGTCGATAGAAAAGTTATTACTATCGGTAAAGACCTTGCTGCTTCTGGAACAGCTTCAGAGTTAATGATAGGAATACCATCTGTTAGTGTTGATACTCAAACTGGCGATATTAGTTTACGCGGAAACTCAAATGTAAGAGTTATGGTTGACGGTAAAATATCAAATATTCCAACAGCACAATTACTTAAACAAATACCTTCAACAGCGATTAAAGCTATCGAGTTAATCACCAATCCTTCAGCAAAATATAATCCTGAAGGCATGAGTGGTATTATAAATATTGTACTTCATAAAAACACAATGATTGGCTTTAATGGAAGTATAAGTCTTGGTCTTAGCCATGAAATAGAAGCTAAATTTAATAGTGCAATAAACACAAACTACAGAAATGGAAAGTTCAATTTTTATGCAAACTATAGTAATAATATAAGCAAGAATCAAAACAATGGTCATGTATTTCGTCCATTTAACAACTCCGAATTATTCTTTGATATTTTAGATAAAAGAAAAAATCATTTATTTAAAGTTGGTGTAGATTTTTATTTAAACGATAAAAACACAATCTCACTTTTTACAAATCAAAACACTTCTGATAGTGGTACAATTGGAGTAACTGATGCATTTTTTTATGATAACCCTACATTTAATCAAATGCAAATTTTTGATGCATTAAACAAAAACAACTCTTCACAATATAACTTTGACTATAAATTAGATTTCGAAAAAGAAGGTCATAATATTGAATTAGAAGTAGATCATAATATTTATGATGGGAATGGACCTGTAAATTATATTGATTTAACTGGGTCAAATGATTATTTAGACACAAACGGAACTGATAGAGTCAGCACAACAATGAATTTGGATTATGTCAATCCGTTATCTGAAACTACTAAATTAGAACTAGGAGTACAAGCTCGATTATTTAATTCGGATATTTCATATTCATCAACTGGACAATCCTTAAACGAATCTGGTATTTTAAGACCAACTCCTGATACAAAATTCGATTATACAAGAGATATTTATTCAGCTTATGCTACATATAGTAAGAAATATGAAAAATGGACTTACCAAATTGGAGCACGTGTTGAAAACGTAAAAGTTGATGCATTAGCACTAGAAACTGAAATTTCTGGAGTAACAAATCCAATAGCTTTTAATAATGATTATTTTGAAGTTTACCCTTCGGCATTCTTTACCTATACACCTTCTGAAAAAAACTCATACCAATTAAGTTATAGTCGTCGTATAGATAGACCAGGAATAGGACAAGTAAATCCAATAAAAGAATGGAGTACGCCTTTAGTTTCTCAATATGGAAATTTAAACTTACAACCTCAATTTACTAATTCGCTGGAAGTAAATTATACTAGAATGCTGAAAAATAAAAAAGGAAGCATTACTGCTGGTGTATTTTATCGTTCTATTAAAGATGAAATTAATCAAGCAATATTTATTGATAAAAGCGACATTAGTTCTGGACGTGTAATTATAACTCATGATAATTTTGAAGATACTTCAGCCTATGGTATTGAGCTATCAACTAATTATCGTCCAACATCATGGTGGAGTATTAATGGAAGCTTTGATATGTATTCGCAAACACAAAAAGGGATTGCTGAAACATTAACTGTACCAATTGAAACAGCAACTTTAAATGATATTAACGTTAATGTAAGAACAGTTGATAATATAGCCTACAACTTTAGAATGTTTAATAGTTTTAAAGTTAATAAAACGCTTACACTTACTGCTTTCGGATTTTATAAAGGTCCAAATGAAAACTTACAATTTGATGTAAATGCAATGTATTTTGTTAATCTTGGAGCAAGAGTAAGTTTTTTGAAAGGCAAAGGTAGTTTTGGAGTTAGTTTTAATGATATTTTTAACACCATGAAATTTGGAGGAACTGGAACTACACCTTATGAACATCAATTACAATTTGAATGGGAAAGTCAAACCGTTGGGTTTAATTTATCATATCGTTTTGGTGGTGGAAAATACAGAGCTAAATCTCGCAAACAAAGAGATAACAATGAAAAATCTGGTGGTGGAGGTTTTATATAAAAAAACATTTAATTACCTACATAATAGTTGATGGTTAGTGTTAATGTTAATGTTAGGTTCTTAAATAAGAAAGCCCAAAGAAAACATTCTTTGGGCTTTTGTTTTTAAATGTTAAAATTGTTAAATTCTTTATAAGAACTGTTAAAAAAAGTTAATTATCAATGGTTTACGTAACAATTAACGATTTCTAACGTTATATAAATATACAATCAAGCCAAAAACGAAATTATAGTTATTTATAAGAGTTAGTCACCTTCACTTAATAAAAATTCGTATAAAGTAAAGATTAGTATAACAAATGCCCATATGGGTTGATTAATAGCTAAAAAAATCCGAAACAACAGTAAAGTTTCGGATTTTTTGTATTATCTCGGTAATAAAGCTACCATTTTATAATAGCACTTCCCCATGTAAACCCACTACCAAAAGCAGCTAAAACTACATTATCACCTTCTTTTATTTTACCTTCTTCCCAAGCTTCCGTAAGCGCAATAATAATAGATGCCGCAGTAGTATTACCATACTTCATAATATTATTAAATACTTGGTCGTCTCTTAACCCAAATTTTTTCTGAATAAATTGAGCAATTCTTAAATTTGCTTGATGCGGAATCAACAAATCAATATCATCTTTTCCAAGATTGTTTTTTGTTAAACCTTCAATAATAACTTCACTAAAACGCACTATCGCATTTTTAAAAACAAAAGTTCCATCCATATATGGATAATAAGAAATATCCTCACCATTAGTAGCAATAATTTCTGGAATCCAATTTGCTATGCTTGGCGATGCCACAATTAATTTATCTGCATGTTTTCCTTCACTATGTAAATGTGTAGATAAAATCCCTTTTGAATTGTCTTCTTCACGCGTTAAAACACAAGCTCCTGCTCCATCTCCAAAAATAACCGAAACGCCTCGACCTCTTGTTGTTTTATCTAACCCATTAGAATGATATTCAGCTCCAATAACAAGCACATTCTTATACATTCCTGTTTTTATAAATTGGTCTGCCACAGAAATAGCATAAATAAAACCTGAACATTGATTTCTTACATCTAAAGCTCCAATTGTTGGCATATCCAACATATCTTGAATTTGCACACCACAACCTGGGAAATAATAATCTGGACTTAAAGTAGCAAATACGATAAAATCGATATCATCTTTTGTTAAACCAGAACGTTCTATAGCTATTCTTGCTGCTTTCGCACCCATTGTTGCAGATGTTTCTTCAGTTCCTTCTTTTATCCACCTACGCTCTTTTATTCCTGTTCGTTCTTGAATCCAAGCATCATTAGTATCCATCATTTCAGATAAATCATCATTAGTAACTACATTATCAGGAACATACTTTCCTAAACCTATTATTTTTGAATTATACATATAAACAATTTGTAATGCAATTTAGGAAATTCAAACTATTTACTTATAAAATGGCATTCTATTCATTATGCACGCATAGTAAAAATGTCACTTTGTCACATTTTAATAATTGGCATTTTTGTTGACTATTACATTTCAATTAAAATAAATTAAAGTTTAAATAGTTTTTCGATGAAGTTTATATTGAGCGTAGTCGAAATACGGAAATAATAAAATTATAAATTATGGCAAAAGGAAATATTAATGTTTCAGTAGAAAACATCTTCCCTTTAATTAAGAAATTTTTATATAGTGATCACGAAATATTTTTGCGTGAGCTAATAAGTAACGCAACAGATGCGACTTTAAAACTAAAACACTTAACTACAATTGGTGAAACTAAAGTTGAATATGGTAATCCTAAAATTGAAATTAAAATTGATAAAGAAGGAAAGAAACTTCATATTATCGATCAAGGATTAGGAATGTCTGCTAAAGAAGTAGAAAAGTACATTAACCAAATTGCGTTTTCTGGAGCTGAAGAGTTTTTAGATAAATATAACGATAAAGATAAAGAAACAGGAATTATTGGTCATTTCGGACTTGGGTTTTATTCGTCGTTTATGGTGGCTAAAAAAGTTGAGATTATCACAAAATCTTATAAAGGCGACGATGCAGCACATTGGACATGTGATGGCTCACCAAAATTTACTTTAGTAAAAGGAAAGAAAGAAGATAGAGGAACAGAAATCATTCTTCATATTGCTGATGATTCAACTGAATTTCTTGAAGAATCTCGTATAAACGAATTATTAAACAAGTATAACAAGTTTATGCCTATTCCAATTAAATTTGGAACTAAAGAAATAAATGTTGCACTTCCTGAAGATGCTCCAAAAGATGCAAAACCAGAAAAAGAAACAATAGACAATATCATTAACAATCCAAATCCAGCTTGGACAAAACAACCAGCAGATTTAGATGATGAAAAATACAAAAGTTTCTATCGTGAGTTGTATCCAATGCAATTTGAAGACCCATTATTTCATATTCATTTAAATGTAGATTACCCGTTTAACTTAACAGGAATCTTGTATTTCCCAAAAATCACTCCGGGAGACATGAACATTCAAAAGGATAAAATTCAACTGTATCAAAATCAAGTTTTTGTAACTGATAATGTAGAAGGTATTGTTCCAGAATTTTTAACCATGCTCCGTGGTGTAATTGACTCTCCTGACATTCCTTTAAATGTATCACGTTCTTACTTACAGGCAGATGGCGCTGTGAAAAAGATTTCGTCGTACATCACTAAAAAAGTAGCAGATAAACTAAAATCGTTATTCAATGATAATCGTGAAGATTTCGAAAAGAAATGGGACGATATTAAAATAGTTATTGAATACGGAATGCTGTCTGAAGATAAGTTCTTCGAAAAGGCAGATGCTTTTGCATTATATCCAACAGTTGATGGAAAATTCTATACATATGAAGAATTATTTGATAAAATAAAAGCAAATCAAACAGACAAAGATGGCAAACTAGTTATCTTATATACTTCAAATAAAGATGAACAACATAGCTATATTGAATCTGCAAAAGCAAAAGGTTACGAAGTATTATTACTAGACTCTCCTATTGTATCGCATTTAATTCAGAAATTAGAAAGCACTAAAGAAAACATTTCATTTGCAAGAGTTGATGGTGATCATGTTGATAATTTAATTAAGAAAGATGAAACAACAATTTCTAAATTAGATGAAGACCAAACGAAAGCTTTAGAAGAATTATTGAAAGAAGTAATTCCTTCAGAAAAATTCATGGTTCAGCTTGAAGCAATGGATAGCAATGAGTCACCTTTCATTATCACACAACCAGAATTTATGCGTAGAATGAAAGAGATGCAGCAAACTGGTGGTGGAGGCGGAATGTTTGGAATGGGAAATATGCCAGAAATGTATAACCTTATTGTAAACACAAATTCCGAATTAGTTGGCGAAATTTTAGGCACAAAAACTAAAAAGAAACAAGAACGTTTAATTACGCAAAGTTTAGATTTAGCACGACTATCTCAAGGGCTTTTAAAAGGTGAAGAACTCACTAGTTTTATTAAACGCAGCTACGAGATGATTAAATAATCTTGTCATTGCAAGGAGTGTACGACGTGGCAATCTGTTAACTTGACTCTGTTCGCAATGACGTACAACTAAAAACCACTTTGTTTTCAAGGTGGTTTTTTTATGTAAAATTTTAATAATAAAAAGGTTATTTTACTAATAGTTTGGTATTCGACCAAAGTGATGCAGAAGGTGTTTCATTTAATTTACAACAAGTAATTGCAGGCTGGACAGAAGGCATCACCTATTTTAAAAAAGGTGGTAATGGTATTCTTTTAAATGAGATTTTTGAATTTATAAAAACTGATTGAATTTAAATCACTACCTCATCAAAAGTCATGTTTTACTCATTGAAAAGCATCGTTTACTAAATGTGCTTTTTTTAATATCTAATAGATATATAGGTTTGATGTATAGTAACATTTAAATCTTATATCATGAAAAATCAATTCAACTTAAACATTAAAACACCTTGCTCAGAAAACTTTAACCAATTTTCACCAACTCCTGATGGTGGTTTTTGTGGTTCATGCGAAAAAGAAGTTATTGACTTCACAAAAATGAATAGGCAAGAAATTGTTAGTTTTTTTAAAAACAAAGAAACTCAAAATACTTGCGGAAGATTTAACAGCAATCAACTAAAAACTTATAACGAAAAACACCAAAAGAATAAAAAATTTAGCTTTTTTGGTGGTATTGGGTTAGCATGTTTAGCATTATTCTCTTTCGGAACGGCACAAGCACAAGACACAAAAAAAGGAACTAAAGCTACTGCGAATTTGTCAGAAATTAAAGCTTCAAAATTCGAAAAGAACATTCTTGTTAAAGGAAATGTATCGAATGAAACTGCTCCTTTACCAGGTGTAAATATCATTTTAGAAGGAACAAATATAGGAACAACTACCAATTTTGATGGTGATTTTGAATTTCCTCAAAAACTTAAAAAAGGAGATGTTTTAGTTTTTAGTTATATAGGTTTAGAATCTCAGAAGGTAGTTATTGATAACGAAAATTCGACTTCAAAAATTGAATTAAAAATAAACATGAATATGGATTCTTGTATTCTTATGGGAAAAATTGCAGTAAAAAAAGTTTATAAATCTAAAAGAAATTAATCATTAAAGGTTTTATGAAAAAGGCAGTTTTTTTCTTTTTAATATTCATCATAAATAGCTCTAATGCACAAGTATCAGATTTTAAAACTATAAATTTTACTCTTGCAGATAATATTGCCAAACTAAATGAAGGTAGTAGTTTATATAATCTACCGCTACTTGCACATAAACTCACTTTTAAACTATCAACTGAAGCAGAGAAATTTAGAGCTATTTATACTTGGGTTTGCAATAATATTACAGGTGACTCAAATCAACATAATAAAGTTTCTAAAAAACGAAGAAAACTTAAAAACGATAGTATTGGGTACATAAAATGGAATAATGAGTACAAAAAAATTGCTTTTAAAAAATTATTAAAATATAAAAAGACTATATGTACTGGCTACGCATATTTAATAAAAGAATTGTGCTTTTTGGCTAACATTGAATGCAAAATTGTTGATGGGTATGGAAGGACAGTTGAATCAAACATTGAAAAACTTGAGTCTGTAAATCATTCTTGGAACGCAGTAAAATTAAACAACAAATGGTATTTATGTGATGCAACTTGGTCTAGTGGTTATATGATTAACAAAAGCCTTTTTGCACAAGATTATAATGACGGTTACTTTTTAACAGACCCTATATTATTTGCAAAAAATCATTTTCCAATTCAAAAAAAATGGTTTCTAAATGACAACTTAATTAATACTGAATTTATAGCTTCTCCAATTGTTTATGGTAAAACATTTGAACATAAAATAATTCCAATTAGTCCAAAAGAATTAAATACAACTACAAAAAAGAATGAAGAGATTAGCTTTATTTTTAAATTATTAAAAAATATTTCTACAGATAAAATTTCTTTAATACAAATTTCTGGAATTAATAAAAAGCCATTCAAAATTTATAATCTTAAAAATGAAAACGGATTAATAACGTTTAATTACACGTTTACACACAAAGGATTTTACGATGTACACTTAAAAATTGAGAATGATATTGTTGCTACTTACACTATAAAAGTGACTAAAAGTTAAATGTCTTAATGGTTGTAAAAAAACTACCTTTGTACAAAAATTAATTCATGTCGTTTAAAGACTTACAAATAATTAAACCACTTTTAAGAGCTGTTGCTGAAGCTGGTTACGATAATCCTACTTTAGTACAAGAACAAACTATTCCGCTAGTTTTAGATAAAAAAGACGTGATTTGTTCTGCTCAAACAGGAACAGGAAAAACTGCGGCTTTTGCTTTACCAATTTTACAATTGCTTTTTGATAAACAAGATGCTCCAAAAAAAGGAAAAAAAATACGTGCTTTAATTATAAGTCCAACACGAGAATTAGCTATTCAAATTGAGAATAATTTTAAAACCTATAGCTCCCATACCAATTTAAGAACAACAGTTATTTATGGTGGCACTTCAATTGAACCTCAAAAAGATGTACTTACTAAAGGTGTAGATATTTTAATAGCTACTCCTGGTCGATTACTCGATTTACATAAACAAGATATTATAAATTTAGATTACGTTGAAACTTTAGTTTTAGATGAAGCAGACTTAATGCTAGACATGGGTTTTATAGATGATGTAAAAAAAATTGAACGCCTTTGTACCAAGGAAAAACAAACCTTATTATTTTCGGCTACAATGCCTTACAAGGTTGAACAATTAGCAAATACTATTTTAAAAACTCCAGTACGTATTGAAGTTACACCAACTTCATCGGCTGCAAAAAATGTAAGTCAGGTACTATATTATGTGCCAAAACGTAATAAAATTGAATTGTGTTTACACTTGCTTAGAAATACTATTAAAGGCAATATTCTTATTTTTAGACGCACAAAATTTGGCGTTGATAAATTAGAACAAACACTTCTTAAAAATGGTTATAAAGTAGAAACCATTCATGGAGATAAAGCACAAAATTTAAGGCAAGATGCACTTAAAAAATTTAAAAATGGTTATGTAAATATTTTAATTGCGACTGATGTTGCTGCCCGTGGAATTGATATTAATGAATTAGATTCTGTCGTTAATTTTGATTTACCAAACGTACCAGAAACTTATGTGCACAGAATTGGTAGAACAGGTCGCGCAGGACATTTTGGTAATTCGTATTCGTTGTGTTCTGTAGATGAAAAAACCTATATTAAAAGTATTCAACAGCTTATAAATGTTCAAATTCCTATTGAAGAGAATCACCCTTATCCTTTAGACCCTAAAGCGAAACCTATTGTTCACAAATCTAAAAAAACTGGCAGTAAACATAGAAAAGGCCGTAAAAGTGAAGCTTCTAAAAAGAAAAAGAAACGTTGGTATTAATTAGTAAACAATACCCAAAACTTGATAACACAAATACGTTTTACAAACGAGTAGTTATAAAAATGGGTTAGTGCTTATCAATTTGAAGATGATGCAATTCGTTATATAACACTAGAAACCGGACAATTATTTAGCCAAAAAGATGAAGGAGCTAAATTTAAACTATTTCATAAAAAAGCCGCTTCAATTGAAGTGGCTTTTTTGTTACTCAAATAATACCTCCACCAAAAAATAGCTAGGAATATTAAATGCATTTCCCCATTCTTCTGGTTGGTATTTACTTCCTGATACATCGCAATATTTTTTCCATCCTGTTTCTTTTTCCAAATAGGGTAAAAAGTAAGCTAAAATGTTCTTTTTTGTATTCAATTTAATTGGAATTGATTTGTTTCCTCCTAAAAAATCATGCAATGCATATTGATCTTCTGTGACTTTAATATCATACTTTTTTGTAACTGAAAAACGATTAAATAAAAACGTCATCTTAACTTTATTATCCATTTGAGTTTTTACAAAATATTTAAACTTAAAAAGTGTGTCTTTAATTACTGGAATATACTCTGAAGACTTACTATTTAAAATAGTATCAGTTTTATACAAGCTGCCATTTGTAAATTCTTTAACCAGAATTGTATATTTTTTAGCTTTTAATTGTTCGCCTTTAAATTCCATTACTATTGTTTCAATGTTTTGAAACCTTAACAAATCATGAATTTCTTTATTGTCTGAACCATATGTGGTTTCTAATTGAATTTCTGTTTGTTGCGCAGTAATACTGTTAAAGCAAAAAATTGCAGCAACCACTAATGTTAGTTTTTTCATGTTAAATATTAGTTTTTATTAAGATAAAACATATTATTAAAAGTGTAGATAACTCCATGAACAATATCAAAATTTATATGCCCAGAAGACTTTGACTTCCCCTTTACCTTAACTTCCATCATATTAAATTTAACCTCATTTTTTGTTGGCTGCATTTCAATCGTAACGTTATCAAAATGATTAATGGTATTGTTTCCTACAACTTTTAAGCTATAATTAGTTTTAGGGAAGAAACAATGTATTTTTGAATACTCTGAGAATAAATCAAATCGTGTAAAATCTTTAGACCAATTATAAAACCAATATTTACTATTAAAATCTGTGATAGCAACATTATTATTGATTTCACCTATTTCAATTTTTGAAAATTCTGATGTTATTTTTGCATTTTCAATGCTTCCTATTAAGCCTTTTCTAATGCTATTTAAAGTGTAATCTCCTCCAATAATTCCTTCAACTTTAAAGTCTGCATCTTCTATTTTTATTTTATTGTAAATATTATTTAGCTGTTTGGCTTTAAAAAACCCTCGCTTTAAGATAACTCTTAATTCATTCTCAAAATCAGAAAATAAAGTAACTTGAGATTCTTTTCCATTTATAGTAAGTTTTAAATAAGGAGGAATTTTAATTGTAAAATGACTCTTCATTATTTTCACATTGCTCCTATTTATTTTTTTTGACTTACCATTTTTGTCTTCAGTTTTAATTGCTTTAAAAAAATCTTTAAAAATTTCCTTCGGACTCTTATTTATTTCTTTAATAACAGAATCCTTGTGTTTTCTAACAGTATTATTACTATTTTCTTTTAGTTTAAAAAACTCCTCTTTTATAACTAAACTATTAAGCGTTTTAATTTTATATGTGATATCTGCAACTTTAGTAATGCTTGATGCTGTTAATGTTAAATGATTGCTAAACAAATTAGCCTCGACGTTAATATTATCTAATATTAATTGAATTTCTGATTTATGATAATTTTCAAACTCTATCCTGTAATCTAAATGCATTTTATCATCCGTAGATTCTTCAATAGAAACTGTAGTTTTTTCTAAATTAAAAATTGCAGTGGTTTGCTCATTTACATCAAAACTATTACTATAAATCTGATATTTTTGTGCTTGTAATGGTATTGATGTGATTAACGTCAATACCATTATTTTAAATAGTAGTTTCATAATGCTTAGTTTCTTGATTTAATATTTTAATGTGTTCTTGTATATCTTTTAGTAATTGAAGTCGTGTTTGTAGGTTTTTAACTAATGCTTCTATGAGTGAAATATTATTATTATCATCATTGAACCTTACTGACATTTCTTGATAATTTTGATCTAAACCGTTAAGTCTTTGTTGGTAACGTTTTACTAAATTTTTATCTTTAGCAAGCGCTATAAAATTTTGCCACTCTGCATCTATACTTGCTAAATATTGCATTTCTATATTCTTTAATTGAGTTTCAATTGTTACAATTTTCACAACTTCAATATTATTTTTATTAGCTTGTTGATAAACCACAAAACCAATAGAAACAAACAAAACCAATGCAGCTGCCATTTTATAAATGAATGCATAATTTGTTTGTTTAGGTACTTTAGCTGATTCTTTTAGTTTTTCTAAAAACCCATCTCTATGTGAAACTGGCAACTTATTGTTAGTCTCGTCTTCATCTTTAAATAAATTTCTAATATCCTGTTCCATATCGTTTATTCTTTAAAAGTTCTTTTAATTGTAGTCGCCCTCTTCGTAAATGTGTTCGCGATGTTTTTATTGGAATACTTAATATTTGCGAAATTTCTTCATGGTCGTAACCTTCCTTTAAATACAACTTCACAACTAGTTTATATTTATCTGACAATTGCTCTATAGCATTTTCAATCTGTGCTTTAGAAATCATTTGGTCCACATTCCAATTATCATCTTCAACAAGTTTTAAATACTCAATATCTACTTCAATAAATTTTAATGTTCGCTTTTTTAAAATATCAATACATTGATTAATCATAATTCGCTTTAACCATGCTCCAAAACTAAATTCAGGCTTATAACTTTTAATGTTTATAAATGCCTTTAAAAACCCTTCTTGCATAGCATCCTTTGCATCTTCTTGATTTAAATATCTACAGGTAATATTATACATAGCATCACAATACGCATCATACACTTGCATTTGTGCCAGTTGATTACTTTTGCGGCATTCTTCAATAATTGCATTATTACTTTTTTGCATGTAATTTGGTTAGTGCTTCATTATTAAAAACGAAAAAAAAATGAAAGGGTTTCAAATATTGAATAAAAATCATTTAACTTATCTAAAAAAAAAAGAAAAAACCATCACAGTGGATGGTTTTTAATTTAAATACATATTACTTTTTTAAACCTCAAAACGCTTATCAAAGTAACTTTTTAATAAAGGTATTTGAATGCACATCATTAACCCAAAAAATGATATCGCATATAATAAAGTTTTTGATACTGCAAAACCCGACAAAGCTTCAAACAATCTGTTACTTGATAAAACATTAAAATCGATAGCACTAAACCAACTTAAACCTTCGGTTTCAGCTCCAAAAATTAAATATCCCAATAAAACACAAAACCCAATTAAAATAAACACCCAAATATTTTTAGATATTAACGGTTTATAAACAGTAACATCACTACTTTCTATTGCATTAACTTGCGACATTACACTATCTGTAAAATTAAATGAAGGCGTTTCAACAGAAACATTATTCATCATTTTTTTTACTAAATGGTCTATCTTTTTATCTACGTTCTCTTGCATAATGTTCAATTATTTCTGGTTCTAACTTAGCTTTAAAAATAGTTGCTAGTTTTTTTCTGCTTCTAAAAATTTTTACTTTTACATTATTTGCTGTTATTCCTACAACCTTAGAAATTTCGTCTAACGATTGTTCTTCAAAGTAATATAAAGTTAACAAAAAACTATCTTCTGCTGGTAATAAATGTAAACATTCTTGTATAGCTTGTTTACGTTCTTTTGCTTCTAAATTATCTAAAGCATTATCAATAGTTTTAACTTCATTTTCGGTAAATTCATCTATTGCAACAATGTGTTGTGTTCTTTTTAATTTCTTTAATCTATCTAAACATGTATTATAAGCTACTCTATAGATCCATGTTGAAAATTTAGAATCGCCTTTAAATTTATGTATTGATTTATATGCTTTTATGAAGGTATCTTGCGAAACTTCTTCAGCTTCTTCTTTATTCTTCAGCATTTTTAACGCCAAAGTAAACACCAAGTTTTTATAACGATTTACTAATACAGAAAATGCATTTGTATCGCCTTCAATGATTTGATTGATGATAAATTGGTCGTTGTTGATGGTCATTTGAAGTTTAGACGATACAAATTCATCTTTGGTTACAAGAAGAAATGAAAAATATTTTGAAAAAGTTGTAACCATAACTAAAAAGCTGTCGTCTTAAGATAAGAACACATAAAATTAATCAATTAAAAACAAACAATTATGGGATCAGAATTAATTATTATACCAATTATATTTGGTGCAATTTTTGGAGTATTTTATTTATACTTTTCAACTCGAAATAAAGAACGCTTAGCACTTATTGAAAAAGGTGCAGATGCAAGTATTTTCATGAAAGGTAGAAGTAGTCATACAGCACCAATATGGAAAGTACTTATTTTAAACCTTGCATTATTACTTATGGGAATTGGTTTAGGCGTATTTATTGCTTCTATTTTAGATCATTATACAACTTTAGATGAAGATGCCGTATATCCTGCTATTATATTCTTTATGGCTGGAATGGGATTATTTATTGGTTTTAATATGACCAAAAATTTAGATAAGGAATAAAAACAACGTCATCAATCAAAATTAAAAAGCAGTTTCAAAATTTTGAAGCTGCTTTTTTTATTCTACCGGAAAATCAAAATATGTTTTTGGAAAAGGTTCCCAACGCAGCGTAAAATGCCACCATTCTTTTGGGTAGTTTCTAAAATTGTGTTTTAGCATTACGGTTTGTAAAAGTTGTCTATTTTGTTTTTGTTCTTTTGAAATATCTTCATAACTCACCCAAGATTCATGTCCAAAAAAATCGTAAGCACTTCCCATATCTAAAGGTATTCCTGTATTTCCATCAATAATAGTTAAATCTAAAGTACTGCCTTTACTATGCCCAGAGCGGGTAGCTATATATTCTTCTTTAAATAAAAATTGCTTTTTAATATCTGGATAAAATTGTTGCTTATTTACAGTATCGTTTAATTTTTTCGCCCAACGTATAAAATGATTTACCGCTTGTTGTGGTCTATAACCATCGTAAATCTTTAAACACAAATTTTGTTGTTGTAATTCTTCTTGAATCAATTTTAAAGCTTCGGCTGTTTGTTTTGTTAAAATAAGTTTATTGCTATTATAGCCATCAATAGTATCGCCAACAAAATTATTTGTGGTATAATAACGTAGTTCTACATCTAAATCTGGAATAATTTTTTTTACATATACAAGACCTTCAGGCAATTGTGCAAACCCAAGTGTTTGAAAAAAGAGAACTAAAATTAGAATATAAAATCTCATAATATTTACTTATTGCTAAGTTATACAAAATAAAAATATACCTTAAATTTAGAGCACAAAAAAACCGAGTTCCCTCAAACTCGGTTTTCTCTTCAATTTGCTTTTTATATTACGATGTAGATTTAGGGTTTCTATACCAACTTCATAATGCAAATATTAATTAATTAATCCATTGAACTAAAAAGTATGTTATTTAGTACACTCCAAATATATAATTAATAAATCATTGCAAACGATTAAATACATTATAAATCGATGAAATACACTTAGTTTTAACATTTATAGACGAAAAAACTTATATTATCGACGAAATACATGTTTACAAATAAAAAAAGCATCCAAGAACGGATGCTTTTTTACTAACTAACCAACCAAAATATAGAATTACTACTCTTTTTAAAGTAACCACACTTTAAAAAACTTTATGTAGTAACATTTTGTATTAATCATAATTCAATAGTCGTGCCAAACTTATTTAATTGAATTAAATTTTGGTACTTTGCGGCATCAATAAAACAAAATGGAAAACGCACCTTTATTTACAGATGATACTATAGTTTTTGGGGTATTAATGCTCGCTTTAGGATTTGTATTTTATACAGAATCTTTAAAAGGTGGGTTTTGGGAAAAATTCTATAAAATAGTTCCAGGATTATTTATGGCATATATGATTCCTGCAATATTTACTACAATAGGAATTATTGCTCCAGAATGGGAAACCATTTCTGAATCTGGAAAAATTGTTGAACATAGCTCCAGTTTATATTATGTTTCTAGTCGATTTTTATTACCAGCAGCTTTGGTTTTAATGACTTTAAGTATTGACTTAAAAGCAGTTTTTAATTTAGGATGGAAAGCACTTATTATGTTTTTAACCGGTACAATAGGAATTGTAATTGGTGGTCCAATTGCTATTTTATTAATATCAATGGTATCTCCTGAAACAGTTGGTGGTATTGGACCAGACGCTATATGGAGAGGTTTATCAACTCTTGCAGGAAGTTGGATTGGTGGAGGCGCTAACCAAACTGCCATGCTAGAGATTTATGGTTATAATCAAAAATTATATGGAGGTATGGTATTTGTCGATATTGTTGTTGCAAATATTTGGATGGCGTTATTATTAATTGGTATTGGTAAACGTGAGCGCATTAACAAATGGCTTGGAGCAGACACATCTTCCATTGAAGCACTTAAAGAAAAAGTATCTACTTTTGCCGAAAAAGTAAAACGAAATCCAACGTTAACTGATATAATGATTATTACTGCTATAGCATTTGGAACAGTTAGCTTTGCTCATTTAGCTTCAAACTTTTTAGCTCCATTTTTTGATGGTGTTGTGGCAAATATCGAATCTGCTACAACTCGAAATATGTTTACCTTTTTAGGTTCAAAATTCTTTTGGATGATAAGTATTGCTACAATTATTGCAATTTTATTATCCTTTACAAAAGCAAAAAATTACGAAGGTGCTGGAGCTAGTAAATTTGGAAGCGTATTCATTTATATATTAGTTGCATCAATTGGAATGAAAATGGATTTAACTATGATTCTAGACAATGTTGGTTTAATCGCAATTGGAGTTGTTTGGATGACGATTCATGCTTTATTATTAATTGGTGTAGCAAAACTAATTAAAGCACCCTATTTCTTTTTAGCTGTTGGTAGTCAAGCCAATGTTGGTGGCGCTGCTTCTGCTCCTATAGTAGCATCAGCATTTCATCCATCACTAGCTACTGTTGGTGTATTACTTGCTGTATTTGGTTATGCTATAGGAACTATTGCTGCTATTGGATGTACAATATTATTGCAATTAGCGGCAGCTAGCTAGTATTTAAAATATATTTATATGATATTTGCCTGATTATAAAAAACTCAAAATAATTCATGAAAAAAATTTCATTTTTAATATTAGCTCTTTTAATTATTTCTTGCGGAAAAGAACAAGCAGATTTAACTGTTAAAACCAGTATAAAAGGCTTAAAAAAAGGAACTGTTTATCTAAAAAAAGCAACAGACACATCATTAATAACTGTAGATTCTTTAGTTATTAATGGAAATTCTGAATTTGAATTACATAGTAATATAGAATCGCCTGAAATATTCTTTTTGTATTTAGATAAAAACTCTAGTGAAGAAGATAGAATTATGTTTTTTGCGGACAAAGGTATTACAGAAATTAATACAACATTGAAAAACTTTGTTATTGATGCCAAAATAAAAGGCTCAAAACAACAAAATGTTTTAGAAGATTATCAATTAATGATGTCTAGGTTTAATGGTAAAAATCTCGATTTAATTAAAGAAAATTTTGAAGCTCAAAGAGATAACGACACAATAAAACTTGATAGTATTGAAAAAGAATACAACAGTTTAATAAAACGAAAATACTTATATACAGTAAATTTTGCTTTAAATCATAAGGATAGTGAAGTTGCACCATACTTAGCTTTATCAGAGATATATAATGCCAGGCTTCATTTATTAGACACTATTAATAATTCTCTAACAAGCGAAGTTAAAAATTCAAAATACGGTAAAGAGTTACAAAATTTTATTGATAAAATAAAAGAATAAAAATAATTTCCTGTATAACTTAAAAACAAAAAAGCCTTTCAAATTGGCACTATTTCATAAAGTGTATAAGTTTAGAAATCTCGGGAGTTATAACTCCCGAGATTTTTTTTATTAATTTTAAACTTTAATACATTAGATTATGAAACCAGAAGAGATTTTAAACGATGCTTTTTTACAGCAATTCAAGAACGGAACGGAGTTAAGATCTTTTTAGAAGACTTGCATAAGCGAGGAATTGAAAAGATATTAGAAGGCGAATTAGCTGCACATTTAGATTATGAAAAACATCAAAAGCGTACAGATACCAATGCACACAATGGCTACACTTCAAAAAAATTAAAAACAACCTTAGGAAAAACGACCATTCAAATACCACGAGATCGTGAGAGTTCATTCAACCCAATGCTGATTAAAAAACGTCAAAGTACAGCAGAAGGTTTAGAGAATATAATCATCTCACTGTACGCTAAAGGAATGAGTACCAGTGGTATTGAGCAACAAATACACGAGATGTATGATTTCAATATTTCTACTGCTACTATATCAAGAATAACAGATAGAATAACAGATAGAATAGCAGGAGATATCATTGCTTGGAAGAACCGTCCCTTAGAACAAACCTACTTAATCGTATGGATGGACGGCATTGTTTTTAAAGTTAGAGAAAACTCAAAAGTGATTAACAAAACTATCTATATTGCAGTAGGATTACGTAAAGATGGTAAGAAAGAAGTGCTCGGTTTATGGTTAGGTAAAAACGAATCTTCCGCCTTTTGGATGTCTGTTTTAAGCGATATTAAAGCACGGGGAACACAGGATATTTTGATTACTGCTACCGATAATTTAAACGGATTTACAGACACCATAAAAACGATGTTTCCTAATTCTGTAACTCAAATATGTGTCGTACATCAAATTAGAAACACCATGCGTTATGTGGTCTGGAAGGATAAAAAGACGTTTGTCAAAGACATGAAGCAAATCTACACAGCACCTACAAAAGAAGCCGCTAAAGCCGCTTTAAACGACTTCAAAAACAAATGGAACTCTAAATATTCTTACGCCATTAAAAGTTGGGAAAACAATTGGGACGAACTCACTGTTTTCTTTGATTTTCTTGCTGAAATTAGAAAAATAATATACACCACTAATCTTATAGAAAATCTAAATGGAAAGATTAGAAAATACACCAAAAATAAACTTTCTTTCCCTACCGATGACGCAGTAATGAAGTCTGTATTTTTAGCATTAAGAGAAAGTACAAGAAAATGGACAATGCCCATTAGAAATTGGGGAGTTATTCTTAACCAATTTTTGATTATATTTGAAAACAGCATTAAGTTATAAATAACCTAATCCCGAATTTTAAACTTACACAGATTTTGTAACAGTGTCGAAATAGGTTTCTTAGTCTTAAATAATCTCTTTTATTTCTGATATTATTCGTTGCGCTAAGCTATCTGCGCTTTCTTGTGATGTACTTTCTGTGTAAATTCTAATAATTGGTTCTGTGTTTGATTTGCGTAAATGAACCCATTCGTTTTCAAAATTTACTTTTACACCATCAATGGTTAAAACATCTTCGTTTTTATACTTATCAGCCATCACTTGTAGAATTTTATCAACATCTATTTGCGGTGTTAATTGTATCTTATTCTTACTCATAAAATAATTTGGATAACTCTCTCTCAACTCTTTACAAGACATGTCAAGATTTGCTAAATGCGATAAAAATAAGGCAACTCCAACCAAAGAATCACGTCCATAATGAGATTCTGGATAGATGATTCCGCCGTTTCCTTCTCCTCCAATGATTGATTGCATTGGTATCTTTCATCAATTGTACAACATTCACTTCTCCAACAGCACTTGCTTGATATGTTCCTCCATGTTTTTGTATAACATCACGTAAAGCACGAGACGACGACATATTAGAAACTGTATTCCCAACTTTTTTTGACAATACGTAATCTGCACAAGCAACCAACGTGTATTCTTCGCCAAACATAGAGCCATCTTCACAAACCAATGCCAATCTATCAACATCAGAATCTACAACAATTCCAAAGTCTGCATTTTCTTTGACTACCAATTCAGAAATATCAGTCAAATGCTCTTTTAATGGCTCTGAATTGTGAGGGAACTGTCCGTTTGGCTCACAGTATAATTCTACACATTCTACTCCTAACCTATCTAATAAAGCAGGAATAAAAATTCCTCCTGTAGAATTTACAGCATCAACTACAACTTTGAAGTTTGCTTTTTTAATAGCATCAACATCTACTAATTCTAAGTTTAAAACCTCATCAATATGTTTTTTTACATAACTTTTATCCTTAGAGTAAGCTCCCAAATCATCAACATCAGCAAAAGAAACGTCATCAGTTTCTGCAATTGTTAGTATCTTTTGACCTTCTGCACCATTTAAAAATTCACCTTTTTCGTTTAATAGCTTCAACGCATTCCATTGTTTTGGATTGTGAGATGCTGTTAAAATAATTCCGCCATCTGCATTTTCAATTGGCACTGAACCTCAACTGTTGGTGTTGTGGAAAGCCCTAAATCTATCACGTTTATTCCTAAACCAACCAATGTGTTAGCAACCAACGAACTTATCATTTTTACAGAAATACGTGCATCACGACCAATAACTACAGTTAATCGTTCTTTATCTTTATTTCTTCTGATAAGCCAAGTTCCATAAGCTGCAGCAAATTTTACCGCATCAATTGGTGTAAGATTGTTTCCGATTTCCCCTCCTATTGTTCCTCTAATTCCTGATATAGATTTTATTAACGTCATAGATTCTTTTATTTTACACAAAGATAGATTTTTACAATTTTATGAACCAAAAAACCGTTAATTTCTTAACGGTTTTTTTTATTTTCTTTTGGGGTACTATTTTTTAATCTTATTTTTTGAGGAACTTTTGGGTAACTACTTCACCATTTTCTAATTCAACTTTTATTATTGAAATTTGTCCTTTTTTTAATAAAATGGGTATATTCATTGAAATATCACTTACTGCTTTAGTAAGTAAAACTTGTCCTAAAATAGTATAAATCATTATTTTTTTTATCTTTATATTATTATGGCTAATAATATTAATATTATTAGTTTTATAAGTAATCACAAGGTTTTTTTTATCCTTAATTTCATCATCAATACTAAGAACACTATTATTAAAGGCTGTTTCTGCCCAAAGCCTCTGCATACTTTGTGCACCAATATTGGTTGGGTGTACTCCATCAGCCAATTCATTTGGATTATTAAGAAACCAAGTATAAAAATCCGGTCCTACTAATAAATTATTTTCCGTTCTTAGTTCCTCTATTGCTTGTAAATAACCTGGATGCACTTGCCAATTACCATCTACCACATTAGGATCTGTAGCTGGAATCCTCCCTAAAACAGGTATCTTTCCCACCGCTAAAATAGCATCTATAATTTGTTGCATATTACTTTTGTATGTACTCACATATTCATCACTTCCTCCCCAAGCATCATTAGTACCAAGTAGTATTCCCCAATATTTAGCATCCGATCCATATGTTAGATAATCATTTATATGAGGAACTATGTTATCTGTACGAATACAAGGAATACCTGCTCTCATTACCATAGGTCTATTTACATTATTACTATAACTATATATAAGTTTAGCAAATGAGGGTTCAGTATTATCTCCTTTAAAAGCATTTGCTGTAATACTATCTCCTAAAAAGAACCAAGTATCATCACTTCCATTTGTTATATCAAAAACCTCTATTTCATCCAAAGATCCACTTCCTTGCTGAAAATCTATTTTAACCCATGACATTCCTGTAAATGGAATGGCATGTGAACGTGTGGTTACGTTATTACCACTAATTGAACGAGCAACTGTCCAATCTCCATCAACTCCATTAGTGGAATTAGATGAAGTCAAAATATCATAATTAATAGTATAGTTTATGTATTCACCTTGTCCACAAAAACCTGATGTTAGAATGTCATCAGACCAAGAATAATAAGGTGAATTCATGTGGATAAGTACATTTTCTGGCCCTTGTCCAATTTCTATTGCAGCCCATACTCCTGGACTATATTCCCATGAATACTCTTGAAGAATATCATTTGTCAATATATCTACATTTCCATTAGAAGAAAATATAGGTTTACCATGAGAAATTAATGGATTTTCTTGTACTACCGTACTTGAGGATGGAATTGTAATTATTAATTCTTGAGTAAAATTTGACTGACCTCCTCCATTATATGCAGAAACACGGTATGTATATGTATTTCCTGGTCTTATATTATCTCTATCAGTATAATTTTCTACACTACTTGCTTCTAATGCTATTAAGTGGAAGTCGCCTTGACCTTCTTTTCTTTCGATCCTAAATCCATTTTCGTTATTCGAATTATCATTCCAACTTAAGTTTATGTTAACTACTGAGACGATATTTCCTGATAAGGAACTAGGTATTGCAGGAGTTGTTACGGTCACATCAGGAACATCAATTAATTCTGGATGGTTACTGGCAAATGCATAGGTCGCATCTCCAAAAGTTTCGAGACTTCCCTGCTCATCAATACCATTACTAGACCATGGAAATGTACCTTGATACCCCAAATTATACGCGGCTTCAATTGCATTATCAATTGTCATAGGTATCTCAGGCATATCCACTCCAGGACATTCACCAATAATTACAGGTCTATCATTAATTTGATAATCTGAAGGGCTTTGGTCAAATGGAGAATTCAAAAATGAATATTGCCATTCATAATAATGTACTTGATAAAAATCAAGATATGCATCCGTATCTCCTTGATTTACAGATTGTAATTCTGAATCACTCCAGTAATTTTTTCTAAATCGATCGCTATTCCAATCTATTGCTGCAGATCCCATAGTTACCAATATATCACTATTTTTATGCACTGCCATAGCAGTACGCCCTACTAACCTTTGTAAATTTGGCCATGATAATTGACCAGCATCTGAATTATTATTTATCCATTCAATCTCATTACAAGTATCTATAGAAAACAAATAAGGGTTGCTTTTATATCTGTTAACAAATGGTATGATATAATTATCTATATACGATTCTGTGTTTGCCTCACTATTAATCATATCTCTCCAAGATTGATATGTAGTGTATTGTTCTTTTGTGTGATCAAAAGACATCATAGTTGCCATAACATATATTCCTTTTTGTGTAGCCAGTTCAAATAATTGATCACAGTCTGCCCAAAATTTTGCAGAAGGGCCTGTTACATATCCATTAGTATTTATCATAGGGTCAATTTCTCCACTGCAACTAAACCAAATTCGGACACTATTGATACCTTTATTTTTTAATCGTTGAAATTCATTCTCCCACCAAGACCTGTCAAAGTCTCCACCAAAGTCATTCCAATTATTCCATGGTGTATTTGCTCCGTTTAACCAAATTCGTTCATTTCCGACTCTAAACTCTAGATTTGAAATTGTAATTTTTTGAGCAAATAAACTGTTAAATAATGCTATAAAGCATAATGAGATTATTAAAATTCTCGGGGACTTTGTGTACATAATAATTTTATTTATTTTATAAATGGGGATAAAAATTATTTTTTTCTAAAAAATATTATCTTTTTTTTTTAAGAAAAACCATGCTGCGAATCTAATAAAAAAACTATATAATACCAATTTAAATTTATAATGTCGCATTAAAAGCATTTAAATAATGATGATTACTTGTTATAGATTTTATAGTATTTTTATCCATTAAATTTACTCTTTTATGTAGCCAACTTCTTAAGTCTTCCATATTTTCAAAGCGTTTATTTTTATATCTATTTTTTATGTATTGCCAAACTTGTTCGCAGGGATTAAGTTCAGGTGCATATGGTGGTATTCTTAGTAGAAAAATATTGTCTGGTATTTCTATGTTTTTTGTAGAATGAAAACCTGCATTATCAATGATTACTATTTTGTATTTTATACAGAATCTTTAAAAGGTGGGTTTTGGGAAAAATTCTATAAAATAGTTCCAGGATTATTTATGGCATATATGATTCCTGCAATATTCACTACAATAGGAATTATTGCTCCAGAATGGGAAACCATTTCTGAATCTGGAAAAATTGTTGAACATAGCTCCAGTTTATATTATGTTTCTAGTCGATTTTTATTACCAGCAGCTTTGGTTTTAATGACTTTAAGTATTGACTTAAAAGCAGTTTTTAATTTAGGATGGAAAGCACTTATTATGTTTTTAACCGGTACAATAGGAATTGTAATTGGTGGTCCAATTGCTATTTTATTAATATCAATGGTATCTCCTGAAACAGTTGGTGGTATTGGACCAGACGCTATATGGAGAGGTTTATCAACTCTTGCAGGAAGTTGGATTGGTGGAGGCGCTAACCAAACTGCCATGCTAGAGATTTATGGTTATAATCAAAAATTATATGGAGGTATGGTATTTGTCGATATTGTTGTTGCAAATATTTGGATGGCGTTATTATTAATTGGTATTGGTAAACGTGAGCGCATTAACAAATGGCTTGGAGCAGACACATCTTCCATTGAAGCACTTAAAGAAAAAGTATCTACTTTTGCCGAAAAAGTAAAACGAAATCCAACGTTAACTGATATAATGATTATTACTGCTATAGCATTTGGAACAGTTAGCTTTGCTCATTTAGCTTCAAACTTTTTAGCTCCATTTTTTGATGGTGTTGTGGCAAATATCGAATCTGCTACAACTCGAAATATGTTTACCTTTTTAGGTTCAAAATTCTTTTGGATGATAAGTATTGCTACAATTATTGCAATTTTATTATCCTTTACAAAAGCAAAAAATTACGAAGGTGCTGGAGCTAGTAAATTTGGAAGCGTATTCATTTATATATTAGTTGCATCAATTGGAATGAAAATGGATTTAACTATGATTCTAGACAATGTTGGTTTAATCGCAATTGGAGTTGTTTGGATGACGATTCATGCTTTATTATTAATTGGTGTAGCAAAACTAATTAAAGCACCCTATTTCTTTTTAGCTGTTGGTAGTCAAGCCAATGTTGGTGGCGCTGCTTCTGCTCCTATAGTAGCATCAGCATTTCATCCATCACTAGCTACTGTTGGTGTATTACTTGCTGTATTTGGTTATGCTATAGGAACTATTGCTGCTATTGGATGTACAATATTATTGCAATTAGCGGCAGCTAGCTAGTATTTAAAATATATTTATATGATATTTGCCTGATTATAAAAAACTCAAAATAATTCATGAAAAAAATTTCATTTTTAATATTAGCTCTTTTAATTATTTCTTGCGGAAAAGAACAAGCAGATTTAACTGTTAAAACCAGTATAAAAGGCTTAAAAAAAGGAACTGTTTATCTAAAAAAAGCAACAGACACATCATTAATAACTGTAGATTCTTTAGTTATTAATGGAAATTCTGAATTTGAATTACATAGTAATATAGAATCGCCTGAAATATTCTTTTTGTATTTAGATAAAAACTCTAGTGAAGAAGATAGAATTATGTTTTTTGCGGACAAAGGTATTACAGAAATTAATACAACATTGAAAAACTTTGTTATTGATGCCAAAATAAAAGGCTCAAAACAACAAAATGTTTTAGAAGATTATCAATTAATGATGTCTAGGTTTAATGGTAAAAATCTCGATTTAATTAAAGAAAATTTTGAAGCTCAAAGAGATAACGACACAATAAAACTTGATAGTATTGAAAAAGAATACAACAGTTTAATAAAACGAAAATACTTATATACAGTAAATTTTGCTTTAAATCATAAGGATAGTGAAGTTGCACCATACTTAGCTTTATCAGAGATATATAATGCCAGGCTTCATTTATTAGACACTATTAATAATTCTCTAACAAGCGAAGTTAAAAATTCAAAATACGGTAAAGAGTTACAAAATTTTATTGATAAAATAAAAGAATAAAAATAATTTCCTGTATAACTTAAAAACAAAAAAGCCTTTCAAATTTGAAAGGCTTTTTTGTTTTTATTAAGAAGTGAAAGTTTATTTCAACTTATTTATTTTATCAATAAGAGCTCTTCCTTTGTCTTCAAGTTCTTTATTAATTGCTTTAAAGTGTGCTTTTTTGTTCTCAACTTTTTTATCGTTCACTTTAACAATTAATGTATCAAAAGTTTCAATAGCTTCATCAATAATTGCTTCACTTTTCTTAGTGTCTTTGTCAGTGTTTGTATATTCCCAAACATAAACTGCTTCAATAATATCGCCTAAAACAAAGTTTATATCTTTCTTTAAATCTCTAACATTTGCCATAATTTGTATTTTAAATTCTCCGTAAAAATACGTATTTAATTCAAATCATCTATACATAAACTTCTAATAATCTAGCGCTTTTAGAAGCTACACTATATTCTTTAATAGTAGCAGGAAGCAAAATAGTTTCTCCAGCTTTAATAGTTTCAGAAAACTTATCTGTTTTAATTTCAGCTTCACCTTCAACACACAGATATATTATAAATGAATCGTAAGTGTTCTTTTTTTCTAAAGTCGTATTTACATTCAAATAGCTTGTTGTAAAGTAAGGACAGCTCACCATTTTATTTGATTGATTTTCTTCTTTAGGATAATCAACTCTAAAATTATCTGGCATATTAAAATCGAAAGCATCAATTGCTAAATCGTTATGTAACTCTCGCTCATCGCCTTTATCATCTACTCTATCCCAATCATAAACTCTATATGTAATATCACTTGTTTGTTGTATTTCAGCAAGCATTACTCCTGCTCCAATAGCGTGAACACGGCCAACTTCTATAAAATAAGTGTCGCCAGTTTTTACCTTATCGAAATTCAGAATTTTAGTAAGTGTTTTGCCTTTAAGATGTTTCAAATACTTTTCTGGAGTCATGTCTTGATTAAATCCAACTATTAGGTTTGAATCTTCATCCGCCTGCATAACATACCACATTTCGGTTTTTCCAAATGAATTATGACGTTTTGCAGCCAACTCATCATTAGGGTGTAATTGAATTGACAAATCTTGTTTGGCATCTATAAACTTGATAAGCAAAGGGAATTTATTTCCAAAAGTTTTATAATTCTTCTCTCCTAATAAATCTGCTTCATAGGTTTCTAATAAATCTTTTAAAGATTGTCCTTTTAAACTTCCGTTAGAAACTATTGATGTATCACCTTCTACATCACTTAATTCCCAACTTTCTCCTATGTTGGGTAAAGTACTTTCTTTATGTAATAGTGTATTTAATTTTTTTCCGCCCCATATTTTGTCTTTTAAAATGGGAGTGAATTTTATTGGGTATAATTTATTATTCATATTTATTATCCTGAGTAAGTCACAAAATTTCTAGGTGTTTCATAAAGTGTAATTTCCACTTTTAATTTTGTGCTTAATTTTGGTTTTATTTTATTATAAATCACTACAGCAATATTTTCTGCAGTTGGATTTAAATTTTTAAATTCTAATACTTCTACATTTAGGTTTTTATGGTCGAAAGCATCTTCAATTTCAATTTTAATAAGCTGTTTTAAAGTTTTTAAATCAATTACAAAACCTGTTTCTGGATTTATTTCACCTGTAACACTAACAATTAATTCATAATTATGCCCATGATAATTTGGGTTACTACACTTACCAAAAACTTCGGCGTTTTTTTCGTCACTCCACTCTTTTCTGTGCAATCTATGTGCCGCATTAAAATGTGCTTTTCTACTAACTGTTGCCTTCATTTTTTGTAATATTTATATGTTGGTAGAATTTATCAAAAATTATTTTAAACCATTCAGTATATAATTCAGGATGTAATGCTATATCAACTTTTACTTCTTCAAGTTTCATCCATTTCCAATTAACAACCTCATATGTATTAATTAGAGGTTTATCATCATAATAACCAATCATTACATGGTCGTATTCATGTTCGGTTAATCCATTCTCAAAAGGTGCTTTGTATATAAATGATGTGGTTTCTTCTAGTTCTACAACAAAACCCATCTCTTCTTGTAAACGTCGCTTTCCTGCTTCTACATTGCTTTCTCCATCGCGTTGATGACTACAACAAGTATTCGTCCAAAGCCCTGGTGAATGATATTTATTCAACGCTCGTTGTTGTAACATTAATTGGTTGTTTTCATTAAAAATAAAAACTGAAAATGCACGATGTAATACTGCTTTTTCATGTGCTTCCATTTTTGGCATTAAACCAATTTGCTCATCATTTTCGTTAACAAGAATTACTTGCTCTTCTTTCATGCGATAAAAATACAAACTATTACTCATAAAAAAAGCATTCATCAATGATGAATGCTTTTTATTTTTAAGGTATTATTTATTAGTTAGCTACAACAATAAATTCGCTTCGTCTATTTGCTTGATGTTCTTCTTTTGAACATTTTACACCACTTGAACATTTATTGATTAATTGAGTTTCTCCATAACCTTTTCCTGTAATTCTATCTTTAGATATACTTCCTGAATTTACAATATGGTTTATTGTTGATGTATTTCTTCTTTTTGATAATAATAAGTTATACGCATCTTTCCCTCTAGAATCTGTGTGTGATTTTACATCTATTTTTACAGATGGAAATTCTTTTAAATATTTTATAACTTTTGCTAATTCTCTTTCGGCATCTGAACGTATAAACGATTTATCGTAATCAAAATAAATAGGGTTTAAACCTAATAGTTTAAATAAATCTGTACCAACTTCAGCTGCTTTAACTTCTGGTTCTAATAATAAATCTAATTGTTGCTCTTCTGATTTGTTAGATGTTGTTAATAGTTTATCGTTATCTAAATAGCTTTCTTTTTTAGCCATTATTAAGTATTCGTATTCACATTCTAATTCAAAGCTATATGATGCATCATCTCCTACTATTTTAGTAGCAACTTTGTTTCCTTTTGTATCAAATAAAGTAACTACTCCTCCAACTAACAATTCTTGTGTGTCTTCATCTTTAACTACACCTGTAACAAATTGTTTACATTCTTGAACAGTAAACGAATAAATATCATCATCTCCTTTTCCTCCTTCTCTATTCGATGTAAAAAAGCCTTCTTTAGTTTCTAAATCTTCATAATATCCTAAATCATCTTGAGCACTATTAAATGGTTTTCCAATATTTTCTATTTCAAAATAACCTGTTATATTACTTTCAAAACCTCTAATTACATAAATATCTAAACCACCCAAACCTGGATAACCATCAGACGAAAAATATAAATCACCTTCTGTATTTATAAATGGAAATGTTTCACTTCCTTCTGTATTTACAATAATACCTAAGTTTTTTGGTGTACCTAAAGTGCCATCAGCATTAATACTAACCACATAAATATCTGACTTACCAGTAGTTCCTGCCATATCTGACGCAAAATATAATTTTGTGCCATCAGCGTTAATAGTTGGATGCGCAACACTATACGCATTACTATTAAAATGAATAGATTCTACTTTACTCCAGTTATTTTCACTTGATAAACGTAATCTGAAAAGTTTTAATCTATTTACTCCTAATTCATCTTCTTTATACTCTTTTTTGTAATAATTATTTCGTGTAAAAAATAGTATTGAATCGTTTGGAGTAAAAGCTACAGATGATTCGTGATACTTTGTATTTACATCTTGATTGAATAATGATGTAGTAATATAATTTCCATCACTTTGCTTTTCCGCAGTATAAAGATTAAGAAACGGTTGTTCATTCCATTTATATAGTTTCCCTTCTCCTCTTGAAGAAGCAAAAACAAGTTTATTATTATGTATTGTTGTACCAAAATCTGAAAACTTAGAATTGATATCTAAATTTTTAATCTCTATACTTTCATCACTCGCTTCATTAATAATAGTTAAATAGTTTGTTGCATTAACAAATGCTTTTCCTCTAAGGTCAGATGGTTTTTGGTCGTAAAACTTACTCATCCATTTATCAGATTCTTTATAATTTTCTATTCCTTTTAAAGCTTTAGCGTATTTATAATAATACTCTGGATTGATGCTATCATTTATTTTCATTAATTCTCCGTACCATTTTGTAGCATCTTCCATTTTATTATTAAAATAATATGAATCACCTAACTTTTGATATAACTCAGCAGATTTATGACCTTCATTTGCTAATTCTAATAAATCTTTACTGGCTTTTACATATGAAAACTGTCCGTAATCTTTTGATGCTTTTTTAAGCTCTTTTTTTTGTGCATTTGCGAAACAAAACGATAAGCTTAACAATGCAATAAAAATGTATTTTACTCTTTTCATTATTATATAATTTTAGAAGAATCTAGGTGATAAAATTTTGCCTACTTTTTTCAATTCAAAACGCAACATAATCTCATGTGTTCCGCTATTAAAATTCTTTAAATTTGTTGTTGTATTATCAAAAGCATAACCAATAAATAAACCTTCACTTATTTGAAATCCTGCCAATGCACTTACAGAATCATCCCAACGATAAGCTAAACCTAATGTTAGTTTATCATTAAACATCAAGTTCCCAGAAAGATCTGCAATTACTGGTGCACCTTTAACAGCTTTAACTAAAAACGCAGGTTTTAATTTTACGCTTTTACTTAAATTGAACACATAACCACCAATAAAGTAATAATGCAACCTTTCTTCTGCTACTGATTCTATAAAATCATCGTAATGATCGGTCGTTATAAAATTAGGTATTGATGCTCCCAAATACCATTTATCCGAATGTAAATAAAGCCCCATTCCAATAGTTGGTGAAAATAAACTTATATCTTCTTCAAAAGCTTGATCTGGATCTTGATACAATCCCTTACTCCAATCAGTTTCTAATAAATGAAATCCTCCTTTAACTCCAAAAGATAATTTTGTTCCAGATTCACTTACTGGTATTGTATAAGAAAAATTTGCATCAAAATAGGTTTCATTTGCTGGACCTAATTGATCATTTACTATAGATATACCTAACCCCAATTTCTTGTTTCTTAATGGAGAATGCGCACTAATAGTTTGTGTTCTTGGTGCACCTGGAACACCAATCCATTGGGTACGGTATAAAGCTGTTATACTTAATACATCTCTCTGCCCTGTATATCCTGAATTTACACTCATTGTATTATACATATATTGTGTGTATTGAGGGTCTTGTTGCGCAAAAGTCATTGTAACTACTAATGAAATTAGTAATATGGTTAACTTTTTTAATAATGATTTCTGTATCATTTCAATGCTATTTTTCATTATTCTAATATTATCTATTAATGTATAACCATCCAACTTTAGGCTTCGTACCATTTCCTAAATCTAATATGTAATAGTAGGTACCAACTGGGAGTTCTTTACCTTTATCTATTATAGAACGTCCGTTTGAAATTCCTGAGAACTCGTTAAAATATCCTTGTTTTTCATAAACAATATTTCCCCAACGATTATAAATCTCTAATTTATTATTTGGATAATTTTGAATACAGTTAATAACAAGCACATCATTATTACCATCTCCATTTGGAGAGAACTCGTTAAATACCATTGTACAGCCTAATTCGGTAACAGTCGAATCATCTACTACATTTCCATCAAAATTATCACCATCATCACTCGTGTCATCAACAGTATCTCCATTAGGTGCTTCTCCAATGGCAATAATACTATTTGCAACACCCCCAGCGTTAATTGCTTCCTGCGTTATGGTAAAGCTTGCAACATAAGTTGCAATTTCTCCTGTTAACAGTGTCCCTTCTATGCTTCCTAAATCAGCACTACTAAATGTTGGCTCTTGAGTTAATGATATTTCTAAACCATTAACACCCCTAAATACATCTGTTAAAACAATATTTGTTAAAGTAACG
>Ga0256845_1000381_pt1 | contig 42616 bp, 32 predicted proteins | sample RiftiametaG_FD_189101 | JGI IMG/M metagenome (GOLD analysis project Ga0256845, IMG submission 189101) | Tube worm associated microbial communities from hydrothermal vent at the East Pacific Rise, Pacific Ocean - Riftia | ecosystem: Host-associated > Annelida > Integument > Unclassified ...
AAAGAAAGGATTCTCCATCTTCAGCACCTAATTCCGAAATTTGATCAGAAGTAATGTGTACAGTTTGTCCAATTGTTAAAGCATTATCAAAACTACCTGCAATACCCAAATTAATGGCAACATCATATATTTTAGAATTTAATGTTTTACCCATCCAGTAGCCTGTACAAGTCATGCCAACACCCGGTATTAGTACATCAATTTCATGCCTCTTATAAGTGTACCTTTTTAATTTCTGATTAACTTCTTGCTCTAATTGAAACTGCAATAGCAAAGGTTCAATTTCTAAGTATGTTGCTGAAACAATTAAGATTTTCATAGTTTACGAAAGATTCCCAGTCAAGCTGAGAATGACAATTAATTAATAAAATGTTGGCTCAACTTCTTTTTCAGTAAAATTAATCCCGTAATTTTCTAATTCATCTAAAATAGGGTTGTAAATTTCTTTTAGGATTGGAACATGAACTCCTGGGGTTGAAATAGTTCCATTTAAGATCATTTTAACTGAGATAGCTAACGGTAAACCTACTGTTTTTGCCATAGCGGTAAAACGTTGGTCATCTCCTTTAACTACCATCGAAGAATGAATTTCTTTATCTTCTCCGCTAGCTGTTTTAAAACGGAAACGGTGCCACATCACAATCATATCTTTATCTTCTGGAGCAAGCGTCCATTTTTGCTCTAAAATATGTTGTAAAATTTGAGCAGGAGTAGCATTTTTTAGTCCAATTTTAGTGTCTTCAAAAATTCCTAACCAAACAAATTTCTCATACATTTCAATATCATCTTGTCGGATGTTAAAGTAGTGTTTGAATTTTAATTCAACAGAATCATTTTGGTTGTAAGGAAGAAAAGAATTGATAAATTGACGGTAAGTCATGTTTTCTGAATCTTCCATTGTATAAGAATCGTCAGTTGCGCCAAGTTTAACAAAATAGTGCCAAGCTTTACAGAATCCAGGTTTTCTCAATGTTCCTCTGTACATGGTCGGGATGTTTTTTAAATCATAAACATTTCTGTATTGTAAAGAATCTCTATTAGCATAACCTTCAAATTTTCCGTAACCATCAATATTAATTATTTCAGTTCTTCTAAATAATTTATGGTAAGGAATGTATTTGTATTGATGGTTTTGAATGAATTTACAAGTTCCTTGACCTGCTAAAACAACATTTCTTGGATTCCACGTGAATTTATAGCCCCAAGGATTGTTGTCACTTTCAGGAGCAACTAATCCGCCAGTAAAGGTTTCAAAAGCTTTTAAATCGCCTCCATTAGATCTAATATCATCAATAACTCGCATTGCCGACATGTGGTCAATTCCTGGATCAACACCAATTTCATTCATCATTACAATTCCTGCAGCTTTTGCTTCGCTATCTAATGCTTTCATTTCTTCAGAAACGTAAGAAGCCGTAGCCATATGCTTTTTATATTTAATACAATCTTTAGCAACCGACATGTGCATGTGTGCAGGAAGCATGGAGATAATTAAATCATGCTCATCAATTAAACGCTCACGTTCTTCTGTATTATTTACATCAAAGCCAATTGCTTTTGCATTGTTATGATTGTTTGCTGCTTCACTAGCCAATTCTTTTGATTGATCGGCAATGGTGATAAACCAATTTTCATTTTCAGCATTAAACAATAAATATTGAACCAACGATGATGTTGATCTTCCAGAACCTATTAAGAGTATTTTTTTCATCTATTAGTTTTCTACGTTTTGATAAAAATTTTGTCACACTGAGTTTATCTAAGTGTTTACAAAAAACATATTAAATTTTTTTTAACTTATCCTTATGACAGCTAAAAGAAATTCGAATTTCGTTATTTATTTGAGCTTTCCTAAATAATTTTAGCGAATTTTACTAACAAATAGCGTTGATAAAAAGATTATAGACCAATGAATAAAATGATACTGATAAAGGGAGCAGTTTTAGGGATGATTGCTGTTTTAGGAGGTGCTTTTGGAGCACATGCATTAAAAGAAGTACTATCTCCAGAACATTTAGCTAGTTTCCAAACGGGTGTTCGTTACCAAATGATACACGCAGTTGTGTTGTTGTTCTTGTTTTTATTGCTGAATCAATTTGAATCGAAGCAATTTAAAATTGCTACTAATTTAATTTTCTGGGGAGTGATTCTATTTTCTGGATCTATTTATATTCTTACCTTAAAAAATATTATTGGTATAGAAGCTCTAAAATTTGCTGGACCAATAACTCCAATAGGTGGTGTGTTAATTATTAGTGGTTGGTTGTCTATTGTTTTGGGAGGGTTGAAATTGAAAGGGTAGATTTTAATTTCGTTTAATGTTTTGTGTATGGCAAGTAGAACAGTAGAAAGTACTAAGCTTTCAATTTCGCACGTAGCTAAATATAAATATGTCGTTTTTAACTTATTCAAAATTTAAAAGCCAAATTTTATATTTAGCGGAGTTTTCAAATAAGCACTAAAATTTTAGTTTAGTAGACACACCTATTTCCTGTATACCTTGTTCTGTAGCCTTCTTGTTCTGTTATACTGTTTTATAAAAATTGGTAAGTAGATAGGATAATTGCTATAATCACTGTATTCATAAACCGAGTAAATGCTTAAAGTTATTTCTTAGGAATCCCACTTGGTAGTTTGATTTTTGCAGTCATATCTTCTTGAACATCTAATAATGACTTAGAAAGTCTCTCCATATATTGATAGAATAATATTTTTTCTTGTGTTTCTTTATTTGTAGGAACGTTATTGTTTTTACTTTCGACAAATTTCCCAAAAGGTATTTTAAAGCCTGAGTTGATAAAACGACCCTTGAAATAATCAAACTGTTTCTCCTTTCCAAAATCAGGAGAGAATTTTCGATCTTCATAATAAAGTGGTTTTTGGAAAGCACTTTCAGTATCTAACGCTTTTAGATTTGGAGAGTAGCTCCAGTTATACATTCTTGCCCAAATAATTAATTCCATTCCACCAATTGTAGCAGATTCAAAATTTAAATGAGGAGGAAGGTTTATCCTGTCTTCAGAATCAAACAGTACTTTATCAAGTAAATAATCAACCTCTTTAATGTCCTCATCAAGGTATTTCTCTGGAATATTATCAATACTCGTAGTAAGAGTCGCTCTTTGAAATTGAAGCGCATTTTTAATCAATAATTTATTCATTTGTGCAGAGTCGTATATTTCTTTGTAAAACTGAACATCTGCTTTAAAAGTAATTGGGGCTGCTGTTCCAGAATTTTTAGCCATTTGTCTGAAGGTATCCATGAGAGACATATATTCTTTATTTCTGGCAGAGGTACTGTCATTTGCAATACTTTTGGTAATTGTATTTCTCAATCTTGATGTTGTAAAGGCACTAAAGAGAGAATTGAATTTGGAGCTATTTATGAGGTCAACATATTTTTGCATATGAGAAAGTTTTGCTATTTTTTCATCCATATGTCTATTCGAATAAAATGTTCTACTAGGGCTATTTTTATATTTTTCAAGAAGCTTTGTGCGTATACTTTCAAAAGCCTTAATTTTTGCTTTATTCCTAGCAAAATCCCAATGAGGTTTTGATAGCATTTTTGATAATATAGAAATACTAGCAATATAAGTAGATGATAATATACTCCCAAAAGGAATGGCTCCTATTGCGAAGTATATTATCAGGTCGAGAATAAAAGGGACATCCTTTTTCGGGTTATCTAAATCATGTTTTATCCTACTTGATGTTACTTCACGTGTTGCTAAATCTGCAAAGTGTATAATTTGATCCCACTGCTCAGATAATGTATTTTCTACTTCAAGTATTTTTTGCTGAAGTATTATCTTTTTGTTTAAGATTCTATCTTTTTCGTTTGCTTCCTGTTCTACAGTTCTGCCTGTAGAAGTTGTGTGGCCCCCTAATCTGGGAGGGGGTAACCTAGATTCAGGAAGCCTAGATTCAAGTGTTTCAGGCTCTGGATTTCTTGATTCTAACGATTCAGGCTCTGGAGCTATCGACTGTAATGGTTCAGAGTTTGGTGTAGTATTTTCTTCAGCCATCTTAGTTCAATTGATCTTCGTTTTCAGACAAAACAACAAGGTTTGTAGGAAGGCGCTCTTCCCAAGGAACACCGACTAAAACATTACCCATGGCAAAAACTGCATTGTCGTTGGTATTGAGATCGTAGTTGCGATTCAATGTAAATGAATTTTCAGTTTCATTAATAGCGATGATAGTGTAGAGATCTCCTTCTATGTATAGTTCTCTTTTAATGTCTCGCCTGCTAATTTTCCAACTTTCTCCATTGATTAATGTCTGGTTGCTATCTTGTTCTACTTTTAATGTTGTATTTCCGATGATAATGTCATTTCTACGATCAGTTAAAATTTCTGACCACAATTCATAATTAGGAGAGTTGGGATCTGCTTCTCCGCTGTTCCAATTAATTCGGTCAATTTCTTCCCCTTCAGATTCAAGGTAGTGTAGTACTTTTTCTTCAAACCCTGGCTTTATCGAAACAATTACTTTTGCAGCTCCTGAACGCATAAATTTTAAATGTTTGAAATCTGGCATTTTTAGCGTGTTTTTCTTTTCCCAGCCATCTTTTCTTCCCCAATAATAAGGATAAAGTTGGTAGTACATTTGTTTCCACTCAAAGGCACTTTCAAAAAAACGAATAATGGGGCTTACTTTTTCAAACTCCGCTGAGTTTACCGTTAAATCATTTTCATTATCATCGCCTTCATTGGCTATTCCATCAATGTTGAATTCATTATTTTCACGCATTGTTGCAATGCAAAACTTTTTAATTTCTTCTATTTCAACTTCTCTGTTCATTTGAGATGATCTAGATTGAGCTGTATCAAATAATGAACTTGTTGATTCCTGATCTGAGTTTTTGAATTCCAATTCACGTTGTTTGTTTTCGTGGCCTTCTTTTAACTTTTCGTAAACGGCAAGTTTCCATTCATGCCATAATGATGTGTGAGCTCTGCATTTGATGGTAATATTTACAGTCGCTACTTTATCAAAGTGGTCAACTACCTTGATGGTAATAGGCATGCCTTGTGCTGAATAGGGAGCTGCCCCACCTGGAAGGGTTATCCAGTCCCCTTGTAATGAGTTTTCAGTATCTGTTGATTTAAATAAATTAATACCTCCAAGACTAACGTCAAAATAGCCATCTTCCTCATCAAAATTAGGTCGATCATCATATGAGGAAACATCAATTCTTGCTAAAGAAGGGTAGTAGCCATTTGGTACTTTTATGTACCCATTTACTACATCCTGTTTGTTAGTATTAGCTCTTTCACTTGGCTGCGATGCCCATGAATAACCAACATAAAGTGTTTGTTCAGGAAGAGGGGGGATGTTGATAGCGCTATATTCCTCAACAAGGCTGAGGTAGTTGTCTATGCCTATTTTGCTTAGAGATAAATCAAATAATTTTCCGTTCTCAATAGGATCTTGTTTCTTTTCTTCTCCTAAGTAATACATTGCTGGTTCAGGTATCATAAATTCCATCATCATTCTTTTTCCATAATGATGCAGGGAAACCTTTTGTATTTTTTCTACCCATTTGTAAATACCGCTTGTTGGCCCAGCAATTCCTTCAAAATTATGACTGTTTTGTTCAAGGACTTTAACTAGAGAACGCCTTGTTGTAGATTGTTGTCGTGCTTCCTTTATTCTTGTTGAAGACCTATTTGTAACATCTTTTGCCATTGATACCGATTGGCTATTGCTATTGGTACTTGTTCTAGAGAACCCTGTATTTACTGATGTTGATATATCAGCCACACCATATTCTGTATTAATGTTTACACCACCATTGATAGAGAACTCGTTTTGAACTGTATTTTGGCTCGCAGATTGTAATTCGTAACGTTCAGAAGTTTGGTTGTCAGAAATAGATTCTGTTTCCGATTGAGTGCTAATAGTAGTTGTTACTTCTGTTTCTCGACTATGTTCAAAATTTCTTGTTTTTGTTTCTCCTTGTAATATGTTTTCAATATGAGAAATTTCATTGGCTTCATACCTATCTAAATGCTCTCTTACAACAAATAAGTCCATCATTCCCAAAGTCTGGATTGTAGGAGGTAAAAGAGAATTTTTTTTTCGTTGGAATAGTCCAGAGGAATAAATGCTAGGAAATTTATTGATCTCAGTTAATTGTTTATTGGATAGAGTCGCTAGGTCATCTATCTCCTTTGTAAATAGATTAAATACGTGAGAGAGATTATTTTCATTAGGGGGAATTTTATTGGATATGTGTTGATCAAAAATAACTTCTTCATCTTTTGATAGGATCGTTTTAAAGTCGTTTATTGTTATTAAAGGGGCGGTAATTTTACTGCTATTATTAATGATGGATTTACTGCCAAATAAAAAATCATTGAAACGAGTGAATACTCCTTTTTTTCTTTTGATAATGACTGTTTTCTTATCTGTTGAGTTTAGGGTTTGAGCAGTCTTATGAGTATTTAAATAGAATTGTTCGAATTTATCTTCTAATTGTTGTATTGTTGCAAGATTGTCTGCTGTTTTTTTTTGATCGTTTATTTTAATGCCATGATGACTCAAATCAATGTAAAGTGGATTTTCATTAGGAGTAGCTCTCGTCTTCTTATTTAAAATCCAGATAACACTAGGAGTCGTTATGGTTGCAGAAAATATAAAGTCAAGTAACGAAACAGAGTCGTAGACCTCTTTTTGTTTTATTAAATGAACTGCTCCAATAAATTTTAGAACAATTTCTAAAGCTTGTTGTAGATCTGTTGTTGATTCTTGAGTGTTTAGCTCAAAAATAGAATTTGCTTTTAGTGTAACCCAGTTTGTAATAATAGTTTGAATTTCTCCAGAAGGGAGTTGTGGAGATGTGATTATACTTCGAGCAATTTGTAAGGCTGCATTTGTATTTCCATCCTGTAACTCAATTGCGAAGCGATTGGCATCAGAATAAATTGTAAATGCTTGTAATTGTTCAAGCGTAATGAGCGATGAAAAAGCTTGTTCCAATAGGGACTCTACCTCTTGCCTAGTTGATTTTTGACTATTATGTATATTTTTGAGTAATGTATTTTGATGGAATGGAGGTTTCTCAAGGTTTATTGTTAATTCATTTTCTGGGCTACGAAATGAAACTATCTTGAATAGGTCGTTATATTTTTTTGACATTCTGCTATATTTAATTATTCATAATATACGGCAAGTTAAATATTATAATGGCAAATGACAAAGGGAAATAGACTTTTAATTAATAGCCGAATTCAGGTTTATAAACCTTGCTGTAATATTACTGTATTTAAGAGTTGTTATTTGGAGAGGAATAAAAACAACACAACATAAAACAATAATATTTTTCATCATCATTTTTTTATTAATGGCACACAATGTACTTGTTGGTCGTGTTTAAATGCGACTTACATTGTGTCAAACGAAGTTAGCTGTTTTTTATGAGAAAATCAAGATTTAATGTTAATCAAAATATCCTTTTTGCCATAAAGCAGCTAAATCCATAGTAATGGCAACAGAATAATGGATGGCAACACCTAACCAAATAGAGCGACTTTTTAAACTTAGAGCTCCTAAAATAATTCCAGCAAAGATAGCACCTATGGTCTCGGGCATTGGTTTCTGAAAATGGATCATCATATACGGAATCATCATTATCCAAATGGAATAAAAACCAAATCGTTTTTTAATCCCGTGTAGCATAAACCCTCTAAAAAAGAATTCTAACGCGAAAAATTGCGATAAGTATAAGCATTGCCAAATAATAAAATTAGGCCATAAACTTTCTTCTTTAGGATTGTAAAAAGGGTATTTATGCTGAAAACTATCAGTTGTAGAAACGAATAAAATTAAAGGAACCATAAACAAGAAGAAGATGACATAAATCTTATAGTTATTAAAAAAACCTTTAGGTGATATTCCGTAATCACTTAGTTTATCCTTAAAAAGGAGTTTGATGATAACTGTTGGAATAATAAAGTAAAAGGTAAATAAGACACTTACCCAATAAGTGAGTCGAAACAATTGTTGGTTCGGAAAATAATCTTGAAGTGAGGTTAGCCAATCAGCTACTCCGTTTAGGTTAATGCTTCTTAAGGATGAGGTTAGAAAGTGAAAACTTCCAAAGTATTGAATAAACAACAAAGAAAAAGCAACTACAAATAGTATTGTAATTGCTTTTTTATCTAATTGATAATTAGTTGATTTTTCAGCCTCTACTTTATGAAAAGTATCAACAAAAATAGTATTCCAAATATTTTTCAGCATTTGTTTTATTTTTTGTCATTCTGAACGATATTTTATCGAAAACAATACTTCGAAGCTCAAGCTTTCGCTTGACGTGCTCAGTGGGAAACTCAGTATGACAAATAGCTTTTTCTCGTTCTGCAAAAGGTGTTCTGTATGATAAATTTATTTTAACTTGTGTGGTCAATGGTAATTACCCAATTGCCGTTGAGCTTTTTCCAGTAAAGATCAAAATAACCATTTGGGTTATCATTTTCTCTAATTAAACTCCATTTTCCGAGCATAAAGGCAGTTGTTCCGTTTATTTCTAGTTTTATAATTTCAAATTCGAGTTTTCCCATTGCAGCTTTATCCGGGTAAGATTTTTTGTAGTTCTCTAAAGTGGTTTTCCAGCCATATTTGATGCCATTTTTTCCAATAAACATTAAAGAGTCAGATTGCCAATAACCTTTCATGAAATCAGCAATATTTCCATCGCTCCATGCTTGTTCTTGCATTTCCATCACCTTTAAGATGGATTTTTTTTCTTCAGAGCTACTACTACATGAAAAAAAGGTGAATAAAATTATTGATATGAAGATATATTTCATTGGTCTATTTTTAATTCTTTACAGCAATATTTTTTGAACATTGTTTAATGAATTGAATGCTCTTTTCCATTAGTGGATGCATTTCTACATCATCAGTAATAAATGGAACGTGTTTTCTATATTCAGTAATAAAATCAGTAATTACTAATGATGATTTTAGTGGTTTTCTAAATTCCAAACCTTGAGCAGCATTCATTAATTCAACACCCATAATTTTTTCTAGATTATCGACTATTCGGTAAACCTTGGTTGCTGCATTTGCTCCCATACTAACATGATCTTCTTGCCCGTTTGATGAATCGATTGTGTCAATAGAACAAGGTGTACAGAGTTGTTTATTTTGACTTACAACTGATGCCTGGGCATATTGAGGAATCATAAAGCCGCTGTTTAATCCTGGATTAGCTACCAAAAATGCTGGTAAACCACGTTCTCCACCAATTAATTTATAAGTTCTTCTTTCAGAAATACTTCCTAATTCAGCAATAGCTATTGCCAAATAGTCTAATGAGATGGCCAATGGTTGACCATGGAAGTTTCCTGCAGAAATAATTTCATCTTCATCAGGAAAAATAGTAGGATTATCAGTTACCGAATTAATTTCTTTTTCGAATACTGATTGTACGTGAGCAATAGCATCTTTACTTGCTCCATGTACTTGTGGAGAACATCTAAAAGAGTAGGGGTCTTGTACGTGGGCTTTCTCTTGACTAATAATTTCACTACCATCTAACGCCATTTGGATGTTTCTGGCAGTAAGAAATTGTCCATCATGTGGCCTTACTTTATGTACTAAATCATTAAATGGAGAAATTCTACCATCATAAGCATCAATAGAAATAGCTGTAACTAAATCGGTTAGTGTGCTTAGTTTTTTAGCTCTTAATAAAGAATGAATTCCGTAAGCACTCATAAATTGAGTTCCGTTTAGTAGCGCTAAACCTTCTTTAGATTGTAAATTAATTTCACCCCAAGCAAATTGTTTGTTCAATTCAGCTCCAGAAATCTTATTTTCTTTATAATTAACTTCTCCTAAACCTAATAATGGTAAAACTAAATGGGCTAGAGGAGCTAAATCTCCAGAAGCTCCTAAAGAACCTTGTTGGTAAACAACAGGAGAGATATCATTGTTGTAAAAATCGATTAAGCGTTGTATAGTAATTAGCTGAACACCTGAATGACCATAACTTAGTCCTTGAATTTTTAGTAATAACATTAGTTTTACAATGTCCTGAGGAACTTCCTCACCCATACCACAAGCGTGTGACATTACTAAGTTTCGTTGTAGTTTACCTAAATCCTCATCAGAAATTTCAGTATTACATAATGAACCAAACCCTGTGTTAATGCCATAAATAGGTTTGTCGTTATTCAACATCTTATTGTCTAAATAAGCTCTACACTTTACAACAAGCTCAGTTGCTTCTTCTGAAAGTTGAATTTTTACATTGCTAGAAATAATTAGGTCAACTATTTCTAGTGTTAGCCAATTTTTATTGATTTGATGCATTTCCATTTTATATAGTTTTTATGCATTGTAGGAACGAATCAATTTATCAGTTATCTTCTTTTGAAAACACTTCGACAGGCTCAATGTGACAAGATTGTGATAACCAATTCACAATGGTAGTTGTTTATATTTAGTTCTTTTTTTCTAACACTAAGTTGTCATTCAGAGCGATATTTTGTCCAAATTTTAATTTGGAAGCAAAATGATGCGTGGAATCTTGTTTGTTATATTCTGAAAATAAGATTCTTCACTTCAATTTGTTTTACCCTTCGACAAGTTCAGTCTGACAAACAGCCTTTGCTCGTTTCGCAAAACATGTTTTGAATGACAAGGTTATTTAATCATATTTATCAATTCTTCTATTGTTAAGTTTTCTTGCTCGCCAGTTTCCATATCTTTAACTGTGAGTTTTCCAGATTCCATTTCATCACTTCCAACTAATACCACATATTTAATGCCTTTGTTGTTTGCAAAGGTCATTTGTTTTTTCATTTTAGCCGCGCTAGGGTAAATTTCTGAATTAATATTAGCTTCTCTTAATTGAAAGAGAAGTGGTAGACAATAATCTTGTTCTGTTTCACCAAAATTGATGAATAATACCTGAGTACTATCACCTTTAAATTCGGGATATAAGTTGTTGTCTAATAATACATCATAAATACGATCAGCTCCAAAAGAAATACCAACTCCAGAAACATCTTTTAATCCAAATTTACCCGTTAAATCATCATATCTACCTCCACCAGTAATACTAGGGAAGTTGTCTATCTTCACCTCAATAATAGTTCCGGTATAATAACCTAAACCACGAGCTAAAGTTAAATCTAATTTCACATTAGCTGTTTTGATGCCTAACTGTTCTAATTTTTCAAAAACAAATTCCAATTCTTCAATTCCTTTTTTGCCGTTTATTGATAGCTCTAGATACTCTGATAGACCTTCTAAAATCTCTTGATTTCTTTTAATATCATTGGTAGGATTAAGTTCGTTTCCTAATACTATTAAATCTTTAGATAATAGTAAAAGCTCTAACTTTTCAATATTTTCAGATTCTATGCCTAAAAATTCAATTTCTTTTTTAACTCCTTCACTTCCAATTTTATCATACTTATCAATGGCAACAACAATAGCCTCAAAATTATTTGATTCACCAACTGATTCTACAATACCTTGTAATATTTTTCTATTATTGATAGAAACTGTGTAGTTTAGTTTTCCCTGAAAAAGTTCTGTGAAAACATCATCAATAATCTTTATTAAATCAACTTCACTTAATAAAGAATCGGAGCCAATAATATCAGCATCACACTGATAAAACTCACGGTATCTTCCCTTTTGTGGTCTGTCAGCTCTCCAAACAGGTTGTATCTGAAACCTTCTGAAAGGAAAAGTAATGTCGTTTTGGTTTTGAACTACATAACGTGCAAAAGGAACAGTTAAATCGTAACGTAAGGCTTTTTCGGCAATACTTTTAGTAGTGAGTGATGAGTTTTGGGCGATGAGATTTTCTTTGTCTGCTTTTTTCAGATAATCGCCACTGTTTAAGATTTTAAAAATGAGTTTATCACTTTCATCACCACCAGTACCAATTAATGTACTTAAGTTCTCCATGGCAGGAGTTTCTATTTGTTGGAAACCATATTTTTTGTACACGTTTTTAATGGTATCAAAAATATAATTTCTTCTCGCCATTTCTATGGGAGAAAAATCTCTTGTTCCTTTTGGTATGCTTGGTTTATTACTCATTATAATTTATTGAAATGCTAAATTAATAATCTATTGGGTAATTTATCTTAATTTTATTTTTTAATGGATTTTAAAGGCGCCAAAAAATATATTTTAGACCGTTTGGAGCAGGAATTAAACCCTAATCTTTTTTACCATGGTGTACATCATACTATTGATGTATATGAGGTTTCTATTAAAATTGCTGAATTAGAAAATCTGAATCAGGAAGAAAAAATAATTATTAATACTGCAGCTTTATATCATGATGCTGGTTTCTTGTTTGAATATCAAGATAATGAAAGGCTAGCTGTTCGGTTAGTGAAAGAGATGTTACCTAGTTTTGGTTATAATAAGAAACAGATGCAAGCCATTTCAGAAATCGTTTTAAGCACAAAAGTTCAGGCTAGACCAACTTCATTGCTTCAAAAAATAATGAGTGATGCTGATTCTGATTATTTAGGAAGGGAAGACAATCTTAAAATAGCAGATTCACTTTATCAAGAATTAGGAGAAAATGGTTTTTCTTTTACGGATAAAGAATGGAATGAAATGCAGATTATGTTTTTAACCCAACATAAATACCATACTAGATCTTCGATTAGTTTAAGAAGTGAGAAAAAACAAGATTATCTAAGACATCTAAAAGGCTTAGAAATTTGAGTTTGATTTCATTGGTTTTCGATACAATTTTTTTCCAAAAAACCACTTGAATTAACAATCGTTTATTCTATTGAATTAAGGTAGCAGTTTAAACCAAATTATTTGTTGTACTGAATGTATTTTACTTGCTTATTAGAAATAATAACAGCATCAAAAGTTACGTTATCATTTTTAGCGTAAGTACTGGCAACATTATAGAAAACGTTTTTAGCATCTTCTTTAGTGATTTCTTTCGTTTCTACAACCTTATACTTTTTTGTTGGGTTGGATAGGAAGTACACTTCTTTACCAAAATAATTAGGAACATTGGCTTTCGTAATATTTTTGTTGTCTTTATATTTTATTAGTTGAACAGATTTTCCATCTCTTGTTGTAATAGCATCATAATCTTGGGTTGATGCAAGACTAATTAACAGTTGAATACGCGTATTAAAATCGGTAGCAGATGTAGCCTGTTCTTTACTTAGGTTAACACTTTCAACAAAATCTGTTGGGTTTGTATTCACTAAGAGTACATAAATATCTTTTCCCTCTATTTTAGCAGGTGTAGCCGTATTTTGAGCCGTTGTTATTATACTAAAAACTAATAATGTAATTGTAAGCAATTGTTTCATGTTAAATTTATTTTAATAAAGAAAATGATCCTTTGTGAATAGTTTTTGCACTGTTATTTAACTCTAAGACGTAAAAATAAGTACCTTCATTGGCATTATCACCATCCCAATCATTATTGTAATGATCTACTTCTAATAATTTTTTTCCCCAACGATTTAATACGGTTAAATGATTATTTGGGAAATTGTGTATGCCTTGAAAGGTTAAAAAGTCATTTTCTCCATCTCCATTAGGACTAATTACAGTAAATACATCAACTTTACAATTAATAATATCAACAATCATATTTGTTGTTTCTTGTAGCGTACATTCATCAGTAACAGTAACAGTAACAATGTTTTCTCCTAAAATTGATGATGTAAAGTTTGTTGGAGAACCAGTATTGCCATTCGACCATGAATAGCTGTATGGAGTAACACCATCTGTAGCAATTGCTGTAAGGCTTACATTTTCATCCGCACAAGTTGAATCAACCAATAGAGTGCTTAAAGATAATGGTGTATATGAAGCAAAAGATACATTCATACTGGAACTAGCAGTTAAATTACAAAAATCGGTTATTGTTGTTGTAATTGTTTGAGAAGAACTAACTGATACATTAATAGTATTATCAATATCGGGGCTAATAGCTCCCCAATAATAAGTGTAAGGACCAGTTCCGCCAGTAGGTGTTGCTATAACCTCAATAGGGTGGCTTAGGTTAGGACATGTTAGCGTAATATTATTACTAAGATTAGCTGTCATTGCAGTATAATTTACAGTAACCGTTATGTTAACTGTAGTGTCCTTACAAAAACCAGTTGCAGTAACAGGATAAGTTGTTGTTTGAGTAGGGGATACATTGATGGTTGATCCTAGTCCACTAGGTAATCCTGGTCCATTAGGTCCCCAATCATATATATATGAAGTTAATCCATCCGTTGGAGAAGCTAATAAACTGATTGTCTCGTTAGGGCAATTAAGCATGATATTGTTGGTAACATTAATTGCAACAGGAATTGTATCAACTGTAATAATAACAGTATCAAATGCATTAGCTGCACAACTTCCTATTACTTCAAGAACATAGGTTGTTGTTGTCAATGGAGAAACTATAAGAGGGTTTCCTAGCGTTCCATTCCAAAAATATTGAGGGTTAAATGCTCCATTTGTGGCTGTAGCTTGCAATGAAATATTTCCTCCACAGTTAATAGTAGCATCAGCTGAATGACTGGTAATTACAACATCTATAGTGTCTATGGTGATTAAAACAGAATCTATAGCGGTTAAACCACAAAAATCTGTAACGGTTACATAAAAGGTACTATCTGCTGTTGGACTCATTAAAGGTGAAGGGCTACCACCAATAACTCCGTTCCATAAAAAAGAGAATGGAGCTGTTCCTGTTCCAGGAATTAGATATGCTTGTAATGAAATACTTTCTCCACAATGAAGTGATAAATCAACAGTAGTACTATCAATTACAGGTGGGTTTGTTGAGGTTGTTACAATTATAGTATCATTTATGGTAACCAAGTTACAACTATCTGTTGTACTCACATAAAAAGTATCTGTAACCAGTCCTGAAACTATTAAAGTGTCATTATTTGTTCCAATTGGGTTGCCGCCAGAATCAGTCCAAACGTAGGTAAAGGGTTGCAGTGCTCCGGCAGCTTGCACGTATATAGGTACATTAGCTGTAGGGCATGTTAATGTTGTATCTGGCGAAACAGTAAACATGTCAGGTACATCTAGTATATATATAGATCCGAATGTAATAATTGTGTTCCCACAAGGATCAATCGTTGTTACAGTAATTATAATTGTATCTTGTCCTTCAATTAAAAGATCCGCATAAGGGGTTATTGTAATTGATGCTGTATCAATTCCAGGAAGGAATGTAACGCTATCGGGTATTTGAGCATAATCGGGATCCACCACGCCAAGGCTATCCATTATAGCATTTCCTCCAATATCAAAGTGGACGGTATATGAACCCACAGTATCGGGTCTTGTAAATATAATAGTTGCATCAGCACAATCTTCTATAACAGTAGAATCACCTGTTGCTGCTACTACATCAACTTGTACTGCTACAGAGCTAAAACTACCTCCTTCTATAAATACTCCAGAATCAAAAGCACCATCACCTGCATCGCCTATGGCTAGTTTTATATGGTAAGTTTGACCACAATTTACATACGCTTTAGCTTGTAAAACAACTGTTCTTCCATCATATTCATAGGTGTTAATGGTGTTAGATGTGTAAAAAATATTGTAAGTAGCAAAATTAGGGTCAATATTCGTACAGTTGATTAATGTTCCGTTACCTCCTGCTACTCCTGGGTTAACCGTGTTTATAGATACTGGAGTGGTAGTAAATGAACCAGGGGTTAGAGGGTCTGGGATTAAAGCAAGGTTTTGAGCAGTGTAGTTCCCTCCTAGAGGGTTTGCTCCAGTTAAGAAAAAACCAAAAGCATCATTTACTGATGCACAAACATATTCTTCATACTCTTCTGATGCAAATACATAGTTGAACTTAATAGTATCTCCTTGTGGTACAAAATCAAATTCAACAACGGATTCATCAAATATTGTATTTAGGGTAATGCTAGCTAAATCAACATCTACACCTGCATTTCCTGTGCCTCCAAGGCTTGATCCTCCTCCGGTATTAAGTTGTGCAGCCATCGTTACATTTCCTGAACCTAAAATAATCCCATTAGATAATCCAACATCAGCATTTACATCATTAAAAGAACCAACTTGTTCGTTTGGTAGTAAAGCATTAGCGAAGCTTCCATTAAATTGAACATTAGTAATTGTAACTCCTGAACCTGCAAGTACATTTTGAATGTATTGCTCAACGGTCATTGATGTATTATCAACAGTTACTTGTGCTTTAATTGCTGTAGAAGCTAATAAAACAGTTAATAGGATTAATAATTTTTTCATAATAACTAGGTTTTTCTAATTAGACTCTTAATTATGGACAAGAGTTGCACGAAGATATAAAAAAAATGGAGCAATTAGTTAAAATAATTACTCTATTATTGAAATGTTAATAGATTACTTTACAATAGATATAAATCCATTTTTATTATGTACGATGGGAGAATGTGCTTCTTTCGCATCAATTTTCCAGATGTAAACACCATCAGGAACTAATGCACCATTTTGCGTTCCATCCCAACCTATATCAGGGTTATTCGATTCAAAAACAAGTTGTCCCCATTTGTTGAAAACAGTCATTTTAAAGCTATTTAAATCTATTCCTTCACCAACAATCTTAAATGTATCATTAAGACCATCACCATTAGGCGTAAAAGCAGTAGGGATATAGAATACAAAGACATCATCAATAATAACAATTTTAGATACAGAAGTCTGACAACCGATTTCGTTAGTCACTTTTAAAGTCACATCATAATTTCCAGGCTGATCTTGTGGAAATTGGAAAACAGGATCAATATCATTAGAAGTGTATTGAGCATTGGTAATAAAAACCCACTGATTATAAAGGTTTTCTGTACTTTGATTATCGAAAGTAATTAGAGCATTCAAATAATCAGTTGGATTTGGACTCCAAAAGAACTCAGCAGTAGGGTAACTATGCGCATTAATTTGAATACCGTCCATAATTGTGTCCCAGACACAACCTGTCTGGTCAGTAACAGTCAATTTAATATCATAAATTCCTGGATTATTATACGTGTGATTTATTTGATAACTGAAAGGAAGATCAATAATATCCCCGTCACCAAAGTCCCATTGAATATTTGTGATAGTGCTTGTGGTAGCAGTTATATTGGTAAATGTTGGGTGAAATTGGTTGTAACAAAAGACATTGCTATCAATAAGGTAAGCAGGAAATACAATGTCAGCCCAATCAGTACCGACATTCATTGTGTCAGCAGGAGTCGTACAGCTATCTGACACCACGACTGAGAAGATTTCCCCATCATAATTTGGTGTAATAATAAATTGATTAATAGCTGTAGTGCCAATTATATCACCGTTTCCATTGATCCACGTATAAATTAAATCAGTTCCTCCTCCAGTAGCAAAAGCTTTAAGAAGGGTAGTATCTCCTTCACAAATTGTGGGTCGTACTGGGTTTAAAGCTTGAATTACAATAGAATCAAATAAATCAACAATAACAGGTTGAATATTAGAAGTACAATTGTTGCCATCAAGAACATATACATTATAAGTTGTACTGCTAGCTGTAGGGTTAACATTATGAGGACCATTACCAACTAAACCATTATCCCAGATTAAACTAAAAGGAGGTGTATCACCTAATGGAGTGGCGTATATTGTTGCTGTTCCATTAATACAAACAATGGTATCGGGAGAAGTTGTATAAATAATAGGAGTAGTAGCAATATTAACGAATAAAGTGTCTGATTTAACACAAGTTAGAGTTCCTGAGTTATCTGTAACAACAACGATTAGAGTATCAGATCCAGGGGTGTTAAACGGTCCTATAGTTGTGCTATCATTGGGAGTTCCAAGAGTAGAAATGTTAGAAGTCCAATTATAGATGTATGGGGCAGTGAGACTAGGTGTTGTTGAAAAATTAACAATATCACCATCACAAATATTAGTATCACTTTGTGTTGTGGTTAAGGAGAACCATGGAATAACATTTACAATAACGGTATCATTTACTGTAATTAAGTTACAATAGCTAGTAGCAGTAACGTAAAAAGTGTCTGTAACTAGTGCAGGAACAAAAATGTTAGGACTGTTATCAAAAGTATTTCCTTGAGTATCTGTCCAAATATAAGTGTAAGGCTCTGTTACTCCTGTAACAGCAATAGAAATAAGGAAGGAGTCGGTTGGACAATTTAAATTAACGTCTGAAGAAATACTAGTTGTTATCGGAACATCAATAATAAACATGCTATCTGCAGAAGTAATTGTATTTCCACAGACGTTAATTGATGTGGTAGTTATTATAATTGTTTCTTGTCCTTCAGTTAAAACATCTAATATAGGTGTAATGGTAATGCTTGCAGTATCAATACCTGAAAGATAAGTTACACTATCTGCAATTAAATTATAATCAACACCATTAATTGCACTACCGCTAATAACATAATGTATTGTTAAATCTCCAGCAGTATCAGATCTTGTAAGGTTTAATACAGCACTTTGACAACCTTCAATAACAGTAGAGTCACCACCTGTTGCAGCAGTAGAAAAACCAATAGCAACAGGAGGAGCAGATGAAAAACTTGCTGCTTCCAAAAATACGCCAGAATCAAAAGCACCATCACCACCATCACCTATGGCTAGTTTTATATGGTAAGTCTGATTACAATTTACATAAGCTCTAGCTTGTAATACAACGGTTCTTCCATCATACTCATAAGTGTTTGTTGTATTTGCCGTGTAAAAAATATTATAAGCTGCAAAATTAGGGTCAATATTCGTGCAGTTCACTATGTTTCCATTAGCTCCAGGAACGCCAGGGTTAACTGTGTTTATAGATACTGGAGTGGTAGTAAATAATAAAGGGTTTAGAGGGTCTGGGATTAAAGCAAGATTTTGGGCATTATAAGTTCCTCCTGAAGGATTGTTTCCTGATAAGAAAAAACCAAAAGCATCATTTACAGTTCCACAAACATATTCTTCATATTCTTCTGATGCAAATACATAGTTGAACTGAATAGTATCTCCTTGTGGTACAAAATCAAATTCAACAACACACTCATCAAAAATTGTATTCGGAGTAATGCTAGCTAAGTCTGGATCTACGCCTGCTGCACCAGTTCCGCCTAGGCTTGATCCTCCTCCAGTATTGAGCTGTGCAGCCATTGTTACATTTCCTGAGCCTAAAACAACTCCACTAGCTAAACCAACATCAGAATTTACATCGTTGAAAGAACCTACTTGTTCGTTTGAAATCATTGCAGCTGGATTTCCGTTCAATGTAACGTTAGAAATAATTACCCCTGGACCTGCAAGTACATTTTGAATATATTGCTCAACAGTCATTGATGTATTGTCAACTGTTACTTGTCCATTAGTTACTGTTGAACTAATCAATAATACAGTTAAAATTACAAGTGCTCTTTTCATAAGTAGTCGGTTTTCACTTTAAAGACTCTTTTTTTAAAGTAAGAGTTGCACGAAGATATAAAAATAATAGGGAAATTATCCAAAATAATTGCCCTATTATTGAAATGTTATTTACTATTTATCTTACAATAGTTATAAAGCCATCTTTATTGTGTACAATAGGAGAGTGAGCTTCTTTCGCATCAATTTTCCAAATATAGGTACCATCAGGCACTAAAGAACCACTTTGTGTTCCATCCCAACCATTGTCAGGATTACTCGATTCAAAAATAAGTTGACCCCATTTGTTGAAAACAGTCATTTTAAAGCTAGTTAAATCAAGCCCCTCACCAACAACTCTAAATTGATCATTAAGACCATCACCATCAGGAGTAAAAGCAGTAGGGATGTAGAATAAGAATACATCATCAATTACAACAATTTTAGAGATAGAGTTTTGACAACCAAAACTGTTGGTTACCGTTAGTGTAACATCATAACTTCCTGGTTGATCTTGAGGGAATTGGAAAACAGGATCAATATCATTAGAAGTGTATTGAGCATTGGTAATAAAAATCCACTGATTATAAAGGTTTTCTGTACTTTGATTATCGAAAGTAATTTGAGCATTCAAATAATCAGTTGGATTCGGATTCCAACTAAAATCTGCAGTAGGATAATCGTGAGCATCAATTTGGTACTGAGGCATAACGGTATCCCATTGACATCCATGTTGATCAGTTACTATTAAGGTAATGTCATAAATACCAGGATTGTCATAATTATAAGGGAAAGGCGTTCCAAATGGGAAATTATCAGTTTCTCCATCACCAAAATCCCAAAGCACACTAGCCATATTTGATAGACCAGGAGTAGTATTGGTAATAAGAGGTGTAATATCATTATAACATCCAGCAATATTATCTACCGTATAGGTAGGTAAAACAATATTAGCCACATTAGAAGTAATGCTATCGGTTTGAGTAGGAGTAGTACAATTATCAGAAACAATTACAGCGTAAATCTCTCCATCATGACTAGGTGTTATTATAAATTGATTAGTAGTAGTAACGTCAATAGTATCCCCATTACCATCTATCCAAGTATAGATTAGATTAGTTCCACCACCAGTTGCATCAACTCTAATGGTAGTCGTATCACCTTCACAAACGGTATCTCTCATTATGTTAAAAGAATTAATTGTGATAGGAGGGAATAGGTCAACAATAATATTATGTGTGTTAGAAATACAATTATTAGCATCTAAAGCATAAACATTATATGTTGTGCTATTGGCCGTAGGGTTAACATTGTGAGGGCCACTACCAATTAGTCCGTTACCCCAAATTAAACTAAAAGGAGGTGTATCACCCAATGGAGTGGCGTATATAGTTGCAGTTCCGTTAATACAAATAATGGTATCGGGAGAAGTTGTATTAACAATAGGTGTAGTAGCAATGTTAACATAAAAAGTATCTCTTCTTACACAAGCTAAAGGACCAGTTCCTTCACTAACGGTAACATAAACGGTATCCGTACCAGGGACGTTAAATTGTCCTGTTGTTGCACTATCCAAAGGAGTGCCAAAAATTGCTGTATTGGCTGTCCAATTATAAGCATAGTTGCCTGGTAGTGTTGGGGTTATCGAAAAATCAACGATATCACCATCACAAATATTAGTGTCACTTTGGGTTGAATTTAATGCATACCCAGGAATCACTGTTATATCTTGAATAGTATCAAATGTACAACCTGTTACATCATTGGTAACTGTTACTGTATAGGTAGTTGTTCCACTCAACGTATCAGTTGTTAAAGTTGGATTTTTAATAGTAGAATCAGATAAATTTTTTCCTGGAGACCAACTGTAAGAAAACCCAACTAGAGCATTACCTGTTACATCAAAATCTACTAGGGTGTTTTGACAAACAGTATTATTACCAGGAAAGACCTGTGCAACAGGGTTTGGATTAAATTCTACTGAAACAGTAGTGTCATAATCACAACCAAAATTATCAGTAACCTGAAAAATATAGTTTTGTGTACCTGGTAAGTTAGATGATACTATAATAAAAGTATCTGTAGGTAAACCGGGTAAAACAGTTGCAGCACTTAACCAAAAGGCGGTGTCAATAATAGGTACATAAGTTTCACTGTTAGGGTTTATTAAAGGGTCAAACAGAATACTCCATTCAAAAATGTAGCCATCATCAACAGTTAAGTTATCTCTTATAGTTATTGACCAATCGCCATTTAACGGGCAGCCAATGAAGTTGGCAAAAGATTGCTCTGGTAAATAGATGCCATTCCAATTCATTGAGTTTCCTGCCGAAGGGGAAGTAGGAGCAGTAAGTGCAACAAAATTACCTGCAGCAAACTCTGCTCCAAAGTCACCATAGGTATTCATAGTTGATGACCAACAATATTCTTCGCCAACTCCTGGAGGTCCTGAAAAATCATTTATAGGGTGGCCAAGGAAAGTGCCACCACCACCAATTGGACCGCCATTAAATCCGCCAGGAGCCAAACCATTACCTGTATAGCTGTTGAATATGTCAATTGTGGTACCATTAGGACAAGTCAATTGCATTTCTAAATCACCTAGAAAAGAGTGTTCCATGTTTAAACACAATTGTTGTAAGTCTGTAATACTACTCATCGTATCTCCAGGAACAAATCCTGCAATATTGATAGTATCATAATGATTAACGCCATTACCATCTGGTAAATAAACTTGACCAGCAACTGACCCACCTATTTGGAAACTAGAAGTAGTAGGGTCAACTCCTGAGGTATCTGTATTGGTAACTGCACCAATAATTGCAGTTGTATCACCTACACAAATTTCAGCCCTATTAATTAATACGCCAGAAAAACTAGGGATAGTAGAAACCCTTACTTTTGAAATTATAGTTTGAGAGTAAGGAAATGCATCTTGAATTTTTAGAGAAACAATATAGCCGCTTCTGGTGGGTGGTGTAAACCAAACACTATCATTAGTAGAGGTGGTAACTCCATCAGAGAATTCCCATTCGTAAGTAATGTTACTCGTATTTTGAGAGTATCCAATTCCAGTAACATCTGATGAGTTGGGAAAAACAGGAGAGGCAACGAATAAAATAGAATCGCCAAAACAAACATCAGAATAACCTGTATCTGCTGGAGTAATAATGCTGTTTACCCCATTGAGGTAGCCCTCCATGTGTATGTCGAAAGGTTGAGCTATTTGGGAACATGTAAGAGCAGCTTGCCATCCGGTACCTTCATTGGCACCGTCAGAAATAAATTTCATAGTCAAACATCCAGTAGGATTATTCATAAAACTGGCAGTGTGACTAAATCCTGCAGGATTAGTCGCACTATTATGAGCTCCTAATAAAGGTGCAGAAGTGTTGGGACCATCATAAATATAAAGCGTATCACTCGGATGTATGTCGTATCCTCCAGCACTAAATACAAGAGATAGTTTAGTTGTTCCCCCAGCATAATCAGGACAGACTGTAATTGTTTCGTTTTCGTTAGCGCTATAATTTCCTCCAGCATTACCTGAATCAAAAAAGTTAGGTGGAGTGACTATTGCACAAGGCATTGGATCTAAGATGTCTAAATCAGCATCCGTAATTAGGATTTGACTAAAGCCAAATGAGTAAATGAATAAGGATGTAATGGATAGAATTATATTTTTCATATTTATTTAGTCTTTAATTCTTTTAAGATACGATCTCTAGATTTTATCATGATAACTTTAGAAGTACCATTTATTACAAAAGCTTGAAAGTCGCTTTGCTTTAATTCGATGTTTAACTCAAAAAAGTTAATGTCGGTCAATTCTTTTATTTTAATTGTTCCATATTCAGTTGGACTAGCAGCAATTTTTTCTTTTGACCCTTCGCCAATATAAAATGCATTATCGATACAATACTTTGCAAATTCATATTCGGAAGCATTTTTTTTAAGTTCCGTTAATTCTTTTTTAGAATACTTTTTCAACAATTTTGCATCTGTATTGTTTGATTGCGCTTGAATTGAAAGTGAACAAATAAGAAGGATAATAATAGTGAATACTTTTGTCATGTTTAAGTTGTTTTAGTATTTGATAAACGTAATAAATAATTATAAAGTTGCACGAAGATAATTTTTTATAATCTTAGGGGCAAATTAAAAAAGTAGTATTAGAGTAAAGCTATTTATTTTACTAGTTTTTTATACTTAAACCTAGTAGGTTCAGAACCTAAACGTTTTCTTCTATTCTCTTCATAATCAGAATAAGACCCTTCAAAGAATACTACTTCAGAGTTTCCTTCAAATGCTAATATATGTGTACAGATTCTATCTAAAAACCATCTATCATGAGAGATGACCACAGCGCAACCAGCAAAAGATTCTAAACCATCTTCTAAAGCTCTAATGGCATTTACATCTAAATCATTGGTTGGCTCATCGAGTAATAAGACATTAGCTTCTTGTTTAATAGCCATTGCTAAATGTAAACGGTTTCTTTCTCCTCCAGATAGGGTTCCTACTTTCTTATTTTGGTCTCCTCCTTGAAAATTAAAACGTGATAAATAAGCTCTTGAGTTTATTGTTCTACCGCCAAATTCCATCATTTCTGTTCCTCCTGAGAAGACTTCAAAGATGGTTTTATCATCGAGTAAATCTTTATGTGATTGATCTACATATCCTAATGTTACTGTTTCTCCAACTTTAAATGTTCCACTATCAGGGGTTTCTTCTCCCATTATCATTCTAAATAAAGTCGTCTTACCAGCTCCATTCGGGCCAATAATACCAACTATACCAGCTGGAGGTAATTTAAAAGTTAAGTTTTCATATAGCAATTTGTCATCATAACCTTTAGAGATGTTAGTGACGTCCAATACTTCATTCCCTAAACGAGGTCCATTAGGAATAAACAATTCTAATTTTGCTTCTTTCTCATTAGCTGTTTCGCTCAGTAACTTGTCGTAATTTGCTAAACGAGCTTTAGATTTTGATTGCCTTCCTTTGGCATTCATTCGAGTCCATTCTAACTCACGTTTTAATGTTTTCCTTCTCTTACTTTCTGTTTTTTCTTCTTTAGCTAAACGATCCGATTTTTGTTCTAACCAAGAAGAATAATTCCCTTTCCAAGGAATACCGTGACCTCTATCTAGTTCTAATATCCATTCGGCAGCATTATCTAAGAAATACCTATCGTGAGTAATCGCAATTACAGTTCCTTTATATTGTTGTAAATGTTGTTCTAACCAAAAAACAGATTCCGTATCCAAGTGATTGGTAGGCTCATCCAATAATAAAATATCAGGATTTTTCAATAACAATCTACACAACGCAACTCTTCTAAGCTCTCCTCCAGATAAATTTTTAATCAATGCATCTTCGGGTGGACAGTTTAAAGCATCCATGGCACGAGAAAGTTTGGTGTCTAATTCCCAAGCATCTAATGCATCAATTTTATCTTGTAATTCAGCTTGTCGCTTCATTACTTCTTCCATTTTATCGGGGTTGTCTAAAACCTCAGGATCTCCAAAACTATTATTTATAGCTTCATATTCTGCTAAAACATCAATGGTTTCTTGTGCTCCTTCTTGCACAATTTCTTTAACCGTTTTAGTTTCATCTAATTTGGGCTCTTGTTCTAAATATCCAAAAGTATAGCCAGGAGAAAACGTGACATCACCATTATATTTCTCTTCAACACCAGCAATAATTTTCATTACGGTAGATTTACCAGAGCCGTTTAATCCAATAATTCCAATCTTAGCTCCGTAGTAAAAAGACAAGTAAATGTCCTTTAAAATTACTTTTCCGTTAGGCAGTGTTTTGCCTACTTTGTTCATCGAAAATATTACTTTTTTATCATCACTCATAATTGTAGTTCTAAAATTGAAAGTCGTAAAGTTAAGAAAGTAAGTTTCAATTTTGGATAGAATAAAAAGAGAATTGAAAGAGTAGTTCTTTCAATTCTCATAAATCACCCTCCAGACAACTTAATGTGTTCTTTTAATGAGAAAATACTTGCTTCAAGAATTAACTTGTAAAAAGACTCTAAACTATTTTCTGTTCGTACAGTTTCTAAAGCTTTGTAATAATTTAAACGAGAGGTATTATCTCCTTTAATATTTGCAATAGGAAAACTATTTTGCAATAAAATTAAGTTCATTATTAAACGAGAAGTACGACCATTACCGTCAATATAAGGATGAACAGTAACAATTTTTTCGTGCATATCTGTAGCCAAAATAATTGGATGAATATCATTTTTTGAAGTTTGGTAATATTCAAAAATGTCTTCCATCTGCTTATTTATTAAATAAGGCTGTGGAGGAATATGACTACTTCCACTAATATAAACGGGTACTTTGCGATACTTTCCTGCATTTTTTCTATCTATACCATTTAAAATTAAATAGTGAATTTCATTTAAAACACGTTCGGTTAATTGTTCTTTATTTTTAACCAATCCTTCAATAAAATCAATAGCCTCATAATGGTTTACAGCTTCTAAATGCTCTCGCATAGATTTACCACTAATGGTTAAACCTTCATTAACGACTAAATGTGTTTCTTGCATCGTTAATGTGCTACCTTCAATACGGTTTGAATCGTAAGTGTAGTTAACATTAAAAAACTCTCGCATTTTTTTTATTTGAGTTTTATTTAAAGGCTTAAAAGCATTCCATCTGTTTTTTAGTTCATCAGCTTCATCAATTAATTCGTTAATAGATTTAGAAAAGTTGGAAGGAGTCTTTTGATATTGAACTTCTTGTTCAGCAACTTTAAAAGCATCTAAAATGTATTTTTCAGTTTTATATTCTTTTAAAATACGCTCACTCAACCAAACAGAAAATGCTTCTTTTTCATCTAAATTATAGTAAGAAATAAAATCTAATACTTGTTTTTTAGTCGCAGTCCGCTCCCCACGTTCAATTTTACTAAGAATGGCAGAGTCAATTTTTAAATCAAAAAAAACTTCCGAAAGTGTTTTAGACTCTCTGTTTCTAGCATTTTTTAATAGTGTTCCAAATGTTTTCATTTTAATTTGACGCAAATAATATTGACAAATATAGTCAATTTTTATTAGTTTTCAAATATTACATTTGCATTTCTTTAGATTTAAATGAAAAACTACTTATCACTTATAAAATTTAGTCACACCATTTTTGCATTGCCATTTGCTTTAATTGGTTTTTTCTTGGCAATGAATACCAATTCGGTTATTATAAATTGGTTGACTTTGGTTTATGTGGTCTTGTGTATGGTATTTGCTAGAAGCGCAGCAATGGCATTTAACCGCTATATCGATAGGGATATTGATAAAGCAAATAAAAGAACAGCTGAGGTTAGAGAAATTCCGAATGGAACTATTTCATCTAAGTCAGCTTTAATTTTTGTAATTGTTAATTGTCTTTTATTTATAGGGACAACATATTTTATAAATCCATTATGCTTTTATTTGTCACCAGTAGCATTGGCTGTGGTATTAGGTTATAGTTTAACCAAACGTTTTACAGCATTGTGTCATTTAGTATTAGGATTAGGATTGTCATTGGCACCAATTGGTGCTTATTTGGCTGTGACAGGTCAATTTGATTGGTTGCCGTTGTTCTTTTCTTTTGCTGTTTTGTTTTGGGTAAGTGGTTTCGATATTATTTATGCTTTACAGGATGAGGACTTTGATAAGGAACAAAAATTACATTCTATCCCTGTATTAATGGGAAAGAAAAATGCATTAATGCTATCTAATTTTTTACATTTATTTACTGCTGGATTTATTTTGTATGCGGGTTACTATGCTGAGTTAGGATTGTTTTATTGGATAGGAACAGGCTTGTTTATAGGCTTATTATCTTACCAACATTTTTTAGTAAAACCTAATGATTTAAGTAAAGTTAATTTAGCCTTTTTTACTACTAATGGTATTGCAAGTGTGTTGTTTGCAGTATTTGTTTTATTGGATTTGTATTTGTAAAAATGAAATCTATTCTTCTAAAAATAAAAAATCTCTTTTTTAATAAATGGACAGTTGGGGGAGGCTTGTTATTGTTGGGGTTTGTTTTAATTTCTAATTGGGTAATTATTTCTTCAGCAAAAAAAAGTATTTATAGTACAGTTGCAGAAACGCCTAAAGGATATAAGGTTGCGTTGTTGTTAGGAACGAGTAGATATACCATAAGAGGAACTACTAATTTGTATTTTAAGTATAGAATTAAAGCTGCGGCTGATTTATATCGTTCAGGTAAAATAAAACACATCATAGTAAGTGGAGATAATCGAGTAAAAAACTATAATGAGCCTAAACAGATGCAAATAGCTTTAATGGCTTTAGGTATTCCTGAGAGTGCAATTACCTTAGATTATGCAGGTTTTAGGACCTTAGATTCCGTTGTTAGAAGTAAAAAAGTGTTTGGACAACGTGAAATTATTATTGTTTCGCAACGATTTCATGTAGAGCGAGCATTGTTTATTGCTGATAAATATGATATAAATGCAGTAGGTTTTACAGCTCAAGATCCTCCAGGAAAGTATTCCTTAAAAACTCGAATTAGAGAAGTTTTTGCTAAAACGAAGGCAGTAATTGATCTGTATATTATCAACAAAAAACCTAAATTTCTAGGTAAAAAAGAACAAATTAAAATTTAATTAAAATTATTCTATCTGTAATTCAGGTAGTTACTATTTATTTAGTACTATGCATTGCATAATACAATTTAAAACCTATATCTTTGCATTGTAAATTAATGTGAGTATCGATTATGAAAATAGAAAATACAAAAGCACAGATGAGAAAGGGAGTATTAGAATACTGTATTCTTTCTATCTTAAAAAATGGAGAAGCTTATCCTTCCGAAATAATTGGGAAATTAAAAGAAGGGAAGTTAATTGTGGTAGAAGGGACACTTTATCCTTTGTTAACCAGATTGAAGAATGCAGGACTACTGTCTTACCGGTGGGAAGAATCAAAATCTGGTCCACCAAGAAAATATTACCAATTAACTGAAATTGGAGAGGAGTTTTTAAAAGAGCTAGAAACAACTTGGGATGATTTAGTTAAAGCAGTAAAACTAACAAGTAAATAAATTAGATATTAAAATTGGTGTATAGTGTTTGGTGTATCGCTAAGCAAAACACAAAATACTAAAAACCATAAACCAAAATAGGATGAATCAAACAGTAACAGTAAATATTAGCGGAATAGTTTTTCACATAGAAGTTGATGCTTATGAAAATCTAAAAAAGTATTTGAATAAAATTAGGAGTTATTTTAAAAACGCAGAAGAGTGTGATGAAATAATGACAGATATTGAAGCGAGAATTGCAGAGCTTTTTAATGAGAAAATAACTTCTCAAAATCAGGTTGTAAGCACTAAGGATGTTGATGAGGTAATTACCATTATGGGTAAGCCTGAGCAATACCTTGATGAAGATGAAGAGCAAGAAGAACAAAATTTTTCATCCAGCCAAAGAACTTATACTACAGCTAAAAAATTATTTAGAAATCCTGATGAAAGAGCTGTTGGTGGAGTAGCTTCAGGGATTGCTGCTTATTTTGGAATGGCAACGATATGGATGAGGTTGTTTTTTATTCTAACATTTATTTTAGTTGGATTTGGACCGATACTCTATATCATATTGTGGATGGTAATACCAGAAGCAAAAACGGCTTCAGATAAATTACAGATGCGAGGCGATGATGTTAACATAGATAATATTGGTAAAACTTTTAAAGAAGAAGCTGATAGGATGAGTGAGAATTTTAGAGAAAAAGGGCAGCAATATGGTAAAAAAGCAGAGGCAGTTGCAGGAGGGTTTCTAAATGCTGTGGTGCAAATAATTCAAGGAATTTTAAAAGTGTTCGGAAAAATATTTGGCTTCATATTTTTAATAGTTGGTACGTTTTGGTTGGTAGGATTAGTAAGTATGTTGGTAGGTTCTGAAATGGTATTTTCGATTACAAATGATGGAATATTTTCATTAGAATCTAGCGAATTTTTTAATGTGATTTTTGTTTCTGAAAATCAATTTCATTTAGCTGTTGTAGGAGTTATTCTTGCTTTTGGTTTACCAATTATAATGTTAATTTATGGTGGAGTTAAGTTGTTGTTTAATGTAAAAACCCCTAATGGTGTTGGAGTAGGGTTGTTCATATTGTGGGTGATAGGTTTGTTTATGTGCGCAATGGTCGGAATAAGAATGGGGACAGAATTATCACAAGATGAGAATGTTGTTGCAGTAGAAAAAGTAATCACATTAAATGATAATGAATTTTATATATCGGCATCAACAGAAGAAAATCCTGGGAAAGGAATTTTAGAAGACAACTACGCTGTTATTTCATTAGATAAAGATTCTATTTATCAAAACTATGTTAGGCTATTTATTAAAAAAAGTAGTTCAGATAGTATGGAGTTAAAAGTGATTAAATCTTCTGGGGGGAAATCTAGAAAAGATGCAGCAAATAATGCAAAACAGATTACTTATAGTTATCATGTTAATGATAGTACGCTTTTTATGGGTAATTATTTGTCGGTATTAAAGGAAGAGAAAATAAGAGGTCAGCAAATAAAAGTGAAATTGTATTTGCCAATTGGGAAAATTATTTATTTAGATAAGTCGTTAAAATACATTCTAGATGATGTAGACAATGTTACCAATACTTGGGATAAAAGAATGGTAGGAAAAAACTGGGTGATGTTAGAAGATGGTTTAACTTGTTTGGATTGTGATAAAATTGAAGGTGTAACCTCTAGTCAGTTAGATTCAATTCATGAATACAATGCAACAATAAAATTAATAGATGAATAAACAATGTGATGAGCGGTTTCCGATTATCATTTTATGAAACCATTAATGTAAATACTAATAAAAACAGTAGAATAAATAAGTATTTTTATAGAAGATAGTTAGTAAATCTCTCCAAATAACAGGTTCCTGTTTAGTTAGTGCAAGAAGCCTCTCGAATTTATTTCGAGAGGCTTTATTTTTTTAATTACTAAAGAATTAAGCAAGGTAAATAAGTCCTACTTTTGTAGTACAAATTAAGAGCATGAAATTATTCTTTTTAATAACAGGGTTATTAGCGTTAGGCGTTTTTGGAATGGCAGTTAAAATCATCTTTAAAAAAGATGGTAAGTTTGATAAAACGTGTGCAAGTGCAAGTCGTATTTTTGATGAGGAAGAAGGTGCTGCTTGCGGTTTTTGCGGAGCTACTGCTGATGAAAAATGTAAGAGTGATGAAGTTGAAGGTGAGGTCGAAGCAGCTTAATCATCTAGTAAATCAGGTCTTCTTTCTTTAGTTCGTTCAATGGCTTTTTCTTCGCGCCATTCGTCAATTTTTTTATGGTTTCCTTCTGTTAATATTTTAGGAACAGCTAACCCTTTGTATATTTCTGGTCGTGTATAAACAGGTGGAGCTAATAATCCATCCTGAAAAGAATCTGTTAATGCAGAAGTTTCGTCATTAATAACTCCAGGAATTAACCTGATAATGGCATCACTTAAAATGGCTGCAGGTAATTCACCTCCAGTTAATACAAAATCACCAATAGAAATTTCTTTGCTAATAAATAATGATCTTACTCTCTCATCAATACCTTTGTAGTGTCCTGCCAAAATGATAATATTTTCTTTTAAAGAAAGCGTATTAACCATTCCTTGTTTCATGGTTTCACCATCAGGAGTCATGTAGATTATTTCATCATAATCTCGTTCAGATTTTAACTTTTCAATACAATCTGCAATGGGTTGTATTTGCATAACCATTCCAGCTCCACCACCAAAAGGAGTGTCATCAATACTTTTTTGTTTGTTGGTAGAATAATCTCGTAGGTTATGTAGGTTAATTTCTACAAGACCTTTATCCTGAGCTCTTTTTAAAATGGAAGTATTTAAAGGACTTTCCAATAAATTGGGTAATACAGTTATGATGTCTATTCTCATAAGCCAAAAGTCGGAAAGTTTTTAAAGTTACCAAAGCTCTTAATTCATAATTTAGAATTCAACATTCATAATTATTTAAAGTATTTTTGTTCTTCAAAATTTTGCTATGACAGAGACAACAAAAAACTGGACAAAAGAAGAAGTTCTGGATATCTATAATAAACCTTTAATGGAGTTGATTTATGAAGCTTCTAAAGTTCATAGAGAACATCATGATCCTTTAAAAATTCAGGTAAGTAAACTGATTTCTATTAAAACAGGTGGTTGTTCTGAAGATTGTGGTTATTGCCCACAAGCAGCACGTTATCATACCAACATTCAAAAGAATGACTTGATGCCGGTTGCAGAGGTAATGGCTAAAGCTTCAGAAGCGAAAGCAACAGGATCATCTAGAGTTTGTATGGGAGCTGCATGGAGAAACGTGCAAGATGGAGAAGATTTTGAGCAAGTTTTAGAGATGGTAAAAGGCTTAAGTGCAATGGAAATGGAAGTTTGTTGTACATTAGGAATGGTTACAGAAAACCAAGCAGAACGTTTAGCTGAAGCAGGATTACATTATTACAATCATAATATTGATACTTCAGAAGAATATTATAAAGAAGTAATTTCTACAAGAGGATTTAATGATAGAATTAAGACCTTAGAAAATGTAAGAAAGAGTTCTCTTAAAGTTTGTTCAGGTGGTATTATTGGAATGGGCGAAAGTATTGATGATAGAATAGGAATGTTGATGGGCCTACAAAAATTAAGTAGAGCTCCTGAATCTATTCCAATTAATGCATTAGTTCCTGTAGAAGGGACTCCAATGGAAGAGCAAGATGTTATTCCTGTTTGGGATGTAATAAGAATGATAGCAACTACGCGAATTGTTTTCCCAAAAACTACGGTTCGTTTATCTGCTGGTAGAACAGAAATGAGTAAAGAAGGTCAGGCCCTATGTTTTATGGCTGGAGCTTCTTCAATTTTTGCTGGAGATAAATTGTTAACGACTCCAAACCCTGGAGATAATGAAGATATGCAAATGTTTAATATCTTAGGATTAACACCAACTGTTAAAGAAAAAGATAACAAAGGAAAGGTTAGAATTAGAAAAGATAAAACTGAGGCTGCTGAAAATGAAAAATGGAGTAGACCAGGACATACAATTGACAGAAATGTAGAAGCAACAGAAAAAGGAAAAGCAGCTAGAAGAGAGTTGAAGGAAGCTAAATAGTTTCATAAAGTGAAATTACACCTCTCTCATATTCAACAAAAACTAGACAAAAGAAAAGCAGATAATGCCTTTCGGGAGTTAAAAGAGAACAATCATTTAGTTGATTTTTGTTCGAATGATTATTTAGGATTTGCTTCTGAAAAGGAGATTCATATCTTAGATAATTTACCGCAATTTGGAGCGACAGGTTCGAGACTCATTTCAGGGAATTATAAACTGACGGTTGAGGTTGAACACTTTTTAGCAGGTTTTTATAAAGCAGAATCTGGTTTGATTTACAATTCAGGTTACAATGCTAATGTTGGGTTGTTTTCTTGTGTTGCTCAACGCTCAGATACTATTATTTATGATGAGTTGATTCACGCCTCTATTCGTGATGGGATTAAGCTGAGTAATGCCAATTCATTTTCGTTTAAACATAATGAGTTAATAGCCTTAGAAGATAAAATTAAGGTTGCGAAAGGGAATGTTTTTGTTGCTGTTGAATCTATCTATTCTATGGATGGAGATGAAACTCCGCTTCAAAAAATAGTAGAATTATGTAAGAAGTATGATGCAGCTTTAATTGTTGATGAAGCACATGGTTGTGGTATTTTTGGAGGGAAGGGAGAAGGCTTGGTTGTGCAACATAATTTAGAAAATGAAGTGTTTGCTCGTGTGGTTACTTTCGGAAAAGCATTTGGTTGTCATGGAGCAGTAGTGTTAGGAAATAAATTACTGAGAGATTATTTAATCAATTATTCACGGTCGTTTATTTACACAACAGCATTACCATTAACTAGCATTTTAACCATTAAAAAAGCTCACAATTTTTTATTGGAAAACTTAGATAGGGTAGAAAAATTGAAAGAATTGATAAGTTATTTCAAGTCTCAAATTTGTCATTCTGAGCTTGTCGAAGGAGCAAGTTTTAGAGTTGTTGAGAGTAATAGTTCTATACAGTGTATAATAGTGCCAGGGAATAATGAAGCTAGAAAATTGGCAGATAATGTTCAGAATAAAGGGTTTGATGTTAGAGCAATATTAGCACCAACAGTTACAAAAGGACAAGAGCGATTAAGGATTTGTTTACATAGTTTTAATACTAAGGAACAGGTTGATGAATTATTAAAAATAATAGGAAGAGAGTTGTGAGAAAAATATTTGTAACAGGAATAGGGACTGATGTTGGGAAAACGGTTGTTTCAGCAATTTTAACAGAGGCATTAGAAGCCGATTATTGGAAGCCAGTTCAGGCTGGAGATTTGGAGTTTTCAGATTCTATTAAAGTGGGAAAATTAATTTCTAACGAGAGAACTGTAATTCACTCAGAAGGAATAAAGTTGTCTCAGCCGATGTCGCCACATGCGGCAGCAGAAATTGATAATGTAGAAATTAAGTTATCTGATTTTAAAATTCCAGTAACAAATAATAATTTAATTATTGAAGGTGCTGGAGGTTTAATGGTCCCATTAAACGATAAAGATTTAATTATTGATTTGATTACAGAATTAGATGCAGAAGTGGTATTGGTTTCTCAAAATTATTTAGGAAGTATTAATCATGCCATCTTAAGTATAGAGATATTAAAATCTAACGGATTAAACGTTATTGGAATAATTTTTAATGGTAACGAGAATGTTGAAACAGAAAAGTATATTTTAAATTATTCAGGCTTAAAATGTTTAGGAAGAATAAGGCAACATCAAACGATTAATAAAGAAATAGTTTTAAGCTATAAAAACGAATTTATGTCATTCTCAGCTTAACTGGGAATCTGTAATAGCTAATAAATGAGAAGTTTAGTAGAAAAAGACGCAAAATACATTTGGCATCCTTTTAATCATAAAGGAACTGAAATAGTACCCATTGTAAAAGCAGAAGGAGCTTATCTTTTTGGTGAAGATGGCAAAAAATACATTGATGGGTTTTCGAGTTGGTGGGTAAATATGCATGGACATTGTCACCCTTACATTGCTAAAAAAATAGCAGAACAAGCACTGAAATTAGAGCACGTTGCTTTTGGAGGTTTTACCCATCCTGAAGCAGTAAAGTTGGCAGAACGATTAGTTAATTTGCTGCCAGAAAATATTGATAAAATATTTTACTCAGATAATGGTTCTACTGCTAACGAAGTTGCTTTAAAAATGGCTATTCAGTATTGGTTTAACCAAGGAGATAGGCGTAATAAGTTTATCACATTTACGAATGATTATCATGGTGATACTTTTGGAAGTATGAGTTTGACAGCTCGTGGAGGGTTTAATGAACCTTTTGAGCGTTTTTTGTTTGATGTTGAATTTATTGATACGCCTAACAAAGAAAATAGAACAGAAGTTTTAACTCGTTTTGAGGAACTCTTAAAATCGAATGATGTTGCAGCGTTTATTTTTGAGCCTATTGTGCAAGGCGCTGCAGGAATGTTAATGCACTCTCCAGAAATTTTATCAGAAATGATTGGACTTTGTAAAAAGTACAATGTGTTAACCATTGCGGATGAGGTATTAACAGGTTTTGGAAGGACAGGTGAAATGTTTGCGGTAAACCATTTATCTCATAAGCCAGATATCATTTGCTTATCAAAAGGTGTTACTGGTGGTTTTATGACTATGGGAGTTACTGCTGTCGCTGATAAAGTTTTTAAAGCGTTTGATTCCGAAAACAAAAAGCATACTTTTTTACATGGGCATTCTTACACAGGGAATGCTTTAGCTAGTGCAGCTGCAAATGCTAATTTGGATCTTTTTGAAAAAGAAGAAACTAAATTGAATATGAAACGAATTGTAAAACAGCAATCAGAATTCATCGCTTCAATAAAAGATCATCTTAAATTAAGAGATGCACGTAATACAGGTACAATTGCAGCAATAGAATTGGATACAGAAGGAGAAAGTAATTACTTTAACAGTAAAGGGAATGACGCTTATAAATGGTTTTTAGATAAAGGAATTGTCTTAAGACCTTTGGGTAATGTATTGATAATGATTCCTCCTTATTGTATTAAAGAAGAGGATTTGGATTATATCCATCAACAAATAAGATTGTTTTTAGAAAATTAATCTTCGTGTTTAGATTTGTCAATCAAATCTTCGCTAATTTTTTTGTAAATGTGCTCTTTATCAAAGCGTGTAATTTTGAGTTGATATTCTCTGAAGCAAAAAAATAAAAATGTTATTAAAGTAGCTACTGATAGAGATATAGCTACTGGAATAATTATGGGGGTTAACTCCAAGATGAAAGATATTTTTAATACTCCAAAAAAAGTAACTAAGAAAAGAGCAATTATTTCAAACCAGTTTAGAGCTACTTTTATTTTGAGCTTAGAGAATTCTTTTTTAAAAAAAGTATCTCTATCCCTAGTTCTTAGTTTTATTTTATTATTTTCTATCTCCATTTAATGGATAGGTATCTATATATCTACGACAAATGTATTAAAAACTAAGACAAATAATAATGATAATAAAGTTTTTTTTTAATATTAAATTATTAGGAATCTAATGTCTAAATACCGTTTATAGGTTGGCTGGTCACTTTTGTTTAAAATTGTAATCCTAAGATGTAATTAATGGGGGTAATTAATAAAGTGTTATTACTTTTGTATCCATTCAAAACTATTTAATTATTGAATTGCTATGAAGCCATCTACAGAACTTTTTCAACTGGTAAAATCGTTATCTAAATCAGAAAAAAGATATTTTAAACTTTCTTCATCTTTACAGTCGGGCGAAAAAAATTACATGAAGCTTTTTGATGCTATTGAATTACAAGGTGAATATGATGAGGCTGAATTGAAACGGAATTTTTCAAAAGAAACATTTATAAAACATTTACCTTCAGAAAAAAACCATTTATATAGCCTTATTCTTAAAAGCCTAAGAGGATTTTATTCTGATAAATCGGCAGCAGCTATTTTACAGGAACAGTTGAGGAATATTGAATTGCTACATGATAAAGCATTGTATAAAGAGTGTAGTAAGATCATTCGTAAAGCAAAAAAAATGGCTTATGATTATGAGAAATATTATTTTTTATTGGATTTAATTGATTGGGAAAAAACGTTGGTTGAAGAAGAGTATCTAATGGGCGTGTTTGGAAAGGATTTAAATAAGCTCGTGGACGAAGAGCGAGAATGTTTAGAGAGATTAAGGAATTTAGCAGAATATCAAATGTTATATTCTAAAATCAATTATGTTTTTAGAAGAGGCGGATATTCTAGAAATGATGAGGAACAAGCCATTGTTGATGAAATAGCAAATTATCATTTAATAATAGGGAAGAATACAGCGCTTTCAACAAAAGCAGCAACAGCATGTTATTATATTAAAGGTTTATGTGCTTCTACTGAAAGAAATTTAGAGGCAACTTATACTAACTTTATGAAGGTGGTTACTATTATGGAAAATAACCCTATGATAATGATGGAGTTGCCAAAACGTTATGTCAAAGCCTTAAATAATGTAATGGTTTCTTTTATGGATCAAAAAAATTGGGAGAATTGTTCGGCTATGATTCAGAAAATGAAAGGGTTATCCAATCTGAAAGGTTTTGAGAGTGTAGATATTCAATTGCAGCTTTTTACTTTTCCACATAATACAGAATTGCTAGTGTGCTTATCAAAAGGTGATTTTGAAAAAGCAATTAATACCGTAATACCGGCTATTTTAAAAGGAATTACAGCGTATGATGGTAAGATAAATAATGAAGAAGTAATGCTTTTTTATTATAATATTTCTAGAGCATATTTTGGAGTTGGAGATTATAAAAATGCATTGAAATACATTAATCTTGTTTTAAATGATAGTGAGGTTGGTTTGAGAGAAGATGTTTATACGTTTGCAAGATTAGTTAATCTTATTATCCATTTTGAATTAGGGAATTATGATTTATTGGATTACACTATAAAATCAACTAAACGGTTTGTAACTAAAAGTTTGAAGAATTATAAATTTGAAACGGTTTTTCTTAAAGACTTTAAAAAGCTATTAAAAAATAAAGATGTAGCTGTTATGCAGAAATTTTTCATAGAATTTAAAAGTGAGTTAGTAGAGGTGTTAAAAGATCCGTATGAAAAAGCTGCTAACGAATACTTTGATTTTATATCATGGTTAGATGCTAAAATAGAAAATAAGACTTGGGAAGAAGTTATAAGAAGTAAATCAGCGTAAGAAGAGCTTTTAAGATTGTCTCTGTTTTACCGCTTCGTATAAAATAATACCCGCAGCAACCGATACATTTAACGAAGAAATTTCTCCTGCTAAAGGTATTTTAGCTTTGTCATCACTTAATCTAAGTATTTGATTAGAAACTCCAAACTCCTCGCTTCCCATAACAATAGCAGTTGGAGAGGTGTAATCTACATCATAAATAGATTGTTCTGTTTTTTCCGTACAACTTACAATTCTAATTCCACTTGCTTGTAAAAATAGTGCAGTATCGGTTAAGTTATCTACTTTACAAACAGGGATAGTGTGTAAAGCACCAGCAGACGTTTTTATAGCATCAGCATTTATTTGAGCAGACTCTCTTTTAGGCACAACAATAGCATGGACTCCAGCACATTCAGCAGTTCTGGCAATTGCACCAAAATTTCTTACATCAGTTAATTTATCTAATAATAGAATAAGAGGTGTTTTACCTGCCTCAAATAGAGTAGGTACTAACATTTCAATATCGGTAAGCTCAATAGGAGAGATAAAAGCCAAAACGCCTTGATGATTACCAGAGGTGTGTTTATTTATTTTTTGAATAGGAACATGAGAGAAAACGATTTTACCTTTTTTTACAGCGTTACGAAGTTCTGTAAGACCACTACCTTTTATATCTCTTTGGATGTATAGTTTGTCAATTGCTTTACCAGCATTAATTGCTTCAATTACTGGGCGTACACCAAATATAATATTCTCTTTTTCCATGTGGCGAAGTTAGCTAAAAAGGATTGTTAGACAAACCTTAGTAGTTTGTTTTTAAAAAAGCAGCAGAAAAAATTAAGGTTCTAACAGCCAAAATTCACAAAGTTAAAATGCTAGCAAAAAAGCATATTATGTTAGATAATGCGCTAATAAAAGTGGTAATTATATTTTTCTGTGGAAATAGTTGTATTATCTGGAGAATAGTGGAGTGAAATTTTCTTTTGTAAAAGACCTTCCCTTTTGAGAAATCCATTATTTTTTAAACCTTTACACTTACATTGGTGGTAAGTATATAGAGTTAAATCATTGGAATGATTATAATTTGGAAGACTTTCGACACGAATTAATTTTGAGTTATCATAGGTGTATATTTCATAATTTATATCAGCTGTATTAAATGAATTTATTTGATAACTCTTGATACTTTGTATTTGATTGTCTTGAAAAGTCTCGATTTTTCCAATTCTAAATGCGGAACCTTTTTGTTCTTGATGATAGTATTTTTTTATAAGAGAGGACTCATTGATTTTTTGAATATAAATTGAATCAATGAGGGCTTCATGATCTGTGAAATTTTCTGCTGAATTATTTGTTTGCTGAATTATTTGGTTATTGTTATTAAGTCGAATTTCTATTGATTGTGTACGCTTATCTGTTAGTGTGACATAATTATCGTTTGATGATTTTAGAATATAAACATCTGAATAATTGTAATGAGGATCCTCCTTTTTAACTGTAGAACTAGGTTTTACAACTGTTTTATAATAAATAGTTCTTCCTATAGTATCGTAAGCTAATGTGTCATAATATGCTTGAGATTCATTTTCACTTCTTATTGAAATAACTTGATTGTTTTCATTATATAGATAAAACGATTTAGAGAAAAACGTTTCTTTTCCATTCTCCAAACCGACCGTTTCGATTGATTGAACATATCCATTTTTATTAATTTGATAGGTGCTTTTAAGGTTGTTTTTGGTAGAGATAACCTCTTTCACTCCTTTTTCTTTAAAAAGTTTAGTCTGTGCGTTGGAAAAAGGATGAAATTTTTCTGGAGATAATATTCTATAAAATGAATATATACTTTTTGGTTTACTACTATAAGTATTAAAAGATAGAAGTAGGAATATAGAAATTAGTATAATTCTCATAATATTATTTAACGCTTTAAAAGTAATAATTTTTGTGAGGAATCACCCGAAATCGCAACAACTTAGTAGTGAAAACCTTGTCAAGGTACAAAGCAATGATGCAACTTGCTAATTTGTTATTAAAAAGCACTAACAAAAACTATGGCACTTACTGCCCAAGTTTCACAAGGCTAAAATGCTATCGGCAAAGCATATTATATATAGAATGTTGGTGTGCGTTATTTACTTTTATAAAATTCAGTTATCAGACTTAGTGCTTTTTCCTTATCCTTTCCTAAAACTTCAATTTCTATAGGGTCAAGTCCGCCAGGAGAAATATGCCAAGGAGCAATGATGCCCATTAATTGGTTTTTAATATTCGTCATAATTCCATTATCACTTAGAATTTCTTTGACAATTTCTGAATCCATAGGGTTATCTTTAAAAACAACTGTTAACTTGGAGTCCATTTATTGTATATAATTTTAATTAGTTATTTTTTTAGCAATGCTCACCAACAACCGAATATGTTGCATGTGCAACATGCACGCATTATGTGTTTATCTTCCAAAGATAACAAAAAGGGTTAAATTTTCATCCTGGCACTAGGTGCAATGCTTTGTTCTGTAAAATCTTTTTGCAAGTATTTGTAATGTCCTGCTATGGCAATCATAGCAGCATTATCGGTGCAATATTCCATTTTTGGGATGTAAATTTGATAAGCTGCGCTAAAAGAAGCCAATCGTTTTCGTAATTCGGAGTTAGCAGAAACACCACCAGCAATAGCTATTTGGTTTATGCCAGTTTCTTTTATTGCTTTCTTCAATTCAATGAGCAAAATATCTACAATTGTTTTTTGAACGGAAGCACAAATGTCATTCAGATTTTCTTTAATAAAATTAGGATTTGTTTTTAATTCTCTTTTCAAAAAGTAAAGGACAGAAGTTTTTAATCCACTAAAACTATAATTTAAACCAGGTACTTTTGGGTGTGTAAAAGTATATTTATTGGGGTTTCCTAATTGTGCTTTTTGATCTAAAAAAGGTCCTCCCGGGTAGGGCAATCCGAGCATTTTAGCAACCTTGTCAAAAGCTTCTCCAGCAGCATCATCAATGGTTTCTCCGAGTACTTCCATTTTAAAGTAATCGGTAATTTTTACAATTTGAGTGTGACCTCCGCTAACAGTTAAACAGAGAAAAGGAAAGGTTGGTATCCCCGTATTTATTACGGGGTCTGTTTCATTAAATTCCTCTTCAATAAAATGAGCTAAAATATGCCCCTGCATGTGGTTTACTTCAATTAGCGGAATATCCATTGCTAAAGCAAAAGCTTTAGAAAATGAGCTTCCAACCAATAAAGAACCCATTAATCCTGGTCCGTTAGTAAAAGCAATAGCTGTAATTTCTTCTTTAGTAATTCCTGCTTGCTTAATTGCTTCGTCAACAACAGGTATTATGTTTTGTTGGTGAGCTCTAGAGGCTAGCTCAGGAACCACACCACCATAAGCTTCGTGCACATCTTGGTTGGCAATTATATTGGCAAGGATTTTGCCATCTTTAATAACTGCAGCAGAAGTATCATCGCAAGAGGATTCAATACCTAAAATAATTATGGGAGATTGCTGCATTAACCTTATTTTTACAAGTTATTTTATTAAGAAGCAAAGCTATTAAAAAAAGAAAGAAAATATTAGTTGCCTTATTGGTGTTTTTGTTCATGGTCGTTGGATTTGGATCGTTGGCTTCATACAACTCTTCTTTTCAGACCACATTAGTCCGACAATACATCAAATCATTATCTAAAAAATTAGGAAATACAATTACTGTAGGAAATGTAGATGTGTCTTTGTTTAATAAGCTTATCCTAACCGATTTATATGTAGAAGATTTGCATCAAGACACCTTACTTTATGCTAAAAGGTTGATTGTAGATATTGAAGAATTTTCTTTAAAAGAGAAGAAAATTCTATTGAGTGAAGTTGAATTGAATAGTGCTTACTTTAATCTTAAGAAATATAAAAATGAGGCAGGTACAAATCTGAGTTTTATAATTAATCATTTTGCTACTACCGATACAACTAAAAGTGATTGGATATTTACTATAAGTGATTTAAATTTAAATAAAGCAAAATTTAATTACAATGATGAAAATTTTGAAAAATTACTAGCAGGTGTAGATTATAAACATATTGGCTTAAGTTATTTAGATTTATCTCTCAGTAAAATAAAATTGATAAACAAAGGGATAGATTGTAAAATAGATCGATTAAAGTTCTTTGAGAGAAGTGGTTTTCAGGTAGATGAACTGATAACAGAATTTAATATTTCTCCGTCAGGAATTATAGCTCAAAGCCTTACAATTAAAACACCTTATTCTGATATAGATGGTAATGTTACTTTTTTAACAGATAGTTATTCAGACCTTTCAAATTTTATTGAGGCTGTAAATATTAAGTCATATTTTAATCACACAAAACTAGATTTTAAAGACCTTTGTTATTTTGCTCCAACATTAAATTGTTTAAATAAGTCGTTAAATTTTGAAGGAGAAATTAAAGGTAGAATTAATAATTTAAAAGGTAGAAAATTATCTATTTTATTAGATGATGGAACTCGTTTTAGAGGGAATGCAGATATCTCTGGTATACCAAATACAGGAGATATGTTTATGCATATAAAGGTTAAAGAATTAATTACTACCAAGTCGAAAATAGAATCTATTCCTTTGTACCCTTTTGTTAAGGAGACTTTTATTAAACTTCCTGATAATTTTAGACATTTAGGAACTATTCGTTTTTCAGGTAATTTTACGGGTTTTTATCATGATTTTGTTGCTTATGGTAAAGTAAAGACAAGTATAGGTAGTATTACTACAGATATTTCTTTAAAGTTAAATAACGGTTCTCCACATTATAAAGGAAAGGTAATTACTAACCACTTTGATTTAGGTCGTTTTTTCGAAATGAAAGATGATTTAGGTGATATTACTATGAATGTAGATATTGATGGAGAAGGGTTTTCTAAAAAAGAGCTAAATGCAGCATTAGTAGGTAATATTAAGCAAGT